>Ga0098048_1001222_pt1 | contig 11423 bp, 10 predicted proteins | sample 13_taG_FD_75052 | JGI IMG/M metagenome (GOLD analysis project Ga0098048, IMG submission 75052) | Marine viral communities from the Subarctic Pacific Ocean - 13_ETSP_OMZ_AT15268 metaG | ecosystem: Environmental > Aquatic > Marine > Oceanic | place: Pacific Ocean | collected 2015-01-16 | reverse complement strand
GTGTTATTTCTAACAGTTCCTTTTATATTGCTGTCGCTAGCCTTATTAAATGGATCGCTTGTTGTTTGTGAATCAGAAAATTCTTCTTCAGAAACAATCTTTACACTCTTTGATCCAGCTGTACAGTTTAATATATGTACATAATCAGTCAAAGTAGTTCCACTACTAGATGTTACAAAAGATTGCAACGCATCTCTAGACACTTGTCTTTGTCCATACATAGCGTAATGATTATTAATAAATGATACAACTGATTGCATCAAAAACATATCTTTTTCGCTATCTATAAAATAAGGCTGATCTGCTTTGTCTAACAGCAAATCCATAAGGTCATATGCGTCTTGTCTTAACATTTATTACTTTTTTAATGCAACTGATTTTTCTTTTTTATTTCCTCTCAGTTGATTTTTAAGTAAAGCATGTATGTCAGCATTATCTTTTACCCACAATACAGCTTGATCTTCAGTAAGACCAATACTCAAAGTTCCGTATTTATAAACGCCATTAACTTTGCTAAATATTTCTTTATCTAAACAAGATTTTACAAATATTTTGATAGAAGCGTCTTTGTCATTTAAAGCGTCCATAAACCTTTTTGGATTGTCACTTGCATAAGAAATGATTTTAGCTTTGCGAATGTTATCATCCCAATCTCCATTAAGACCAATTAATCTACACAAATCTTCTATTTCTTTTTTGCTAAGTTGCGCTGCCGCTGTAACAGAATCAGCTTTAAGCAAAGACTCTTCAGCCTTTTCATTTTCTTTAGCAGATAAATCTTCTAAAATAAATTGACCATTATTTACTAACGGATGTTCTTTTAAAAAATCTACAACTTTTCTATCATCTTTGTCATTAATATCAAATGACTTTACAGCGTTAAATAATTCAAATCCAGATAAAGTATCACCATTTGGATCAATTAATTCTACTCGTTTTCCTTTTGAATTTTTGTATGTACCAAATTTAGCATAGTTAAACTTATCAGGACTTTTCGATTTTAATAATACTACGTGTTTCATTTTTTTAATATTGATTAATACTCCCTATTGCGGTGGTAATTTTTTACCTTTTTTTTCTTTGATAATATTACCATTTTCTACCCATGTTTTGTTGTTGGAATGAGTACTCCATTTAAATCCACTTTGACCTCCAATATAGAATCTTTCTTTATTTCTATTTTTGGCTTCATCAATCCTTTTCTCCATTCCTTCGGGATCAATTTTTTTTAAATAATCAAATAAATTCATATTGCAAATATAAAAGAATTATGGAGAGGCACAAAACCCCTCCATTTTCTTATTCTATTATCCAAATGCAGGATTTGCATCACCAGACAATACTGTTCCAGACACAAACCAATTTGTTCCGTCTACACATTGAAACGTTAACAATGTTCCTGGTTCAATATTATCATTGATTCGTAAAAATGTATCATCACTAGCATCTGACTGAACTATAGTTGTTCCTGATCCATTTTGAGCTAATACGGCTCCTAATAAAAGTCCAGAAGGTACAACTATCTTTACACCAAGATTATCACTAGCAACTGTAAATAAAAACGTATAGTTTAATCCTACGGCTGCCGCAGGTAAGGTATATGTTTTTTCAGCCGATGTAATAGCTTCTGATACATTTATAACAGATCCAGAATCATCATCTAAAATAGTTGAATCAGCATCACCTACCTTAACAACAGGCTTTACTGACTTTAACACAGGTAAATGTATAAACTGATCGTACAAAGAGTCTTTAGCTTTATAATACGACTTTATAGCCGATTTAAATTCGTTAAATGTTGTTTTTAACATAATAATAAAATTAAAGGTTATCCGAATATTACGTCACTACCTGAACCGCACACACCTTGAACAAACCAACTTGTTCCATCACAGTATAGCGTTACATAATCACCAGCAGAAGCTCCTCCTGACTGGTCAAATATAATTTTTGTATCAGATGATGTTGCTGTATCTTTTGTACCAGCACCTGTAATTATATGTCCTACAAAATCTTCATCTGCAGCAGCTTGTTTAATATGAATATCTTCAGCAGATTCGTTGCCGAGAGCTGATAAAATAAATTTAAAATTCAAGCCAGCTTTTGCTGAAGGTAATGTTACAGTAAGAACTGCATCTTCTACACCAGTACCATCTAATAAATAAACTGTACCACTTTCATAGTCATACAATTTCTTGTTAGCTACAATAGTAACGACTGGATCGATTTGACCTCTAAACTTAGGTAATCTACCTTGTCCAGCTACAGAGGATTTGTTTGATAAATCTAAATAATTTGCCATTTTCTTTTTTTTAGGCGACATATTGGGAGAGCCGAAGCCCTCCCTCAGTCAAATTATAAATTAATTATGATGCAGATAAGATTCCGCAAGATAATGGGTTACGAACGATAATTCCAGACTCAGAAAGAACGTGAGCTTCAAATTTATCATCAGCGTTTGCAGCCATCATAGATGATTGATCGTATGGATTAATCATACCAGCTACATACTTTTTGATAAAGCTTCTGTTAGTTCCTTCAGCTCCTTTAGTTACTAACTCAATGTTAGAAACACCAGAAGTTTTACCGAAATCTAAGAATACCATTTTAGCAGACTCTTTAAGTCTGTTGTCACCAAACGCATTAGTACCTGAAGTACTACTGTGTAGGTTGTTATCATCAAATACTGGGCAATAAGCAACAGTTAATTTGTTACCTAAAGCTTCGTAAGATGTGAAGTTAGCACCTAAAGCAACATCACCACCAACACCAGCAAATGAACCACCTGTCATTGCGCCAGAAGGAGCAACTAATAGATCTTTCATTGCTTTGTGGAATGCTAATCTACCTTCAGTACCTGTGAACACAACCCACTCGTTACCTTCAGCATTTGTTGCATTTAAGCTTAACTTAGCTAAGAACTCAGTAATGATTTCTTCAGTAAGTGCGCCAGCAGTATAAGATGCTTGGTTAGATGAGTCGATTTGAGATAATAAACCATCACCTGTGATGATATTATTAGTTTGTCCACCAACAGCAGCACCAGTCAACGTAGAAGTTAATCCAGCTGGACGTGATACTCCACTTTCGTGTACAGACTTACGACCATACCATCTTTGAAGCTCTTGCTGATACATGTACTCATCCATCATCATTTGCTCTTTAGTAAAGTACCATAATCTGTGACCATTGTTTTCAATCCACATAATATCTGTAATATCCTTACCTGTAACAGAAATCTTCTTACGCATTGTAGTAAGATAATTTTTGTATGTAGATGGGAATACGTAGTTTTCACCTACGTCAGATCCTAATGAACCATTAGGGAATGCAGAACCGATTGAAGCAAAGATTGCACCGCTAGAAAGGTCAGTAACCTGTAATGGTTTAGCAGCACCATCAATCATTTCAACTTTAACAATTTTAGATGCAGATGTAACAGCTACACCTGTACCTGATGCACTAATAGATCCAGAATCAGTTAAGTCAGTCATAATTAAACCAACAGCACCTGACTGGAAACGAATCATGTCATACTTATTTAAGAAGTTTGATGTGTATGATTCACCATCAGCAATAATGTAAACAACATCACCATTTGCATCTGCATTGTTAAGTGCACCGCTAGTAGCAGCAGCAGCGCCACTACCAGAATCAGCAGCAACGAATGAAGATCCATCAGTAGAAATCCAACCAGCTGAATAAGAAGGTGTGTTGTAACGTCCCATAACTTTCCACTCGAATGAGTTATCGCCTAGGACTTTTTCACTTGCAAAGCGACCTGTTCTTTCTAAAAGATATGTCGCTGAATAACGAGGATATTGTTGAATCAACGTTCTTGCAATCTCTGGGTATTGCAATAGTGCTGTATTCAAACTATTCTCAGGAGTTGTTCCAGAACCGTAAGTTCCAGTATAAACTTTAGCCATTTTTTAAATAATTTTAAATTAAACAATTTTTAACACTATTTTAATCCAGAGTAATGTACGTAACTTGTAGGCTTTGCCTTTTGTTTTGTAAGTTACTCTCTCATAAACGCAGCAGGATCAAAACCAGATGATTTTATTTTAGTCGTAGGTCTTGATTTGCCGCTAAGGCTAGGAGAAGTAATGTCATTTAATATTTTAGCTTTACCATCTTCTAAACCTTGGGAGCGTAAGATCTTAGCAAACTTGTCTTTAAACAGCATAAACATCGCTACCTCTGAAGCATTGTCATGGGATTTCCAGATGTCTTCGGCCATTTTACCAGACGTTATATATTTGTAAGCTTCTTTCGCTTGATCTCCAGTCACACTACCACCCATAAATGTTTCAAGTGATTTTAAGTGACCTTGTAGTTCTTTTTTATTTCTCTCTACTTTTTCTTTAGCAGACATTTCTTCTTGCTGTTTTTCTTTAAAAAACTTTTGTTTTTCTTGTTCTACAGCTGCATTAAGTTGTCTTCTAATTCTAAATGCTTCTCTTTTTAAAACACCAGAGTCTTCCATTTTATCTAAAGCCTCTTCAATTTCAAAGTCTTCCATTCCATCAGTTTTCATTTCTGCTGAAATAAGCTCCCTGTCATTGTATTTTAAATATCCATTTATTTTATCAATAACCTCATTCTTTGGCTGCTCAATAAATGGAGAATTTAAAGCTTGTATAATATCTTCTTTAGTTGCAGCTTCTAATCCGAGCTCTTTTGCAACCTCTGTCCAATTTAATTTTCCAGATTCTTCAACACTTTCATTTTCCTCTGTAGATTTTGTTTGAGTAGCCTCGTCCCAATCTTCTTCTGGTGTTTTAATTTCTGGCGCTTCTTTTTTTTCTGACTCAATATCATTCCAATTAAAAGGCTTGTCAGAATCCTTTTCTGTACCCTCAGTATTTTCTTCAACTTTTTCAGCTGCTTCTTCATTATACTTACCTTGAAATTGTTCCATCATTTGATCTGTTGCAAACGCTAATGGATCAAATGCTTTTTCTTCTGTTGTTTCTGTTGTAGGTTCTACGCTTACGTTTTCTGAAGCTTCTTCTACTAAGTTTGATTGTTGTTCTTCTGCCATAATTTAATAAAATTTTGTTCCCTAATATGCAAATATACTAAGATTTTTTAATTATATCTTGAATTTTCTGTTTACGCTCTGGTTTAATAGTTTCGTTTTGTGATTCTCTTTGAGCTAAACTATCCGCCTCTTTAGCGTCCTGTTCAGCTTTCTTTTGTAAAAATATTTGTTTGTTTTTTACAGTATGTGATACGTCAGACGTTTCCCTAGCTAAGTCGTCTTTCATATCAGCAATTTGTAAATCAGTTTCAGCTTGTATTCTAGCAACCTCAACTTTTCCTTGATTTTTAACTTGTTCAAGCTGTACTTGTCTTTCAAACTCAGCTTGTTGTTGCTCAGCTTGTGCTTGTAACATTGCTTGCTGTTGTTGCGCTTGTTCAGCTTGCTCTTTTTTAATTTCTTCCATAGCTCTTTCGAGTATATGCTCTGCTTCTGTGAAGGTATCAGCTTTAAGAACCTTAATAATATCTAAAAGAGTAGCTTGACCTCCTTGTACAGCAGCCTGTGCAATACTTTGCAGCTGTTGACGCATAGCATCATCTTTACCAGCATCACCTATAAATATACCATAGTCTTGTAGTGATATATCTGGGAATACAGATAAAAATTTATAAGCTCCATCTCCTAATATATAAGAAGCCTTTTTACCGTTAGACCAACAAAGCTTCATGAGATTACATACTTTCTCAAATACGCGTTTCTTAACCATATTATGAGAATAGAATAAACTTTCTGTAATTGTAGCTGACTGTACAACACTACGCTGTACATTACCCACATATTCGTACTGACCAACAGCACCTTCTCTTTGCGGAGTAACACCAGATATTTGTCCAGCAGTTTGCTCAAGCATTAATTTAAGATTAATAAGTTGTTGAACAGAATTAGAAAGCGTAAAGTCAATTTGTTGAAATTGATTAAATGATGATAACTGATTACCTTCTTCTTTAGAGTTGATAGGTATTATACCATCTGTCTTTAAATGATAAAGTACAGTTTGCATATCCATACCTAAGTTTGTAGGTAATTGAGATACATCATACACAACAGCTTTACCACCAGACCTAGCCATAGCTAATTCTATTTGATACATTACAATATTGTAAAGCATTTGTATATTTTTTAGTAAATCTACCATAGAAACACTCTTTCCTGTAGAGTTATTTCTAACACAACCTACATATGACAAAGATGTAGAACCAGCATCATCTACTGATCTTACTTGGTTTGGTCTTCTTCTAGCTCTAGCTAAAATTTTACCGCCAATTTTAGTAGCTTCCCATATGTCATCTACATATCTAGTTTTTATCTTTTCATTCTTTCTAGGCTTGTAATCATCTGCAACCTGCTTCATAAAAGGCTTTTCAGGATTAAATTTATTTTCTGATAATTTAAATCTTAGTGCTTTTATAGATTTCCATTCTACAGATACTACTCTAATCTTTACCTCTTGCCCTTCTTGATACTCTACCCAATCAAAAGGATCATTGTATCTAGCTAAATCATCATATCCGCCTATTTGATACATAGCCGACAACTCTTCTAGGTCTTCACGACTAAGCTCATCTCTAAATTCATCTAATATTTCGTGATAAGATAAATATCTTTCTTCACCTACCCATGATGAGTCATCTAAATAATCTGATGTAGCATTGATTTCAAATACACAATTTCTTGGATCTACTCTTCTAACATAAGGATCTCCATTGTGATCATATATTTTATAAAACTCTTTGCCTGTGACTAGCATATCTCTATAGCCTTCTTTGAATAAATCTCTATAGTTATATTTAGACATAAGATACTCTAATCCATCTTGTGCTGTTTCTTCGACCATTTCTCTGAAATTATATTTCATATATAGGTCTATGTCTTCTGGAACCTCCATTTCTGTTACAGGCGGTAGTTCTACACCCGTTGTTTGTGCAAATTCTTTATGGATTTCGTCAGTAAGGTCTTTCATAATTAAATTAACCTTAACATCTTCTTTTCTTAGCACAGCTTCTTTATTTGTTGTGCTAACTTTAACATCTAAAGGTCTTCTAAGATCTTCACCTACTAACAAATCAATCTTTGGCGATATAATAGGATAGTTTACTAAACGAGCTGGGTATGCCATTCCGTATTGCTCTGTTATGTATTTAAAATCGTTTAATTCTAAATCACCATTGTATATATTATAATTTTGTACGTCATTTATTCTTGACGTTTTATATGGAGATTCAGTATAAGACATATACGAAACTACTGCGTCTACCCATTGATTACACCATTCATCATTTTTCTCTGACTCTAAAACAAATTGAGCTGGAAAAGAAGATTGACTATTTTTATACATAACTATCTAATTAATTTAGGCACACCGTTGTGGTCTAATTTATAATATTTAAATCCTATATTTTCAGGTTCTTTACTTATAGTTTTGGCTTGGATTCTATAATTATCTACATTATGTATTAAACATAATCCAAATGCAATAGCACGGTCTGTATTTCTAGTGCCGTAATTTGCAAGTTCATCTATAAGTTCTAAGAACCAAATATCTTCAACATTTTCTCTAATGTAATCATCCATTAAATCTTCCATTAGAGCCTTTACCTGCTTATTCATGTGAACGCCATACCTGTTTTTAGTTTTTGTTCCAGGATTATGAGCAGACTCAGGTTTTTCCTTTAAATACTTGAGCGCATTCATTCTTTTAAAATAATCAAGTATTCCAATCTTAGTATATTCTACTAACATTTTAGCATTATAATATACAGCTAATTTTAAACAACCATCCCAAAAATCTTCTTTTTTTGAAGGTCTATCTGTATACTCTGCAACCACATAATCACTTGCGTGTTCTGTGTCTACAAATCTACGATAAATTATTGCACTACCCAAAGAGTCTGACGCACCCGCTTCATCTTGATCATAAGAGTCAATGCCACCTATATCTAAATCTTTATAATCTGGCTCTGGATGATGTAATATTTTGTATGGCCCATCAGGATGTGGTCTCCATCTAACAATATAATTATCTTCATCATCAAACTCCCAATCTAAGTATCCTTGCTGTATTTGACTTCTGTAGTCTTTATTGCCAAGTATTCTAGATCTTTGTGCATTTAATAATGAATTATCAAACCTTGCTGTTTTAGTATTTAAGAAAGCTTCTTGTACAGTTAAAGGATAGTTTTGTATATGCAGGTTATATGCTTCTCTATCACCAGACTTGGTTATAATCTCTCTTTCTTCTAACAAAACCTCTTCTGCTTTTTTTACTTGCTCCTCACCTGTATCTACATTAAAATATCCATAGTACGCGCGCGATGCGGGTATGAACATAGGTATAAGATTATAAGCGTCAGCTTCGTAATACATGTCCATAAAATCTTTAGATGCTTTACTAATATCACCACCAGTACCACCCACAACAGGAACACCAAACTGTAAGTTACCATCCATGAAACATGCTTTAGAAGACATATATGCATTTTTGAGATGTTTAAACTCACCAGCCTCTTCAAATATCATTAAGGATACACGCTCACCTTTAAACACCTCTGGATTATCCATTGTTCTGCATATAATAGTAGATTGATAACCTCCAATCTCCCATTTACCATCTTTATTTTTTTGTTTGTATCCTGACCTTAATATACCGTCTGTATCTTTTAGAAAAGAATGTTTAAAGTTAGGATGTATACCATTAAGTCCTTTTTTAGTTTTATCAAAAAAAGCATCTGCGGTAGCTTGTAATCCTGCTGCTATACCAACATCATTAAATGGATAAAATGTGTATTCGTGAGCAATCATTCCTGAGTTCATATAACTAAAGCCTTTGTCCCTAGCTTTTATTACAATCATTCCTTTATTTTCTTCTTTGCAAGTTTCAAATAACTCAAAATATTCATGATCCATTTGTCTATACCAAGGACTAATTAAAGTTTTACGAGATCCTGTAGTTCCGTCATTACCAAGTATTTTATAGTAATTTAAATAAAAATAGTATTTGCCAGATATTTTTTTCATGCCTTTGGGCTTATATCCATTTTTACACCTATCAAGCTCTTGCTCCCAATATTCTTGATAAGCTACAGATTCAGGATTTAAATCTGGATGACCATTATTCACTACAGGTCTGTATCTTTGTGGATCTTTTTTTGCTTTTGGCATTATATTAAACTAGTTAATATGTAATATACTATTAATGGAAATATTGTAGCTAATACATCCCATTTGTCAAACATTCCGTAATCTAAATAATCATATACTTCTTTTGATATACCAACAGCTAATACTGATAGAAAAACATCAGTTTGTGACATACCCATTTCAGTAAATATCAACGCAAATATAATACCTGCCGCAGCGTGTTTATATTTATCTTTTCCTATATTTTCAAAATAACTCATATTCTATTAATTTATGGTGTTGTTCCATGCTCTGCACTAGTTCCACCTAAGAAGGTTGACCAATCATATTCTATTACTGCTGTTACCCAAAAAAATCTATTAGCATTTTGTAAATCCACAGATTGCTGTATTGATATTGCCATTTTATCTGTAGACTCAAAGTGTTTAGCGTTATCAAAAGCAAAATGAAATACGTGGTGGTCGTCTGCTACAGAGGCTGCTATTGTTTCAGTCTCTTCTACAGTCCAAGCGTTAGTATACGACTGACCACACGCTGATGTTTCGATACCAATAGTTATGTCACCATCTGTTCCATGCATTTGAGCGTAGTGTACAGTTACAGATACAACTCTACCGTCTGCTGGCATAACCATACAAGCCTCTTCTTGATAATTAGCTGTCTGCTCACTAGCTGTTACAAATGGCATAAAGTGTTTATCTGTACCTAAATCATCTACAAAGTTCATTGGGAAAACTTGTATTTGTTTTTGTACACTACCTCCAATATCTAAGTTACCGCTTACCTTTATATTACCATTAACCTCTAGCTTTTCACTAGGACTTGTTGTACCAATACCTACGTTGTCTCCAGCGTTAGCGTTTAATATTAAGTCGTAACCATTATTAGATCTTAATTCTACGTCAGCGTTTGACAAGGCTGTAAATCTATTGCCGTAAAAAGCGTCCGTACTGTTTCCAACTCTTATATTGCCATTCACATGTAGGGCTTGCCCTGGACTAGTAGTACCAATACCTACGTTACCACCAGCTTTCATAGATAAAACATTACTAGAGCCCTCACTATCGTTTCCTTTAATTCTCAATATGTTGTCCGATCCTAAGGATATTAATGACCTAGTTGAGCCAGCTACATTTTCTGACTTTATAGCGTCATTGTTTTGTATCTTTACACTGCCATCAACCTCTAGCTTTTCAGATGGACTAGTAGTTCCAATACCGACGTTTCTATTATTTGCGCTATGGTCAACAAACAAACCTATTGATGATGAGCTAATAGAGCCAGTTACAATACCAATACCATAACCAGAGCTTCCATTATGTCTTATAATACCTTCTCCTGAGGCTGAGCTTCCTATCCTTATACTTGTAGCAGACAAATCGCCAGCTACGTCTAGTTTGTTGTTTGGACTTGTATTTCCAATACCAACGTTGCCGTTAGCAAGAATACGCATTCTTTCTGATCCTCCAGTTGAAAAGTTTAAAGTCGCATCTGCTGGATAACCAATATTAGCCGTTTCGCTAACACTATTTCTACCTAACTGTATTATATTACCATAAGTAGCGTGTCTTAAAAATTTAACTGGAGTAGCATCATAACTTCCTACAACCTCAAGCCTGCTAGCTGGACTTGTAGTTCCTATACCAACGTTGCCTGCGTGTGTAGCTGTTAATGTTGCAGAACCACCTGTAGCTAAAGTTAAAGAGGTATCATTAACCCCAGTTATATATTGATTACTATTTCCAAAATCAATTTCGTCTCCACTATTCATTTGAATACCGCCTGACAAATATGATTTTCCAGCTACGTGTAGTTTGTAAGCAGAGTTAGGGCTGCTAGTTCCAATACCTAGTCCAGTGTCTGTTAACCGCATCCTTTCAGACGTCGCAATTCTGAATGATATTTTTCCACTAGTTGTATCGACACCGCCGCTTAACTGCAACATGTTTGATAAAGCGACTATTTGCACGGGAGTAGTGTCACCGTAATTCATAGTAAACTTGCCATAAGGAAAAGTTTCTGAATTACCGTTTATTATTTGAGCAAAGGTTTTAGGTGTTGAAGTAGTGAGCGTAATACCATCTCCTACGCCATTAGTTCTTATGTCTAACCTTTTACCTGGGCTAGTAGTTCCTATACCAATATTACCGCCATCTTAAATATAAAATACACTAGTACCATCATCTTGAACGTCAAATATATCTTGACTACCAAGTTGATTTATTACAGCGGCAGG
>Ga0098048_1001221_pt1 | contig 11424 bp, 9 predicted proteins | sample 13_taG_FD_75052 | JGI IMG/M metagenome (GOLD analysis project Ga0098048, IMG submission 75052) | Marine viral communities from the Subarctic Pacific Ocean - 13_ETSP_OMZ_AT15268 metaG | ecosystem: Environmental > Aquatic > Marine > Oceanic | place: Pacific Ocean | collected 2015-01-16 | reverse complement strand
TTGAAAATTAATATTGGGGACATCTCTGGATAGTTGTTGTTGAAGATTAGAATTTTTAAAAAATTTGTCTGGTATCATTTGTCGTATATTTCTCATTTGTTCTTGCATTTGTTCCGATGATGGTTGAAATTTAAATGATGATTTCACTAATTCCCTTTTTAAATATTCACGGACTAAATCAAATTGAACATTTCCAACATCTTGACGATTTATCCTCATTAATGCGGTTGACATCAATTGTTGAATATTTGGCATTTCATCGGGTAAATTTCTAACGTCTCGAGGATTATATATTTTTGATCTTGAGAGAATGCGATCCATTGCGGTCAATTTAATTGTATTTGTTTGAAATGCTTGTCTTGATGTTTTTAAAACAACCGATATCAAAGCCGATTGAATTATATCTCCTACCGATTTTAAGACCGCGATTGATGTGAATCCATTCAGTCCCATGCCCAAAACGTTCCCAATAAATTCCGTTGTTTTGCCGAAAAATGATTTTTCTTCATGTGCTTTATATTGATCAAAATCTTTATTCGTTAGTAAATTATCTCTTTCCGTTAACCATTTATCATAATAAGGATCAGTCTGTATTCTGGTAATATAATTTTTAAATGTTTCAGTTTTATTATATCTACTACCATAAGATTTAAGAACATCAGCCAAGTCCTTTTGTGATGTTAAAAATTGTATAACTTGATCTTTTTCTAATAATCCCCTAGGATCTGGATAAGCTACGCCTAAATTTAAACCTATGCCTTTTTGTGCTAAAATTTCTAAATTTTGTTTTTGTTTTAAATGTATTACACCTTCTTCGAATGTTTCATCTTTTGTGTCTTCTTGTTGGTGTCTTTCGTTTAATCCTTTTATAGATCTGGTAATCTCTTCATTTGATGCAGTGTTTCCCATATCAAAAATATTCCGGTTTCCGTGTCCTGTTTCTCTAAATTCTCCAGGGTTTGGGACGTCTGGAGGGTCTTCATCTTGTGGAATATCTAAAATTGGTTTATTTAAATCAAGTTTTCCGGTGTATGTATTATTTTTAATATGTTCTATTTGTATTTGTGACGATTTATTATTTCTAACATAATTTGTCATCGATTGAGGACTATTAATATTAACCCCATTTTTTAAAAATTCATATTTTAAATAATGATACATTTTAATTTTTTGCGGTTCTGTTGTATCAGTGAATCCCATGAATGGAATCAAAACATTGTTTAAATATTTATATTCTTCACTCTGTTGACTATCTCGTATATATTTTTCATCAGTTGATAATATTTCATCTTTTTGCACTACTGAATGTATTAAATTATAATATTGATCATCTGTCATTTTGTAGTGTGGGTATTTATTACCATCATTTTTTGGGTGGTCTTTTATCCACTTAGCAAATTCAATATTTGTTATTTTAATTAATTCTTGATCAGTCATCGTTCTCCCTCCATATTTATTTTTAGTCATTAAACCTTTTTTTTGAAGTGCTCTTTTAATCTGTTCTTTTAAATCAATTTCGTCAAGAAAATATGAAGGATTTCCGCCGACCGCTTTCACATTATCATTATATTGATCCGTTATATAATTATCAGTTATATAATCTTCATTAGAATCATCGAATATTTTCTGAGCTAATGCCTGAATTTGTTTGTCTGTTAAATTTTCACGACCTTCATCAATATCCTTAATTTTTTTTATAATATTTTCTTTTATCTTTCTACTATCACCAACATTTGATGTTATAGTCGGATCAATTGCAGAACCATCCGGGGCGCGATTCTGGTCTAATGCTTCTTGTATATCTGGATGTTTTTCAATATATATTTTTCGATAATTTTCCTGAGTTTTTTCAAGTCCTCTTTTTTCCTTTTCATTAATAATTAAATTATTTACAAAATTTATTATATTTGTGGGTAAATTTTGTTTATACATTCCAATCACATCAGTTTTAATACTTGTCAACTCAATTGAGTCCATTTTCTTTTGAAGATCATCTTTTTTTTTATAGGCTGCCCATAATTCCGGGTTCTGTTCTGGAAACTTGTTCATATTTACTTGATCTTTAATTAATTGTAGTTTTACATCTTTCCAACTTTCTACACCGTTATCATCATCTAAAATATTATTATAAATATGTAAAGCTTCATCGTCATAAAAATCATTGTCTTCAACTAATTGCCCCGAATATTTTTGTCTCAATAAGTCTTGAATTTCAAGTAATAATATATCTTTATTTTTAAAATCTCCGGTTATATTTAGATCTGTTTTAACGTCTTTATTTTCTTCAATGTGCTTTTTTTCTATATCTTGATAATAAGTCATGAAATTATTTGAATAATCATTTAAAATATTTTTTCTTGTCATTTGAATATTATTTTCTTTAAACTTTTCTTTTATTTCATTGTAAATATATTCGATATCTTCGGATGTAAATCTTTTAAATCCCGTATGAAATTCATTATATAAATCATCTATTAAATCATATGAGTCCTCATCTTTCATTATTTGATTATTATCTTTATCATGTAAATTTTTATATTGTTCATATGACAATGGATAAAATCCATTATTTCCAGCGATATAAGTCTTTAAAGCGTCTAAATCATCGGGTATATTAGAATCAATATATCCAGTTGTAGAACTTCGGGCAATACCTCGGGAAGCTTCACTATCTATCTTTAATTTATTTTTTTGAAATTTACCACCATTAACCAACCCGGAGGGATATAAATAAAATAAATATGATAAATTTTTATTATTGTCATCAACTCTATAAATCCATGATTTAGAGCCCAAGACTGTCAATGTATATTGATCATTATTTATTTTATAGCTTTGTCCTTTAATTGCTTTCATTCCTGCACCTGTTACGGTGGGAAGACTATCTTTATTATATGGCGGTTTTTTATCGTCTGCCACGAATGTCACTTCATCACCTTTGAACCTAAATAATATAACCCCATCTTTTACGACTTTATAATCATAGTCAGTATTCTGAGTTTTATAAATTGGAACTTCTTCATATGTTCCATCGGACTTAACTAAATACGCCTTTTTATATCCTTTTATATGAAATTTATCATCTTGTTGCACCTCAGTAAATAAAAACATTTCATTATTATATAAATAATATTTTCCGAATTTTGTAAGTGTCAAGGCTGGATTATTGGTCTGATCTAATATTCGGGGGTTTGCTTTATTTGCGTCGTCTGTAAAATTGATCATCATCATTGAAGGTCTACTAACTGAGAATTTTACCTCACTATTTTCAATATTATATTTTCTTGATGCAGAATCATAATTTATTGTCATTGGTGTAAGTGTCCCAGATTTTGAAACTGAATAAACTTTAATTTTTCCCGTTTGTCCCTTCACTACTCTATGTTCTCGTGTAAATAATAACTTTACATCGTCTTCAGCTGTGTCATCGTCTGTTCTGTGTAAATTATAATAAACATCATTCGACATTTTTTTAAGTGCGAATTCTTGATCTGTTGTATTAATAATATTTTGTTGCGCATTGTTGTTAGCTGTCTGAAGCTTTTCAATTATACCGGAATAATTAAAATCATCGGGGGTTAGTCCTTTTCGTGATATCAATTCCGGTTTTATTATTTTAACGTCAGAATTTTCATCATCTGATGAAAAATACCAATAGACATTTTCATTCTTATCATAATGTAATTTAGAGAATCCTTTCTGACCTCTTGGGTTCACGTAAATAAATCCTATTTTTGATTTTTGAATATTTAGGTCTTCCCCGTCTGTATTTTCAATTAAACTTGTAATGTCTTGCGTCATTAGATCTTGAACCGTCTCAGTTGTCTGCCTACTTATTTTATTATCTTCTATGATTCCACGATCAAAAGTTTTAATTCTTCCCTGATTAGTGATAATATTATATGTATTATCTGACGCGTCATATATTAATTTATGATAAGTGTCAGACTGTGGACTTCTTACCGTCCATTTTCCTAATTTATCATTAAATAAAAAGAAATAGGTCTCACCTCTAGCGTCTGGGATTTCGATCTCATCTCCTATTTTTTTTTTAGTATCTCGGACGCTTCTATCATATGCATTTTTGAACCTTGGGGCAGTTGTTGTTTTTGCTACTGTTGAAGGGTCTTTAATTCCATATTCTTTAAATTTAGAACTAGGAACCGTAATCAAAAGACCTTGATCATTTTTAAACTCAATATTTTTTGTTTTATAATTGAATGATACATTTTTAATATAATCTTTTGAATCTTTTGTATCTGTGTCCCTAACTCTTAAAAATGTTTTATAAATGGGTTGTTTATGGTCTTCACCTGGTTGCTTATCTCTATATCCGATAACTCCTTTAATTAATGCAAAATAATAAGTTTTATTATCTATACCGGATACCGAAAATATTTTATTTGTTCCAATTTGTGATGGGTTTTCGTCTGTTTCTGATACTTTAAATTGTGTTTTATTTTTTATAGATTCTTTGTATTGATCTTTAAATTCTTTGTTTCTTTCTTCATTAAATTTATCTAAACCATCAACACCGAAATAATCGTCTAATTTAGAATTTTGATAATTAAACTGAACATTATTGACATTATTATATATTTTTCCTGTTTTATAATTTATATTTAAGGGGATTGTATATTCAGAAACATCAAAAGGATTTTGTCCGGGTGCTTTAGTATGAATATAAAATTTGTCTTTTCCTGTGGCTGTTTTTTTATTTACAATTCGATATGATGTCCCGTTTATGGACTTTACAATCGTGAAAACTTGGTCATTGTATTCGACAAAATTTTCACGTTTAGCCTCTAGAACGTCATTATTGTCATATTCTTCCTTCGTTAATTTGTTAAGTTTTACCATAACTATATATTTAAAATAAGAAAATATTTATATATGAAAAATGTATATATATAAATATTAGTTTATGAGTGTTTTGAACTTATGCAAATACCTCATTTCTATTATATTGAAAAACCATCGTAAAATATAATTTTCCGTTTAATGTCACACGATTACCGTCTTTATCATATATAGAAAAAGATATATTTCTCGGAATATCAACTGATGGAATGTAACCAGCTTCATAATATTGAATTCCTTTATCTTCATTATTTATTGCGACGGGAATCAATCCTTTTAATTTTTCATCAGAATTTATATCAATATTGTCAAAAAATTGTATTTTTATATTAAGTTCTCTAATTATATTTGTTGTAATTGTTGGGGTTGTATTATTTTTTATATCAATTTCTCTTGTTGCTCCATTTGGATCATAAAACCATGCGATTGACTTCAAATATAAAGGTTGAGTCGGAACACTAGAACGAATTGATATATTTTGATCTCCTCCGGTATTATTTCTTAAAACTAGAATCGGCATATATATAATATTATATATTTTATTTTAGTTTTTGATTTAATTTATTTATTTGATCTTTTATTTTGATAATATCATTCATCATTTTATATATTTTTTTTTTCAATACTTTAATTTTTCTTTTAATTTTTAATTCTTTATCTTCCATATAATATAAAAAATATAATATCTATATTAATATATACAAAATGTCAGATTTCAAAACTAAAAAACCATTAAATAAACCAGTAAAGTCCACGAGGAAAAATAAAAAATATATGGTTTATGTTAAGACCGAATCAGGTAAAAAAAAATTAATTCATTTCGGGGATAATCGATACCAGCACTTTAAAGATAAAATCGGTTTATATTCTCATTTAGATCATAATGATCCAAAAAGAAAAGCAAATTATTATAGTAGACACGGTAAAGCAACATCAAAAGCATCGGCTAAGTATTGGAGCCACAAAATATTGTGGTAAAAAAAAATATTTACTTTAATATATGGATAGAAAAATACCAAAAAAATATGTCAAAGAATTAAATCCAGAACAGAAAAAAAAACAAATAAAAAGTATTAAAGAAGGTAAAGACCGACCAAAGTTTAAAAATGTTAAGACTAAAAGGTCAAGTCATGTCAAAAAATTTGAAAAAAAATACGGTTTCAAGATTACAGATTCAAGAGTAACAAAAGACATCATAACACCAACCGGAAAAAAGTTGATTGTGAAAAAAGGCTACGGAGCATACTACAACACCAGAAGCGGAGGGAGTAGGCCAAATGTATCGGCTACACAATGGGCGATGGCAAGGCTTTCAAGTGCTTTAACTGGTGGCAAAGCTGCCAAAGTTGATAAAAAAATTCTTGATGAACATTTAATAAAAAAATAATATAGTTTTTAATATATATGATCAATAACATAAAATCAAGGGTTCAAAATTATCAAAATAAAAATAATATAGAATTTATAACATCAGCGGAAAAATTCATATTTAATAAACCTATAATAGCGCCTAATTTAGAATTTAAAATCCCAGAAATTCCGAAACCGTATAAATTACCGGATATTATAAAATGCGATAAATTGTTATGTAATGTTATAACTTGCCCAACTTTAAAAAAGTATGTTCATCCGCAATCTTTTAAATATGAGACATGCACTATAAAAAAAACAATAACGGATGAAATTGAATCAAAATTATTAAAAGTAAGTCAAGATATAGAAATCGGGAAAAATATTTTTATTAATGATAAAATTTATCAGCGTGGACCTGTTTGTCGTGTTATTCGTACGAATCCGATTAATCCGGTTGAGCTATTAAATAAAAAAATAATTAAGGTAGAAACTGATATATATTTACCTCAATTTGAATTATTATTTCATCAATTAAAATTTAAAAAGAAAGGTTTATATTTTAGATTTCATATATTCAACACTTCAAAAAATGATATTAAAATAATTGGAAATGATAAATTTATATTTTATGGTCGTAAATACATCCCAAGAAATACAATAAATGAATATTATTTAAATATTTTACTTGATCGCGCAGATTTATTTCAATTATCTTCATTTAGTTATTAAAATATTTATATAAGAATTATTTTATATATAGTTATATATATAAAATGAATTTCAATAAAAGAAGAAAGAATTCAAAAAAAGCAATTGACCAAAATGGAAAAGTAAAGGACGAATATTCTTTAACCTTAAACGGTGTCAGAATGGGATTACTCAGCGAAAAAGGGAACTACATGTCAAAAAAAACAAAAAATGGAATGACAAGATTGAGAAAAATTAATAAGACTGAAGATAACAGAAATAATTATATAGATTTTTATAAAAAGACCATGGGAGGAGATCCATCAAAAAAAAAAGAAGTAAAAGTCAAAGTCGATAATCTCGTCCTAGGTGCTGCAAAATCAAAAGTTAAAGTCATGCCCGTAAAAATGGGACATAAAAAAAAAATGTATATGGGAGACCAAGGAGGAGACCAACAAGCTGAACGATTACCAACTTTAAAAGTTAAAAGGCTTAATACAAAAAATATTGATCAACGAGTATCAAAACAAACACAAGACGAAACCACATCAGACAAAAAACCGGATGTCGGATTCCCTCATCAGAATTTAATTAATCAAGTTAAATCAGTCCGAGGCATTGACTTTTCAAAAATGTACGATGAAACTAAACGACAAGAAGATATTAAAATATCGGAAGCCATTACAAAAATAAATGAATTAGTTGAAGCTAATGAGATTTTAAAAAATGTTAGGGTTATATCGTCTAAAAATAATTTAAGAGCAGTTCGAGAATATTACGTATTAAAAACAATAGTTAAAATTCATAATAGAAATCAAAATTTATCAAAATCACAAAAACAACAATCAACACCACAACAAAAAAAACCGGAGAATATGCGCGCTGGGTTGGTTATAGATCTGCAGTCAATGTTCGGTGTTCCAAATGTAAACACCGCAAATTTAAAAAAATTATTAGAGATGAACGGGGTTTTTAATAATGAAGATATAATTCAGAGACCTTTGCCCGCCTCCCAATTACCCGACGAAGATCCATCGACTGACATGGACCCCGAGGACGCTAAACAATATAGCACGGTAGGAGCAGCAGACGAAGGACAATTTTTCGGACAGGTAAAAAAGAACCCAAAAAGATTTGATGTCAATAAATATTATGAAGAAGGAAAAGCCGTCAGACAATTTTCAAATAAAAATGGTCGTCAATCTATGTTTAAAAATTCATTTAAATTAAGAATTAAAAAGAAAAATGAACCAAAGAAAAAACGCTTAAATATTTTCTAAAGTATAATATATGATTCAAAAAGTTGATTTCAAAGACTTTCCGAAATATTTTTCAATGGTTATCGCATCCCCACGAAATAGCGGGAAAAATATATTATTAAAATCAATGTTAAATGATATGAGAAAAACACGTCATATTGATGTGGCCGTCTTATTTAGTGGAACTCATCATCTTCAAAAAGATATATATAATTTTATCCCACCTCGTTATAGATTTCACAGCAGGGACGCAACTGAAAAAATTCAAGAAATATTGACAATTCAACAAGATATATTAAAGAAAAAAAATTTTGACAAATCTAAAATTCCAACCGTTTTAATTATTTTAGACGATATTCAAGCCGATTTAGGAAAAAATAATAAAATGATAGAAAAACTATTTTTAGAGGGTCGTCATTCTGGAATTATTTGTATCGCAAATTTTCAAACATTAAACAACATGAACCCGACTTTAAGAAAAAATTCTGAAATTATTGCGGTTTTTAGGTCTTCGAATTATCATCAAAATAAAATGATTATAGAAAAATATTTAAGTTATGAAAACAGCCTCGAAGTCCGAAAAAATGCTTTAAAATTTATGGAAACTCTATTCGATGAACCCTATGTCGCTATGTTTATATTAAATTATAAAATTCAGACGGTAAAGTCATTGGAAGATTTTGTCAAAAAATATAAAGCAGACTTCGAAGCAGTGAAAAAAATGTCTTATAAATTGGGAAACAATGAATTTTGGAACTGAAAAAAAAATATAGATTAATATATATATGAGTAGAAATCTTTTAAATTTTTCTAATGAAGTTTTAGTCGATATGGATGGATTTAATTATAATCTAATGACCGAAGAGACTGAAAACGTTCCACAAGAAAAAAAATTCAGTTATAATCAACCAATTAATATTGAAAAAATTGGAGCCGAAAATATTGATTTTGCTTTCAATAGATATAATAAAAATATTAGAAGCAAATTAAAAAATAATATAAAAATTTATAATGATCGTAATGAAGATATAATCAAAAATACATATGTCGATGGCTTTCACAACTATAAAGGCGATATATCTGATTATAAAAAATATAGATTTAATTTAAATTTCCATGTTCCAGAAGATAGCAATATAACCGACCTTGATTTAAAATTATATGAAAATAAAAAGTTCATCACCGGTTGGGGTGGTTTTGATGATGAAGTAAATGTCAAAAAGATCACAAATGAACAAGTTAAAGAAGAAGATAAAATCGATATTGGAATAACGTCTAACGCTAATAATGAAGGTAGATATCAAGGAGGATTTAATCAAAATCAAATTAAAGAGAATATAGAATCACAATCAAAAGCGCAAGAAGTTGAGATAACAAAAAATACACCATTAATTGGTGGTTTTCCTACTGAATTATATTACAAAGACTTCGGAAAATCTGATAAAAATCCAAAAGTTGAGGTATTACCAGAAAAGACCCAAATTAAAACCGTTAACAATGATAAAATTCAATTTAAAAAAAAAAAGAATTGATTTTACATCAGCATTTTAAATACTAGATATTTAATTTTATATTTTTAAATATTTAATATTCTAACATTTTTTATTGTTCCATCAGAATTATATATAGTTTTTGTAATTATCATATTTTTATATTTTTCAAGAGTCTTTGACTTTTTTCCATTCACTTTAAATTGATTATTATCCAGCTTTCTGACAAAATCATAAAAAAAATATTTAGATATTTTAAACCCTGCCGCGTGGAGTTTTGTGATCGAATCGAATGATTTTTCATACATCAACTTCCTTTTTTGTTTTGTCCAATATAATTTTATATTCCATTCTACTTTGTGCATTTAATATATATAACCAAATTCTCTTTAAGTATTAAACGAATTGAATATTTTCACTTAAACAATTGACATTTAATAATATTAATAAATAAACAAAATGAGTTTAAATACATCAAATAAAATATATAGTAATAATAAATATATGAGTATCCTACTCAACAATAAAAAAACAACAGTATATAGAAATAATTCTTTGACTAAAACTTTTAAAAGACGTCTTTTACGCACTTATAAAAACGGATTAGATATTCCGTCATCTATCTCAAATATATTAAAAAAAGAAAACATGATTTTTAATCCATCAACTAAACGATTTAACAACAGAACAAGATATATCAAACAAAGAAAAAAATTTATTAAAAATAATATTCAAGACGTGTTATCATCTGATCTTGATTTACTAGAACAAGAAAATTTATATTTTAAAGTAGATACAAAAAGATTTGTCAAGAGGTCTCGACTTTCTTTTTATACAAAAAAAAATTATATTCTATCTGATTTTATTTTATCTAAACAATCAGAAATAGTTCAACAAATGATTTATAAATATCCCGTAGAAGATCATCGATCTTTTTTCATGGAGGATTATAATGTATATGCCAATGACATGCCTAATGTCTATTTAGACACGACTATAAAATCATGGTTTCGTGATATGTATGATGATATATTATCACTTGAATCGGTTCAGGTCACTATTATCACTACCAACAACATTAATAATAATAAAGTGTTTAAAAGAATTATAAATATTAATACAAATAAAACATTTAACACAGGGTTTTGGAATGAGGTGCGATCTTTATTTTATACAGGTTCGGCCGGTGATGTTATTCTAACCCATTATAAAACAGCCGTCGTTATGGTCTCGAAAATGTTACCATTTAACGACGCATATATAATTCAAAATTATTTAGATTCTATTAATGAACATTGTTTTTTTTCTCCCATTTTAAAATGGTCTATGAATTGCAGAGACAAAGCGAAAGGAATTTCAACTAAAAGAAAATACAATTCTATTGTAAATAAAGTAAAAAATTATATTACTATTTATGAAGGTGGTTTACCAGAAAATAAAATACAAGATATTTGCGATGATCTTTCAATCGATATCAGCATCGGGAATACAGTATCAAAAATTTTTGGTAAGCAATATGCTCATTTTAAAACCACGAAAAAAAAATACGGTTTAAAACATTTTAAATTTATTAACACGAGAAACAATCATCTTGAATATTTAGTATGTGAAAATCAAGAGGTTGTAGATATTGAGACACCTGAAGAGATGGAGACAATTATGAAAAATATCACAAACCTCGGGCGAACTGTTCCTTTTTATAAATCAAACGGGGTTTATTTGTGGATTAATGATGTGTCGACTAAATATCAACTTAATTCAGAATATAAAAAATC
>Ga0098048_1001217_pt1 | contig 11452 bp, 12 predicted proteins | sample 13_taG_FD_75052 | JGI IMG/M metagenome (GOLD analysis project Ga0098048, IMG submission 75052) | Marine viral communities from the Subarctic Pacific Ocean - 13_ETSP_OMZ_AT15268 metaG | ecosystem: Environmental > Aquatic > Marine > Oceanic | place: Pacific Ocean | collected 2015-01-16 | reverse complement strand
TACCGTGACCCACTTCTTTAAATTGAATAACAGGGGGTAAAGAAGACAAGCGGCCCCAGTGTGTAGCATCTCCATTTACTGAGCAATCATAAGCGTGATTAGCGTAATCAATATCAGCGGGCGTAATTCGACCCTCGTTTAAAAGAGTATTTACAGCGGCCTCACGTTCAATCTTTTGATTCTTTTCTTTAAGAGAAGAGATTTCTTTATTCATCTTTTCTCTCATAGTGTTGAAATCAGATAAAGAGACGTGCTCAGACATAGAATAGTTTTTCTTTTCCATCATTTTTTTCTCTTCATCATCTTTATTCTCTGCCATTTCTTTTTTAGAATCAGATTCCTCTTGAGACTCTGCCATTTCTTTCGATTCATCTTCTTCTTTAAGATCCATTTTAGAATGATCTTCTTTGATCTTTTTTACATCAGCCTCAAGACGTTTTAACATTTCGTCTTTCTGCATAATAAGACTGATCAAGTCGTCAGTCTCCATCGCTTTTAATTCTTCTCTATCCATTTTAAAAAGTCCTTTGGATTCGGAAAGGGTTATTGTATCGATTCGGTCGGCTTGTTGCTGTGGTCTAGGTGTAAGAGTTATAGCTAAAAGCTGACCTAACTTAGAGATTAGGCTACCGCCGTCTCTAGAGAAAACTTCACCGGTTATAAACTCAGGCGATGAATATAAAAGGCCCTCATGTTCTTCTACGATTCGGCGGCCTTTTTCAGTATAGGCGGGTACAGCATAAAGGCCGTCACTACCTACCTCAATCTCTATGATTTTTCCGAGGGCTCCGGAGGCATCGGGTGACTTGTCACCATCGGTAAAAGGAGAGCTGTTATGATTCCAATCGATAATAACCGGATCAGATTCTTTACGCTCGTTAAAGACTCTAGCGAATTCTTCTAAAAGCTCTTTAGAAACTGTAGCTATAATATCGCCGCTTTGACGTGATGAAACGGGGCCAAGGGCTAAGGTTTTAAACTTTTTGCCCACATATAAGCTATCTCGTTTTTCTAGCTCCTCATTAAAAGCTAACGCTTCGCCTAAGATTGTTTCAGTCATATTATTACTTTCATCGGCTTTCTTCATTTGATTAACGATTTTAGCAGCCCATTTTTGACCACTGTCACCGCCCCAAGCCTCCCAAGCCTGACGGCCTTTAGACCAATCATCCCAGTCTTTAGCTTGTTTATCGATCTCATGTCTTGAGAAATACGAGTGCATACGCTTAACAGTATCGGGGCTAAGTCTTTCGCCATTCATTAAATCTCGGGCTCTAGCTATGCCTACCCCGGTCATACCTCTTTTAGAGGGGGGCTTAGTTGCTCTAACCTCTAAGGCTCTTTTAGCCGATTCGGTAGCACCCTTGGGCGGCTTAAAGTCGATATGATCATATTTTTGGGGGGCTAAGACTTCGCTAGTCTTTTCTACTTTTTGAGGATGAGAGGCCGGTAACAAATCTAGATCAGTATTGTATGCTTTCTTGCGCTGGCCAGTGCCTACAAGCTTTAGAAATGCTTTAACTCTAGCTAAAGCCCATTGATCTCTAGAAGAGACTTGCGGCCGATGACTTGTAGAAAAAGCCCCCGCCCCTCTTCTAAAGACCGCCTTTAACATACCTAGGTCAACTTGCTTAGACTTAGCTTTATATCGGTCGTTATGATCATCTCTATAATTCTCTAGAGTCTTAGTGTTTTTATCTGAGATCTTAATACCGCCTCGGGTACCGCTAGCACTTCCTTTAGAGTTTTTATTACTCCCTTGGATTCGATCTTTAGCGGGGGCCGGTGTTTGAGCTTGTGTACGCTTAACCATTTTTCACCCTTCGTTTAATATATTCGGATAAAGCCGAGCCGCCGGTGTTTTGAGAAAGAGACCGATCTATCGAAGTTCTTTCGGCTTCCTCCGGTAAATCGCCCGCCCCTACTCTAGCTCTAATTAAACGCTCTAATTCATTATCAGGTGTAAGTAATGAAGATTGAACTAACAAAGGTAAAGATGAAAGGCTTTCGGCTAAAGCATCTACATCTAAGCCGGTATGTACTAACCGAGGTAATTTAGAGGGGCTAACGTCACCATAGTTAAATTTAATAAGACGGCCGATTGTACCCGCCCCCCGCCGATCTTTTCCACTTACTACACTGGCTACATAATCAGCAATATTTAAAGCCGATCTTCTAAATAAAGACATATGTACTTCACCTACCGCCCTTGATCCGGTGTCACTACCGACTCGGCCGAGCTCTAACATTTGAGCTAGAAAAGCAGTACTAATTTGCTGATCAGCTTCTCTAACTACACTTAAAGCCATATCCGGATTAAAATTAGAAGCGGTGCCCCCGTACGCTTCAAAAGATACGGCGGGGCTCGTAACTAGATAGGCGGCCTCATGTGATGTATAAGCGGCCGCCTGGCTTTCGGCTTCGTCTACAGCTGCGTTAATATCTTCATCGGTCATACCGAGCGATTCGGCTACAGACCGATCAACTTTAACAACCGGTGTAGGACTTGTGAATCGCTCTATGCCAATCATCAATAAACTTAAAGCCCGTTGTTTAGACCGATAGTAAAAATGGCAAGGTCTAAAGAATCCACCATCACCAGCGAAGTTAGAGCCAGTCTGACCAAGCGTTAAAAGAATCATCTTATTAGCCGGAATCGGGGCGGGGTGTAAACCATTAACTCCCCACTGCTGAACACCGTCTAAAGATTGCTCATCTAATGAGATGAATTTATAAATGCTTGTAGGCTCTCTATCTGCATAATGATCTAGCCATACTCTCATTTCTCCGTTCTCATCTCTATCAAGTTTATATATTTCCTCGGCTACTCTAAAGCCGTTTTTTAAGTACTCAAATAAATAATTTAGTTGAGACTCCCATGATAAAGACATTTGACCTACGAAGCCGTCTAATCCGTAACACTCGTTAGCGTATCGAGCGTACTCTATACAGCTTTCACTAGAATCATCGGCCGGTTCAAATCTCCACTTAGCACTTAATAATGTTTGTTTAAGTATGTTAAAAGATCGCCTGATAACAGGATCAGTCCGATACATCTCTAAACAAGTCTCTGCCCATCGGGCCGGATCCGTAAAAGCGGGGTTTTTCTCATAGCCGCTAACGTACCCGTTATTTAATTGGGTACCTGTTATTCCTCTAGTAATAAACGAGGGGTTATGAGCTTTATAGTGTTTAGAGACTTTTCTTTTCATGTTATCCTCTAAGTGTTTGTGTATATTATATAGAACATATAATAAAAATCATAACACTTTTTTTAAACAATGGTAAACCCCCGCTTTTACTCACCTCGGATAAAAGCGGGGGGTTAACACAAACACACTAATTATAAATATGATAAAACCTAATAAATTACAATCTGATTTACTTAAAGCTTACCTTGATCAAAACATTATAGCCGTGGTAGCTGGCTGGGGTAGCGGTAAAACTACCGCTATGGCTATGGCTATAATTTCTCACGCTATAGCTCATCCTCAAGGAGCTAGCTTATATATTACCGATTCGGCCCCCCGTTATAGAACAGTTGTACATCCTAGCTTAATGGAATGGACTGAAATATTAACGGGCTCTACTTGGGCTTATAATTCTTTAGAAAATAAGTGGACGGCCCCCAATGGTCACGTAATCTGGTGCCGTTCTTATTTTAGACCCGGTACCCGTACGGCCGATCAAAATAGTTTAGAAGGTATAGATTGCGGCTTCGCTTGTGTAGACGAAGCTCAAACAATGACCGAAGAAGTAATACATAAAGCCCTCGGCCGGATTCGATCGGCTGAAAAAATCGGCCCTCGGTTAATTGTTTGCGGCTTGCCTACTTGGGGGGCTTTTTGGGTAAAGATTGCAGAGGAAACCGGCGGGGCGGTTATCAGAGCTACATCCTTTGTTAATCAATCTAATCTTTCTAAAGAGTGGTTTGATATGGCTAAACGTACATTGCCGGCCGATGAATACGAAGCGATGATTAACAATAAACCCAAGCCGCCCGCCGGTCTAGCGGTCTCTACTTTTGACCCTACTAAACACGTTTTAAGTCAGTGGGAATATAAACCCGAGTTCTCTAGTTATCTCGCTATAGACTGGGGTTTTAGAAAGCCCGCCGTTTTAGTTATTACACATGATGATAATTTAAACGCCGATGTTATACAGCTAGAATTTACACCTACCGAAATAACTATTAGTAATCTAGCTAAACTTTTACTTAAGAAGGTATGGCCCCGAGCTCATCAGGATAAAGCACCTCATCAGGATTTTATATGGATTGACGGAGCTAGCGGCGATAAAGCGGGGGCGGCCCGTTCTGATCAAACCGCTATTAGTGCATTTAGAACAATGGGTAGAGCCGAGCCGCCTAACGGTCTAGGTATGCCGATTCGATATACTACCGACCCGATTAGAGTAGATGTGTTAAACGGACTAAGTAGGCTTAGAGATGTATTCGAAAGAGGTCAACTTTACTTAACTAAAGATCTATGGGATACGGGGTTAAGTAGCTCTTCTCATTCAATCGCTAGAGGCTTAACGACTTACGCCCTTGATAGGCATGGTAAACCTCAAAAGAATGATTTAGAGCATTGTATAGACGCTCTTAGGTATCATGTTATTAATTGGCACTGGCGTGACCGCCCGATTCATACCGCCCGAGTAAATGTACAAAAGAAAAGAGATCGATCTTTAAAGGGCGGGGGTAAGAAGAAGTATTTCTAAATACCTAGTAGGCGGTATGTATCATTAACAGCCTCTTCAATACTTTCTTTTGAGATTCCTTGAAATAAATAGGCGTCACATTCTTGATCATACTTTCTTATTTCAAGATAAGAGAAATCCACTCTATACGGGGGGGTTAGATCTTTATCTATAAAATGGTCTTGTAGGCGGTCTAAGTGCCTGGCTAATTGCTTACCTGAGTAGCTCTTGAGGGTAGCTGATTTTAATCGCTTAGGTACTTTATTAAAGGGTCTAGTGCCGTAGCTTACAAGATACTTATCATTCTTCAAATTATGGTTAAAGTGCTCAATAGCTTCGGTTTTATCAGGTGAGTTAGATAAACAATCAATAAGGGCCTCATAAGAATAAATTAAAACCGTTTCTTCATTCTGATTAAATGTAAACCCAGTGACACAAACATCTAAGTCACAATCTAACTTATATAAAACTAAATCATTCTCTAAAGAGATAGCTTGAGCCTTCTCAATAATTGCCTGAGTGGTCTCTTGAGCTGGTGTCTCTTCTGTGGTCTCTTGAGCTGGTGTCTCTTCTGTGATCTCTTGAGCTGAGGTTTCAATGTATAAATTAGTGTAAAGATCAATAAAGTGGGAATATAAGATACAGTCTAATCTTCTTGCAGAAAAAAGAACATTTTTAAATGCATTCTGATTAAATGTCTTGTGAGTATAAACAACCCCACAATAATTTAAAGAGCTGATCACACCAGAGAGAGAAGCCTTAGAAACCTGTAATAAATCACAAACCTTTACAAACCTCTCACCATAACAATCGAAATCAATGACAGCTTGAATTAAGCCAAATTGTTTAGCAGTAAAAAGATCTCTCCCAAAGATCACAAACTTTTCAGCAAGAGTAAGAGCATCAAATTGATTTAGAGTAAGTTGAGTAGTCATTCTGTTTACCTTTCGGTTAGTGTGTGTTTGTGGTCAACCGTTGACCATGTAAAAGTTATATCTTCTTTTTACTTTTTTGTAAAGTCTTTTTTTACTTTTTTGTAAATAATAGTTTAAGAAGAAAGATAAGTGTTTGTTTTCACTAGACAAAAAAAACCTCAAGGCAAGCGGTGAATCTCATTACATCTACTCTCTTTAATCGTAATACAAAAAAGAAAGATAAAAATTTGCTTAACTTGAGGTGAAGACACTTTAAAAGCGAGCGACTAAAAAGTCAATACCTGATTTACCATCTAGTTTAGAGCTTTTTTATTCTAAATCATATGAAATATCAAAACTTCTAGGAGACTCTAAAGGAGCAATATTAAAAAGAACCCAGTCAATAGATTCTTCAATAGTCATATATTTATTAAAGTGCTCAATCATTTTTGAATAAGAGTATATGATTCTACAGCACTCATTGAGGCCAATAATGCAAGAGTCCAAGCCATCAAGTCTCACAAAAGGGCGTATTTCTTGCTCTGCAATCTTTACAAAATTAAGTAAAAGAATTGAGCTTTTCCCATAGGACCCGGAAAGCTCGGGCGGCGGTTGCTGGCAGTACTCCGTTTCCAAGTAGTCTGAGCTCGTCAGTTCTATTACATAGGGATTCGCACAAGTCACCATAGTCCAGCCGATCGGAACACCCATTAGAGCTTCTACCCAGCGGGGATTTAATTTGCCCTTGTGTACTGCGTTTAGATTTTGACTTGCTTGACTCGTTCCTTTTAATCGGTACTTGTGGTCGGTTGCTGTGGGAGTTGGAAATAACTCTTGAGGGCTCCCATAATTTTTGATCTTCTCCTCTTCTTGAGGGAAAGACACTTGTACTTGGTTCTCTAATCGAAACCGCCATTCTTTCTTTAATGGATCGCCCCCGCCCGCCGGTGCGTTGCTCATTCCTACCCGAGCGGTAACCCAAGATAAAGACTCTTTTTCTCTGGTGGGGGGCCCCAATTTCAGCCGCACTAAATATGCCCGCCGTTGCTCTGTAACCCAGTCTTTCCAATTCTCTAAGGACATGTAACAAAACGGGCGTCCCTTCTTCATCTTCTTTACTTGCTGTAAGTTTACTAGAGATGATTCCTTGGACGTTCTCAAAGAAAACAAGGGTAGGTCTAACAAGCTCAATTCCTCTCTTGATATGTGGGAAAAGGTGACGGGGGTCTTCATCTCCTTTTCTACGTCCTGCAGCTGAGAAGGGTTGACAAGGGAAGCCTCCAGAGAGGATGTCCACTTTTCCGCGAAAGTCTTTCCAAGGGAAGGTCTTAAGATCCGTCCAAATAGGGGCCGCGTCCAATAATCCCGCTTCAATTTTCGTAACCAAGTTTGAGCAAGCATAGGCTTCGATCTCACTAAAAGCGATTGTCCGCAGGCTTGGGATAGCTCGCTTAAGTCCGAGATCAATTCCGCCGTATCCGGCACATAATGAGATGTGTGTAAGTTTTTTGGTATTATCCACATTGATAACCCTTTATAAGTGTTTAGGTGATTTTACATTACTATCTGAGAAAGAGTTAAATAGACGCCCTGCCCTTCAAATAAAACATACTTAACCTGGCAACCTACCCTTTTGCCTATCTTTCTACATCGGGCCACTTGAAATTGATTAGCACTTGTTCTATACAACCTTGACCCCTTGGGCACTTTAAAAAAGCCGGCGTCTCGATTTGGCCATCTTTTATCCTTGGGATTGTGAAATACTAAATCTATAGATGTGAACAAGAGTAAACCTTATGACTCAAGAGTTAATTGTTTTTACTGCCTTAGTTATTGTTATCTTTAGCTTAGACGCTACCTTTAAGCCTTAATCATCATCTATTATACTGTCTAACCATTGAGCTAGATCATATAGCTCTATCATGGTCTCATATATCCCAGTATCTGATTTAATTAGACCTTCTTTAACATCGGCTAAAATAATAGCTGTTTTAGTATCTTGAGCATCTCTAACGGATTCTTTAAGCTTATCTAAATGAAAGTTTAAATCTTTAAAGTTCATAAGTACCCTTTATCTAGTTTAATCTTGTATCCTACTTTTTTATTTTGCTTCTTAATTACTTCATACTGAATAACACCGATTAAGCTAATTCGATCTAGAGTACGGTCTACGATTTGTAGACTAAAGCCGAGCTCATCACTTAAAGCCCCTTTCTTAAATTCTCTATACTCTTCAATTAGGAGCGGGGCTAGACTATCTAAGAACTTAAGATTATTCTTTTTTAGTCTTTCGTCTTCATTAGCTTTTTTAAGAATAGCTTTATAAAGCTGATCCTCTATAATGTCTAAGCTGACCGGGGGCGGGGGCGGCGGGGTTGTCTCATCAGGTGGCAAGAAATCATTTAAACGCTCTTCATAATGACTTAGCTTATTATAGTCAATATGGGCGGGGTTAGATGGATCAAAGGACTCTAGAGAATCAAGATAGTTATTTACTGTTTTAGTATCTTGTAGCCCGCTCTCTAAAAGACCATGTACATTATCGACTAAGCTTTTTAACCCAGTATATAAATCTTCTTCACTATAATAAACGCCGAATAAAGCGGGGCGGGGGCTTCTTCTATAATTGGCACCATCTAAAGTTATAAGTACACAATCTAAAGCACCATCATTAATACAAGCCGCAATACCCACTGAAAAAGGATAGCGGCCGCCATCATATACCCGAGCGGCTCCGTACGCTTCTCTACAAGAATAAGCGGCCCGATCTAATAAAAGAGACATTGTACTAGTCGTCTTCACTTCTATATTGATTAGATAGTTTAATCTAATGTCACTGTCTTTAGAAAAGAATCGTGTAGTCTCGCTAGATCCATGCCGATATATAACCGAAGGGCCCCAGCAAACAATCAAGTCACGGCCGGCTTGCCGATCTGGTTCAATAACGTGAAAAGAATTAGTATTGGGGTCTTTATCCCACAAGAATAAAGGCAAGTTAATGAGCTGCTTATGTATATCTAAAACAAAATTATCATGTACTAGGTTTTGTGCTTGGCTTCTATTCATTGTCTTCATCAGATTCACCTTGATTAAGAATTGATTGCCACACCTCTAGAAGAGGATTAGATTGATTCTTTATCTCTATTTTAGTAGTAGCGGCGTTAGAATATATAGAATTATCTTTTACTGATAACTCCCATTGTATTTGCTTAAATACCGAAGGATTTAGATTTCCATCTTTTATAGTATTTAAAGCATCTAATCGATTATCTACATAAAGAGCATTAGCTAACTCATAGTCTTTTAAGAATTGGGTTTGCTCATTAGCGGTAGCATAGTTAACCTTAACTTCGTTTTTAGCTTCGTCTATATATCTATAAAAGTCAGATCGATTTACGCCGCCCAAGGTACAAGCGTATTTAACATGATGACCTTTAGCTATATAAAAGAAGACTTGCTGCATTTCATCGGAGATTAGCGGGCTTTCTTTTACCCGTCTTAGCTTGTCCGTTTTTTTACGTTTAGTCACTCTCTTAGTCACTTTAATTCCTTTTGTAATAACGAGCGGGGGCGGTCTCCATTCTTCTTATAACCCGAGTACCCACAATCTCGGCTTTAACTTGGCCTAAGCACTTTTTACATATTAAACTATTTTGATTTAAATGTATGTTATCTTCTTCATCTACATAAAACCCAATTAGCTGACAATCTGCCTTGATTAAACAAATGTCACATATGCGATCCATTGTTACCCCCTTTACCTGATAACACTCTAACTGACTTAGCTTTAATAACCGCTTGTTTTTTTTCGTTATACTCTTCATATGCTATTGATCCGGATACTACAACCTTGGCCCCTTTAACGTACCGAGCGGCCATCTCTTTAGCGTAATCAGTCCACAGTTTAACACTATGCCATTCTGTATCCTCAATCCACTCGCCATTCTTATCCTTGTACTTATTAGATGTAGCTACTCTTAAATCTAATAAACGGCCGTTCGCTTTAACTTCGCCGTCTCTACCCAGATTACCGATTAATGTAATTTGATTTAACATATATTTATCCTTAAGTAAAAAGCCCGCTAGCTCATTAATTAAGAAACAAACAACTTTAAAAGATCCTAGAAATTTTAAAAGTAGGGTAAGCTAGCGAGCCTGTATTAAATCTTGATCAACTTGTTTTAGAAAGTCAATAATATGTTTAAAAAAAATGTTGAACTTATAGATAAATTCGGATCTGATCAGACCGTTGTTAATTGTGCTAGAGTCTCATTTAATAAATCAATTAATGAAATGAGCGAAAAAGATAGCCGCTTAATTAAGTACTTACTTAAACATAAGCACACCTCACCTTTTAGACATTGCTTTCTACAGTGGCGAATTACGGCCCCGATCTTTATCTTAAGACAGTGGCAAAAGCACCAGATCGGGTGTTCTTGGAATGAGATGAGCAGGCGATATGTAGACACCCCCCCTGATGTTTACAAGTTTGAGAAATGGCATAGCCGCCCTGATAAGTCTTTAAAACAAGGGGCGGGCGAAATCTTAAGCGATCAAGTATCAGCTAATGAGATTTATAACGAGATCATAGAAGCTAGTCTAAAGTCTTATCAAGACCTGTTAGATCTCAATGTAGCACCTGAGCAAGCTAGAGCGGTTTTACCTCAATCTATGCTTACCTCTTGTATTTGGACGGCTTCGTTACAATCGGCTTTACACTTCGTAAGCTTAAGAGCGGCTAGTAATGCTCAGAGTGAGATTAGGCAGTACTCGGATTTAATCGCTAATGATATAGAGTCTTTCTTTCCTGTAACTTATAAAGCGTATCGAGAGCTCAATGATTACTAAAAAATGGCGAGCCCGATGGCTAGAGATGTGTGACAAGGCGGCGGCGTGGTCTAATTGCCCAAGGGCTAAAGTAGCGGCTTTTATTATTAGAGATAATCAGCCGATCGCCCAAGGATTCAACGGCCCCCCAAGGGGAAAAGATAAAAGATGTGGGGGCGATGTTTGTAGAAGGGATTTACTAAAGATCGAATCAGGTACACATACTGAAATCGGGTGTCATCATGCCGAGGCGAACGCTATAACCCAAGCCGCAAGAAATGGCATACCGCTAAAAGGAGCGGCTATGGTTATAAATTGCGAGCCTTGTTTATCTTGTAGCAAGTTAATTCACCACGCTGGGATTGAGCTTATAATTATTAAAAGCCGCGGCTATTCTAGCGATGGATTAGAGTATTTAAAAAGACAAGGGATTGAGTTTACTCTTATGTTATAGTCTCATTTATTTAGAGCGGGGGCCTTATGAACATAACGAGCGAAATAATCTTTCAACTAATCACTTTATTGATGACTGTATTAAGTACGGTATGGTTTATCGCTAATCAGTTAGCTTCTATTAAATCTCGATTAGATAAGATTGAAACCCAGCTATCAAGACTAGAGAAGCTAGAAAAGAATATAGACGGGCTAGGCGAGACTTGTAGAGAAGGCCGTATTTTAATTTGGAATACTGTTAATGACGAGCGGCTTAAGATTGCCGAGATTAAAGCTAAGATTGAAAAATAAAAAAAAACCCCGTTAAACGATTGAGTAACGGGGCTTCTTTCTTACTTTTTTTGAAACTACCCACAATGATTATCATAAAGATAATTGAGAGCCTCATCTATTAAAACACCTCAAGTTTAAAAAAACTTTAGTTTTAAAAGCCGCCCCTTCGATCTTGACTTTTCATGTTATAAACGAAGTCACCTACAAGTTCGCCCATACGAGAGCTTGTACGCATATCTAGAAGACTTCTTTTTAATTGATCCGGAGAAAGATTATTTTTAATC
>Ga0098048_1001216_pt1 | contig 11457 bp, 16 predicted proteins | sample 13_taG_FD_75052 | JGI IMG/M metagenome (GOLD analysis project Ga0098048, IMG submission 75052) | Marine viral communities from the Subarctic Pacific Ocean - 13_ETSP_OMZ_AT15268 metaG | ecosystem: Environmental > Aquatic > Marine > Oceanic | place: Pacific Ocean | collected 2015-01-16 | reverse complement strand
CCAGCAAGTTGCCATCTACCATCAGTCAGTTTTTGAAAACCCATAGACCTTAATGAACTAGTATTTTGATTTATAGGAACATAAAAGTCAGAAGACTCACCAGTTGTAGGATTATGAATGTAAGTCCCATATTTATAATAAGGGAAATCATAAAGACCAGTTCCATCTAAAACAAAATCACTTACTGTTCTTTGTTCGCCTACTACCACATACCTATCCCACATGGGGCTAGTATTGTAAGCCATAGTTAATCTACGATTAGTTAAGTCAACCAAGTTCTGAGTCTCTTCTGTGGTAAAATCATTTACCCCTGCAAGAGCTTTAATGGTGTTAAATAAATCTAGATTTTTGCGAAGTATCATTATGCTTTATTCGGTGATAGGTCTTTGTGCTTCTTGTTGAAGTATTGTAAAAATTCTTTAGATAAGACAGTTTCTGATCCATACTTCTTAACTAATCTAAAATAATCCCTAGCCGGGATCGTAGCAACACACTTACCTAATGTGGGGTGTGTCTTACCGACATTTTCTCTAGCTTCTTTACGAGCTATATCGGTTCGTTGCTTTTCAGTAGCCGCTTCCTCAATAATAGCTTTATTGATGATGTCAGCCATTGCTTGGCAATGTTCTCCCTCGTCTATTTTCTTATCTTTGAAGTGAAGTATTTCCATTATAATCCTGCAGGTTTAGGGCCATTAGCCAATGAAATTGGATCAAATAATTGGAAGTACAAAATCCATCGACCAGCAGTTAAATCAGAAAGAGTACCAGTGAATCCTATGTATATAGTATCAGCTACTGATACTGCAGGTGAATAAGCCGCATAACTTCTTTCTTGTACATTATTAGCTTTATTATTATAAAGAGCTAAAGCTGCGGCTGCTCCATTTTCTGCATCTGTCCCACCAGTTAGTCCATCTAATCCAGAGTTACTATCAGTTATAAAATGAGCTAATGATTGACCATAAGCATTACCATTATTTACTAATGAGTATCCAGCAACTCTATTATCAAATTCAGTATTAGTTAAAAGAGCTGATGTTGTTCCACTCATATCAGCTAATGTAGCTGTATTCTCATCTATTGTATTGCAATAAAAAGTTAAGTCACTTGCTCCAGAAGTTGCTTCTACTGTAGTAATTCCTGCTATTTGCATAAATGAACCCTTGGGGATTCGCATAATAATTTTTTGATTATCTGCACCAAAGACTTGTGAAGGATTAACAGTCGATCCAGTTAATGCTCCACTAGTTGACAAGAAACCGGGATTCTTTAAATCCTGATAATTAAATTCAAATGTATGTGTTATTCCTCCTCCGAGGTTACCTGATTGTAATAAAGCCATTTTTTATATAAATTAAATTGTTAAAAAAGGGTGGCAGGTAGATGCCTACCACCCTAGAAGATTATTTATTAACCTGAGAAGTTGTCTCCAGCTGTTGGGTAGTATTCAATGAATACACGAACCTTACCAGCAGTAGCTAATGCTTCATCAGCTTCACCAGCTGATAAGAATGTAGCACCTAAGTCAGTAACAGCAGTTCCACCGAAACCATCGTCACCAGTATTGGTTAAGATTGTTCCAAGAGCTACTTCTGTAGCTGCAGGGCAAAGCTCTGCTGATGCGATTAATCCATCAGCATCGGCAGTATCACCTATAGTTACAGCATAGCTTGTGTAATCAGTTGAACCACTATTATCTGCAGGAACATGTTGGTCTACGACTAAAGCAGCCTTACCAATTTTACCTGTAAGTTCTGCTGAGTTGAACTGAATGTCAACTGCACCACCAGTAGGGACATCACTTGCGATGTCAATACTACCTTCGTAGTTGAATCCAAGAGCGAGAGTTTCTAGGTTAGAAACTTTTTTAAGTTGAATAGCCATAATATTTTACCTCCTTTAATTATTTGATAATACCATGAGCCGCTGGAGCATAAACACCAAGTGTCAATGCACAGTCAACAAATCCTCGTTCACCACCACCCATGTTAGGTAGGCGAGATGATCCCATAGGGATAAGCTCGTGAATACCATAGTAGTCAGGGTTGATCATATAACCACGATCGTGATTAGTTGTTTCACCTGAAACTGTCTCTGGGTTAGTAACCGGGTTCATGTTTACGATAGAAACAATACCGAAGTCTGATTGGTAAACTTCAACAGATAGTTTGATTGAAGAGCTATTACCATCATAGTTCACATTACGAACTGTAGCAGTTTGGTCACCTAAGCGAGCATAGTCTGCGATTTGTCTACGAAGTGATGTATCAGCAATAAGTGTAAGATTGTTCGCTTCACCATTCGCACGATAGATTGAGCGAATAAGTGTATTGAACTGAGTCTCATCAATGCTTGAACCATTTTCATCAATAGATGATGCAGGAGTTTCATACTCAGCAGGGATGTCAGCATTAGCGCCATCCAAGAACTTACCAAGTCCTCGCATTTTGTAAGGTGCTGCACCTGTTTCTGCTTGACGATCATTGTCGGAAAGAATTGTTGCTTCAACATCTCTCTTCAATTCACGAATAGCTTTTGCTTCAGCTTGTGCAACTTTAGCAGGGCCTACAGAGTCAACAGCTTCCTGTAAATCGGAAACCATGAAGTCTCTGCGAAACTTCTGAATGTAGTTGCCAAGACGAGCGCGGCTTGCGAATTGGTCTGTGAATGTTGTAACATCTGCGCCTTCACTAACACCTGCGGTTGTAGGATCAGCGAGACCATCGACAGTCCACTCAACAAATGTAGCATTAGCTTTTTGTTTGTTGGCAGACGAAAGAGCTGGTGTTTCTTCTGGAGCAAGGATAGTTAAGACATCTGTCAAATCCTCACGATTGGAAACACTTGGCCCTTGGGTTGTAACTGGCTGTAAAGCCGGGTTGAATGTATCTGAAATAGCCATTTTTATTTATGGTTTATATTATTATTGTTTTGCGAGTTGAGTTGCACGAAGTTTGACGAAATCATCTCTAGAGCCACTTGCCTTAAATCTATTGGATAGGTCAGCTAAAGCCTTTTTACTCTTTCCAGTACGATTGATCTTGGGTGCTGATGAAGCACTTGTCTTTGGTGGGTTTAATTGCACACCAGAGGCAGAATCAGTTACAAGTCTACGACCATACATACTATTCGCTGCATGAGCCATTAAGTATGGTAGTTGAGCAGACACCGAAGGATCAATTGATTTTACAGAGTCTTGAAGTGTTTTAAACCTCTCGTCACCAATAATTGATTCATAGTGTTTTCTCGTATCGTTATCTTCACCACTTAACCAAGGCAATTCATCAATTGCTTGTCTTTGGAAACTTTCGGCTGCATGGTTGCTTTGCTCAATTGATTGAATCCTTTGTAGCTGATCCGGAAGGAATGCATCACGAGACTTTCTCGCTTGAAGTAAACTTTTGCGAACTTGTGCTTTAGTAACTTCTTTTCCTTCCACTTCTGTTACAACATCGTCAGCAGAGTATCCATCTGATTCAAAAAGAATATCTTCAGCCCATTCAATAATATCGTTAACTTCAGAAGACTTCTTTTGAAGGTCTTCTACATTTTCAATATTAGAGTAAGGATTGTCTTTTATTTCTTTTGGTTTTGATAAGACACTTTGATTATCTAACTTTGTTTGTAACTCAGCTAATTTTTCTTCAGCCAATTTTCGTTTGGCAGTTAATTCGCCATAACGAGCAACAGCTTTGCTGCCTAATTGTTCTGATAACTCTCTGAGTTCTGTCTCAGACATATTGTCCAAGTTGTACTTTGAAAGAACATCTGAAGATTCTGCTTCTTCAACTTCCTCGACCTCTGGAGATTGTGCTATCTCTTCAGTTGATTCTACTGATTCCACTTCGGCTTCAGCCGGCTTTTGGACTTCCTCACTAGGAGTTTGTCCCAACCTTAGACCTGCGAAGGCATCGGGTGATATGTTGTCCACAGTATTTTTTTCTGACTCTGCGATGTCAGGAGCGATTTCTTCTGTCATAATTTTCCACTTTCTTTGCGCCAAAGCGATTGCGAATAAATTTATTATAACACACTAGCCAAACCTTCTTTTGAGGGTCTCATGATCTGCCATCTGTAATAGCTGATCATATGCTAGAATCTTACCACTTACTTGGTGTAAGTTATCATAGTCTGCTTTATAAAGTTCACCAATTGATTCTTCTCTTAGTTGGTGTACTGTGTTTATGAAAGTATAAAAACTTTCGTGATTTGCTAGTGATTGTAGTGCTTGTTCTAAGTCCATATTACATATTTTGTGTATCAACATTACCCATAGCCGCAGGCTGTGTGCCAATCCTACCGACTTGTGCATTCTGTGCTTGTTGCATCATAAAGGTATATTGCCCTTGATACTTCTCAAGTCTCGCCCTAAACATTTCATCTTGGGCTAGTCTTTGTTGAACATCAGGCTGTGATACATACTGCTGAATAATCTGCATTGCTATTTGAGCGCCATTCGGTCTAGCAGGCATTTCAATACCAGCGAATATCTTAGATAGATCATCAGTTACTTGTTTCACTACTTGTTGCATTGAATCTTCTACTGGTTGTAGAATCTGATCAGCTAACACCGGGTCGACAGAGTTGGCGATAACTGTAAGTAATTGATCCACATTGATGCGACCATTCCTATCTAATGCAGTTAGTGCTTGTATCTGAGCTAGTTTCTTTTCTTGTGTTTCAGGATCAGTGTTAAGTACATCGTAGGAAATGGTAACATCAAAATTCTCATCAGGATTACCTTTACCAAATGTCTGTGGATCAGGAGAACCAGTTACCCTAAAGAATACACTATCAGGGCCAAACCTTTGGAAACACTTGTATGCTAGTTTGATTACATCAGCTGAGTGTTTAAGGAACTTATTTACTAAGAACTGTAGCTTGAGTTGACTGATAGGTGATTGATCTAACCCCATAAGTCTGTCAGCTTGTTCTTGTAATGTTTGTTCAATCTCTATTGATCCTGTAGGTGCAGGAGGTGTTGGGCCGAAGTCCAAGTCACCCTTTCTGCGATAAGGTATGTATCGTCCGGGGCCATAGTCAGTTGGAGCTTGTCCAACAGGATGTATGATCGGCGGCAATGTTGCGAGTGAGTTTCTATCAACTCTTGAGTCCCTCTCTACTTTTACTTGGTTTTGTATACCACGAAGTAGATCTGGTGCAGTCATTGTATCATACAATCTCTTAGAATCCTCAGATAATTTAGTTACCACGATAGGGTAGTCCTCATATCCATTGAGTAATTCATGTATCGCATAAGCTGGAATGTCACCATCTCCACTAAATTGTTTATGGAATACAGTAAAATAGATTCCTTCTGAACCATCCTCTGGGTCAATCAATCGCTGATATCCATAAATTAATTCTATAAGTTCTTCAGCTTCGTAGCCATAGTCTTGAATTAAATTACTTCTACGACCTTCTTGCTGCTTCTCAATATCAAGAACATCAACACCACGATAGTTGTCGATCATCTCTTGTACGAACTTAGCATCCCATCCATCAGTAAGAACTTTTTGTTCTAACTCTTGTGGGGTATAAAAATTTCTCCAAAAACAATATGGTGCTTTCTGTGGGTCAGTTACATATGGTGGGAAGAAGAAGTCAAAGTCCGGGGCTAGGGTTCTAACCTCTGGAGCATTTACTGTTCGTCTTACGATAGGTAACTCAGCTTCACCTTTTTCTCTTAAATCTTCCAATGCTTTGATAGCTCTCTTCTCAGATAGTCCATCAAAGGTTTGTTGTAATAAATTAACTAAAGCCATTTCGTCTCTACCATCTTGGATAGCTTCTGCTATCTCTGGAGACATTTGTGCTATTTGTGTAATATCTAACTTTTGTAAGAACTTGCGATCTTCTCTCTGCCAACCTACATGAGATATTAGGATACCTCTTTCTAGTAAATAGTTAGCACCTAGCTCCATTTCTTTCTCAAAGCGATCAATGTATCCAGAGCTAATCATCCATTTCAAGAAACTACCAACAACCTTAGAGCGAGCTATATCTGTTACCTCTACTGGGAATGCAGATACATTTGCTTTGTTCAAAGATGAGATAACCAATGCTACTAGCCTTTGGATTCTTTCATCAATAACATGAGCTTCCATATCTGAAGCACCTTCCCATGGGAAAGCATCTGCTCCATGTTTGCGATGATCCCGGCTTTTACCTGCCCAATAGTTTCTACGATTATCGTAGGAGTCCCTACATAAATCAAAGTATGGTTCTAATTCATTGACTGTTTGCTCATAAGCATTTCGTAAATGATCAATGTTTGGTGTCCCACTATGGTATGTGAGTGTTTCAGAAATTTCTTCTTCTTCCATATGCTTTTATTTTATCACAAGTATCAAACTATCTTAGGGTCTATCATAACATATCTGTCATCTATTTCTTCTTCTACATGAATAAAATTGCCTGCCTTTATCAGATGAGCATATTTTCTATTCATCTTTACAGGTACAACACCATTCTTTTCTTTGATATGTACAAAACAAAATTTAGGGTTTGGGGCCATGTTTCTTACTCTACCTCTGTAGACTCTAGCCTTTGGTACAGCTAATGGAATACAATCATCCATTATCTCTTGCCCTACTTCATCTATCCAAAGATTCTTACCCTTACCGGTTATTGACTCTTCAGTTAAATGATTAAATGCTATTTCTTCTGCTTGCTCAAAAGGAATGTCATATTCCTTTGCTATTTGGGTTAATCGTTTTTTTGCCACTAATATCCTCCTGTGTTTTTCATACTTGTTTGCATAGCCCTGTTCTTCACATGGTCAGGGCCTTCTCCACCATTCATCATCCTAAGATATCTTATTACATCAAAAAAGTCTTTAAGTGCCTCATCGGCTTTTCCATTACTACCATAGTTTATGAGTGATTCAATGAGGTTGCCACAATCTTCGTGTACATAACACCTTGGTCTATTAGCTTCATCTATGTTTGCATTTGGATTATAACTAAACCATTCGTCTAGTGCATTGATTCCTACCTCTTCCATTCTACCATCACTTGCAAGGAAGTTCATACCATAATCATCAAAAACTCTGAATAAGTCCTCATTATTCTCATTCTCCTTTGCAAAGAAGCGAGAGTCACCGATTCGCTCGAATACATTTATACCAAGGTCTTCCTCTGTTTCCCTAAACATATTACTGTAACCTTCTACATCTAATCCTATCTTTTTAGATGCAGGGCCATACCTCCACTTCGGGTCACCGAAGATCGCCCACTCTCCATATACTAATCTTTCCGGAAACTCCTTACGAATATACACCTCACCCTTTTCATTTACTGCTGCCCATATCGCAGTATAGTTTCTAGCACCAGCCGGGTCAACTACTTGGTAACAAGTAAACTCATTCTTATTACTGATATCTGGGAACTTCATACCATACTTGTTTGGCTGATCCCCCAAAACATTTACCTCTGTATTGAATAATGGTAATAATGTAGTCATTGATTTGACTGGCACACCATATGCTCTAACTAGTATCTGCTCTTCTGTAGAGTTTATCAAATCTTTGGCGATACGATCATATCCCCCAAAGGGGTTTTCGTCAGAGTGAAGGTAAACTATAGATGCATCTCTTTCTGTACTATACTGCTTTACTGGTAATGGCTTATTATTTAACAACTCAGCTTGTTTTGTTTCTAGTGTTTCTGCTCCTTTTAGATACTCTGATATAAAAGGTGTATACCCATCAATGGGTGTAAATCCAATCAACAGTTTGGAATCCCTTGTTGCTAGACGAAATCGTAAGGTGTTTACCAAGGCTGCATCCCCAAGATACTCATCCAACCATGCTCCAATGTTAAGTCCTTTGGGTTGGCGAAAGCCGAACTCAAAACCCTCCAAGATAGTCTGATTGTTTGAATACTGTGTATAAGTCTTGAAGTCCACCCTAGTCCTAGTATCCGGAAAGATAAAGGACTGCCCTGTGAATCCATTCTGCATAGAGAAGTTGATGTATCCTTCTATGCCCTTGGTCTTCTTCTTAAACTCCTTAGGCATCATCTCCCACATGGCTGCTTGTTGTACCTTCACAGATGTATCGGCATTTTGCGAAAAGCAAACAATATGACCATCCATGTCCTCCATTACTGATTGCATGACCATCTTAGCACACCCTGTGGTCTTACCAGATCTGTTACCACCTAGAGTCAAACACTCATTGTACTTAGATAAACCCTCTCTCATTCTATCCCATCCAGCTAAATCAAACCCATATCGGATCGGATCATCTATAGATGCTTCTATTCTACCCTCATGAGCCTTATGAAGTTCAGCCAATAAAGCCGGGTCTTTCTCTCCAAGCAATACAATCTCCTCGTCTGTTGGGGGTTTGAGTAAGGGGTGGTTAGTAAATTTAATCTCCATCGTCTTCTTCTATCTCTTCACTCTCCCAGATGATATCAAGTATATCCATATTACCCTCCATATCTAGTTTTGTTTCATTGACCAACATCTTACCTACCTTGTAATTCGTATAATCATAGAATAAATCACCATCATCATCTAGAACTATGAACATATAGTTCGGAAAGTGTTCGCCAAGATTGCCACGAATCTTGTCAAATAAATCATCGTAATCACTATCAATCATCTATATCTATTACCTCACCCTTGATTTTCTTTAACCTCTCTTTAGCTGCCTTTAAAGTATCCTCATAATCGTCTTGGGTATATACCTTACGATCCTCAGTAATATTAGTAGCCTCACCTCTAGCAGTCAATGCCTCCCGGATAGAGTTCGCCTTGGCTATACTAAGTTCCTTGAGGTCTCTGAATGTCACCTCTAGTTCCCCACTTTCCATCCTTACCCTAACAGCATCTACCAAGTCTTCCTCAAGACTACTTAGATTCATATAGTTTTTGGCGGCAATAGCCCCAGATAGTTCCTTAAATTTACCAAAGTAATCTGCATAGTCTACCAATACACTCACTACACTATTCCTATCAAATCCATATTTCCGAATTATCCTAGTCTGACTATTGCCAATGGAATAAAGATACAATATCTCAGCTACCTTCTCTGGCTTGTACCTACTAATGCTCTTCTTTTGGAGGGCATCCTTCTTAGAGGCAACCTCTTGAATCGCCTGAGTAATCTCCTTCATGAGTTCCTCTTTTTCCATATTGGAGATATTGGAGTTTATAAACTTGACAGTCAATGTTATAATCAATAAATCTTAATGGGGTGTACATAATGATGTCTCTTATTCATCAGAAGTGTTTGGTCATGAACTACACTTCCCCCAAGGAAGGGTGTACTTAAGTATACATATAAGTAGATAAGAGAAGCCCTTAATGATTTCATCATAGCCCTTACCAAGCCCTTCATAAGCCCTTACTAAGCCCTATGAATGAGCAATTTTTTTAAGGGTCACTTAATAATATATACACACAAACACAAAGCAAAGCAAAAAACACCCCCTCCCAGAAGTTGAATTAGACATACTATTTATTGTGCGACAAAACTTTTGTTGATTACCAAGGACTTACGACATTATGAATGTTGTGGCCCAAACAAAAATGAGGTCCCGGGCTTTGTTTCATGATAGCAGAAAATGTTTTTGCTATGAAACATGGATGTTCGGGGCTACCAATTAGTCCTCAAAATGGAAGATAAGTTCATTCCTTTCCTTAACTTTCTCTATCCTTGGATACTTACTTAGTGTACTGAAATGCTCTTTTGATCTGCCACCAGTTTGGTCATAGTATCCAGTGGTCTTCTCTTTATCCTTTGATGGGTCATGATATTTCAACTCAAGACTCGCCTGATGATAGTCTTTCTGATTAAGGGCCTTAAAGAAGTTTGGCATCTTCTTAGGAACATTACCCATGTTATAATACATATCGGTGGATAATGCTTGGACATCATATGGCATTGAATCAAAGTTATCTATGGTTCGTTGAGCGAAATCTAAACCAAGCTTAATATTATATCGCACCATCTGCTCATCCAATGCTTCTGATACTGGCATCTCGCCATCATATATTGCTTGGTACTGTTCGGGTGAAACCAAGGTCTTCATATACTTTTCATTGTGTGGTGCATCTAAATTAATGCCATGACCGACTGTCCGATAATAATAGTGCTTCTGCTCCTTTTTGTTCCAGACTTTGTCCCAATAGGCGATGTAGTCTTTACCCTTTTTACCCTTCCCTTCTTTCTTCTTAACATGAGACCAAGTATCCTCGATCAGCTTGCCATCTTTTACTATTTTATCTTGTGCCGCCTTTTGGGCCTTAACCTTTTTGTCGGCATACTGGTGTGCATTTATATTATCAGCCATGATAGTATTATACTGCATTTGTAAACTGATTGGGGATAATGATATAAATAATGTTGACAGCCATATATGAAAAATCGTATACATAATATGTCCTTAATAATGAGGATAAATATTAACTACAAAATCATATGAATTATTCAACTAAAACATTATATGTAAATACATCTGAAGATGTAAAATTCACTAGTCCTTGGATCATAGCTGAAGGACTAAGACCACACCGAATTGTAATCAGAGATTTGGGGCCAATATCTCCAAACAATGATATCAATGAGTATGTTGTTCACGATGAAGTGCTAACTGAAAGTAAGGAGACTGCATTCATGTCGGGTTACTACACTACAGATATTGAGGCAGCCATCGAAGTGTTCGCTGATAGATCAAAAAGATCACTCAGAAGAGGATCACTAGCAAAGGAGGTGCAGTATGTCTAATCACATATCTGAATTTATGCCATCAGTATTATCTTTGATCAGTAAGAGTCGAGTCCCTGTGACTGAAGCTGACGATCTTGAGATCGGTATTGATTACAATGGAATAGCATATGAGACTTTATCTGAACATGATATTGCTCCTCATATTAATTACGATGGTTCGGTTAATTGGGAGTCATTAGAGTCTTGGGCATCCGAACACAATGGAACAATAGTAGACAGAGAAAAGGAGGAAATAGATGAGCAATAATACTAAAGAAAACCACATCGTTCATATCGAGCGATGTGAGAGAGATAAAGTCTGTTGGATGTGTGGTGATCCACTCCAATACTTAGCATACAGAATGACTCAGTATGGCATCAGAAGGGTCATGTGCGATCATTGTGAATTGGAGGAGTTTGGAGACTAATGAAAGACATACTACCATCATTATTCACATATGATTCGGGTGACGATTTGGCATCGCCAAGTTGGGCCTTAAATACATATACCGACATTCACATCGTAGACAATGGAGAAGAGTCTGGCGACAAGCGATTCGAGGTTCGCCAATATAAGCACTATGATCCCAGTGATGACCATCTGTGGATACTACAGACATTAGGGCATCATAAGACCCTCATAGATGCAATGCATGATGCTATGATATACTTCACCAAGGAGTTCCCTACCAAGGCATTATAAGGCCCAAAAATCCTTATTTCTGGGGGCTGATT
>Ga0098048_1001214_pt1 | contig 11460 bp, 6 predicted proteins | sample 13_taG_FD_75052 | JGI IMG/M metagenome (GOLD analysis project Ga0098048, IMG submission 75052) | Marine viral communities from the Subarctic Pacific Ocean - 13_ETSP_OMZ_AT15268 metaG | ecosystem: Environmental > Aquatic > Marine > Oceanic | place: Pacific Ocean | collected 2015-01-16 | reverse complement strand
TGTAAGAGAAAATATAACCACGATCTTCATCAAATCCACCGTCTGTAATAAACGCTGATCCCCAGTGTCATATAAGCGGAGTACATGTATTACTAATTAAAATTACACCTGTTCTAGCCTCATGCGCCTCCGCATCTCCGGCAGTATAACTACGTGCCGCACCTGCTTGGAAGTTTGTAAGTGTTGTAGATCTTGTACAACCTGTAATAGAGTTAGTTGATTCATCTCTTCCTGTAAAACTAATAAGTTCGTTGTCAATATAAACTGTACCAGAGTCTGGAAAGAAACTAACATCGTCTAAATCTACTGTAGTTTGTGTTGCATCAATGCCTGTTTTTAATTTACTATTTTGTCCTTCGTTTGTAATTTCATAACGCACTGGTAAGTTACCTGAACGCATATATGCTTCAGTATTAATGTTTGAATTACGCATTCTATGACCGTATACAAAGTTACCATCTGCACCACGTACCATAAAGTCAATGAAACCAGCACCGTACCATGAATATTCAATACCGATCATCTGCATCTTAGCAGGATCAAAGTTATATCCACTTGGCCCTGTTCCGTCCATTCTATCTAAGTTCCAGTCTGACTGTTTAACTTTCTTATCTGATACTAAACATACTTTAGTACCTACTGCCGCATTTACTCCACGATAGTCTGGTGTAACTGTCATTGATGTTTGATTTGAAATGCCACTAATAACATGCGTCATACCACGTATAACAATTCTATCACCTGCTTTAAGTTGATCTCTAAATCTAGTATTTGTACCTGTTACTGTGTTTGTATCTGGACTTATCGCCGCTGTACCTGAAATTTGTTTAGTTGAAGTACGTTGGCAACATTGTAAATTAACTCCGTCATACTCCCAATAAATTCCGTTTTGATCATCAAATACTCCTGAACGTACAGTAGCACCGTGCCATTGGAATGTTGACATTTGAGCACCAAAACTTAGCACTGCTGATGTGCCACCTAGTCTGTTTAATGTGTTTATAACTTCAAATGTACGCTCATCAATAACATCATTTACAGTATATGTTCCATTGTATCCTACTGTTTCAATACCAATTAGTTTTATTTTTGCGCCAATTTGTAAACCGTGATCGTTATCATCACATGTTACAGTGATTGTTGATCCTACTTCTATGCCATCTGCTGTACATGTACGCAAGTCGTAACTTGGTGCAAACAACGCACCAGTTGTGTACATAATACCTTTACCTGACTGATATCTAATATACTTTTTACTTTGACGTATTGCTTGCGCTCCGTGTTGTGGACCACCTGTTCCTAGTTGTACACCTCCGTCAAACGGTCTATGAATAAAGAACGAATCCGGTCTCGGATAAACTGTACCAACAATAGTTTCTGTAGAAACATCAATTGACCCTGCCGCTCTAGCAGTGAATGTTAATGCTGTGGCACTTGGTATACTTGTTGCAATAAATGAGCCTGCCGCTAAATCATGATTGTTACTACCATCAGATGAATCAACTGTTGTAATAAATGTATCACCTGGAACAAGTCCGTGTGCTGAACCAAAGTTAATTCTTAATGTAGCCAATGCGCTAAAACTAATATCTAATGTTGTTGGAAGTATTGCAGTAGATGGAGTATCAATTGTAACTGTACTATACAAGTCAAACGATGTACCTGCAAATGCATCACCAGTTGCTGTAAATGTTAATACTGCACCTGCACTATCAATAGTATCTACAACTATGTTTATATCATTAAGGGTGCTACCACCGACATTTTCCCCGCCAATTTTAATTTTATCACTTACATTATAATTTCCGCCGCCTGCATTAAGAGCAAAAGTATATGTACCTACACTACTATCTGCTGTAGTACCATCTCTTAAAATATCTAAACTGAATCCGTTACCTGTAGCACTTGCTGTATTTGCTGTAACATTCGCAAAACTAGCAACGTCAGTACTTGCTGTACCAGTAGATGATATTGTTGTAATGCCGCCCGACGCATTAACTCCTGTAATTGTTAATGTTAAATCGTTTGTAGGTGTACCACCTGCAAGTAAATTACCAGTAACTATAAACTTCTGTCCTGTGTAATATTCTTGACCTGGTTGTGCAAGTGTTGTTGTGTAATTACCACTTGCAAGTGCAACATTAAACGTAGCACCGTTACCTACAATATTACCTGCACTAAGATCTTGTATACTACCTACATTTGCCGCAGTTCCTGACGCTGTAAGCGTTAAAATTGTTCCACTACCATCTACACTGTTAACTGTAATTGTACAATCGTTTGCTGTTGTAGCACCGCCTAAATCTGTACCTAAAATTACAATAGTTTCATTTTGAACAAAGTTAGCACCTGCATTATTTAATACTGCTGTATATGTTGTACCAGTACGTGTTATATCAAATGTAGCATCTGTACCACTTGCACTTGCTGTACCTGAAACGGCTGTATAACTTTGCAATCCATCTGGCGCTGTACCAGTAGTTGAATATGTTGTGATTCCGCCTGTACCGTCAACAGCCGTAATTTCAATAATTGCATCGTTTGTTGTATCTGCGCCACCTTGAAATACGCTACCATTAATTTTTAATCTATCTGCGACTGCAAATCCGCTTGTAGATTTAACTGCTGTACCAGTAGCATTTACTGTTAAAATTCCGCCTGCTGTAAGTGTTGAATCGTTGCTAACATCTGTAATTGTTAGTGTTAGATCGTTATCTGGTGATATTCCTTGTAACTGTGTACCTGGAATTACTATTGTTTGATTTGGTGCATAGTTATTACCTGCAGATGCAACTGTAACTCCGTATGTTTCATTAAGGCCGTTAATAACAATATCAAAGTCTGCTCCTGAACCTACTAAATTAGCACCATTAGCAATACCTGAATAAGAATGAGAGTTAACTGCTGTACCCGAAGCAGTAAATGTTAAAATTTCTCCACCAGTATCAACTGTATCTATTGTAATCGTAATATCATTTAATGGACTTGTGCCGCCAACTTCTGTACCTAATACTGTAACAGTATCTAGCGCGGCAAATCCTGTACCAGTAACTGTAAATACTGGGTTGTATGTTGTACCATCTGTTCCAATATTTAAGTTTGCGCCAATACCGTTATTGTTTGTACTAAATGTTACATTGGTAAAGTTATTGGCCGCGTTTGCACCATTACCTGTTACACTTACTCCTGTTGGAAAACCGTTACTGTCTATACTTGTTATAGTAACTTGTGCATCATTATTAGGAGTTGTGCCGCCTAAGTTATTACCCGAAACTTCAACTATATCGTAAACACTATATCCTGATACTCCCGCATCAGCAGGGTCAACTGATACTGAATATGTATTATTAGTAATTGTAAAATCAAGTAATACCCCTGTACCTTGTCCGCCGCCAACTGTAGCAGTCTGTGCTGGAAAACTTGGGTTACTTAGTGTAACACTATCAAACACACCGTTTGTATATCCAACATTCCAAAGTCCGCCAGTTCCGTTACCATTTAAATACGTACCAGTAACATTACCAAAATTTCCTGTACCATTAAATGCAGTTCCTGCTAATGTTAGTGTTAAAATTTCTCCGCCTGTGTCAACTGTATCAACTGTAATAGTACAATCGTTTGTTGGTGTAACACCTCCTAAAAATTCACCTTGAATTTCTAAAACATCGCCAACTTCATAGTCTTGTCCTGCATTTACAATCTCAACTAATGCATAGTTGCCGCCACCTCTGCTAATACTTAAACTAGCACCATATCCTAAACTTACAACATTCTGTCCTGTTACTCCAGTGTATTGTACATAGTTACCTTTAACGTCATCTGTTGTTGCATCACTAAAAGTAATTGTGTTACCTACCACAGTATTAACTAGTGTAGGAGTACCATCCCCTTTGTCTGCCGCCATATTTTGTTGTATGCCTGTAGCACTTTGCACATCAATTTGTGTTGTACCCGGACCATAGTCTGCTGTAACTACTGGGGTTACTGCAATTCCGCCTGTTCCAACTTTACCAGTTACCTGTGTACCTAAAGCAATGCCCGAAGATGCTGTCATCGGAGCACCAATTTCAGGAGCACCACCTGATTGTACTGTAAATGGTATTACATCATCGCCTGAGCCAACAGTTAATGCTGGCCTAATTACACCTGAACTACCATTACTTTCTATACTAAACGTTGGTATACCAATGCTTGCACCTGTATAAAATCCTGCTTGTCTAAGTTGAGTTGCTTCTGCTACAACATCAACATTTCCACTTACTCCGACTTTTGCTTTTGCATAAAATTGGAAACTAATTGCATTGGGTACAGCAATAATAATAAATGCACCTTCTGCTCTACTGTATCCTTGTATGTCTTGTTTTAAACCTTTAATTGTAATAGCATCACCAAGAGCAAAACCGTGAGCACCTGCTGTTGTAACAGTAATCAATGAACTACCAACACCTCCGGTGCCTGCACTACTATCTGATATCGCACTAATTACACTTGTTTCAGTTCCCGGAATTTCGTAAACTGATGGGTATCCACGCATTGTTGCAATAGCACTCCATTTGGTAGGCTGTAGTCCGTACTCAAAGTCAGCGTCAAGCATTGACATTGGTTCAGCAGTTCTATTTCTTTCGATAGCATCTGTGCCAAATTCAAACGGTCTAATAATTAATTCATCTGTATCTACATATATCTGTAGTTTGTCTACATTTAACTGTCCTGATGTACTTTTATTCAAATAAACTTTTGTAATAGCATCTGTTGTTTGTAAATATTTTGGAAAGTCTTCATCTTCTTTATATTCAACTCCGTTAGTTGAAATAAATGATGTTGCTAATTCTGTAACACCGCCACTGTTTACATCGTTAAAAGAATATATAACTTCGTTATTTGTAGTATTTGTAATTAATAATATATCACTAGAATCATAATTCCCAGGAAATTTAACATAGCCTGCGCCTGTATCTTCAAATGCAGGCCTTGCACTTAATCCGCCTGCAATAGTATCAACTACTAACGCACCTAATGTTGTAATTGGAGTGTCGGCTCCAGTTTCTGCATCACTGCCAGTAATTGTTTGTGTTGTTACTGATTGTTCATTTGGATATGTTGTTTTGTTAAGCACAAAGTCTTTAATAAGTGCAGTCAGCCAACTATGTGTATCTGTTTCCGGATAGCGATTGCCGTCAACTTGTGCAACATCGCCCTCCCAATATTTACTTGCATAATCGTATGTTTTCATATTTCCGCCGTAGCGTAAATCAAACAAGTAAGCGTTTAAAATTAATCCTGTATCTCTTTCACATTTTGCTTGGTTAAAAGTATAATTATAAAATCCGTTTACACTAGTTGCAACAGTAGTTTTATTATTTTCAAGGTCAGATGCCGCCGCTTGTCCAGAAGCCGGTTCATCACTATAATTAGGATATACTGTAGTTGGCAAACTTCCTACTGTTCCGTTAGCAATAACAGTTTGTGTATCTAATATATGTTGTTTACTTCTATCACCGAGTACAGTATTTGCATTTGTACCTGTAGTGTTTTGTGTTAATGTATTTCCTGAAGTACGTGCAACTGCTGAACCTTCGACAATCTGTTTCACAATAGTTGCTAATCTAGTCATACCATCACCCAACAATGATCTATTTGCTGGTGTTGTAAGAACATAAATTTCTTCATTAATTGTTTTAGTTAAATTGTTTGCCGTTGTTGATATATCTTGACAAACACAATCTAGTAATAATCCTAAATTAGTTTCAAATGTTGACGCTGTTGTAATTGTATTACCTGGAGTATCTGCATCCATAAATGCTTTTACTTCAGCAATCATAAATGCCCTATTATTCTTTAATCTTGTGACAGCATATCCGATATTAACTTCTACTTCGTTTGTGCGTTCTGATGTTACTAACGCAGTTGCAGATGTAAATCCGTTGTCAGCAATATCTATTATTTCATCAATGGCATTTTCCATTGCAGTTTGATATGTACTTGTAACATTACTTAACGCGGCCAATGCTGTTTTTAATCTTTGTATTGTTCTTTTACGTGTTAATTTTTCATTAGTAGTTTTTTGATTTTCAATATATCCCCAAAGTCTTTGAGTTGCTGTTGTGCCTAAAACCATTTCTTGTTCTAGGTCATCAATTAATGAAATTAGATCTGCTTGAAATGCTGTTGCATCAGTTACACGCTCAGTAATAAACTGTCCAGTTTCTGCTTGTAAAAATGCTTTGTTTGTATTTAATAGTGCATAAGCGTTTGGAAATAAATTGTCTGTATAACCTATTCCTGGTTTAAACTTATAATTACTAATTTTCTTCTTTGCCATTAATTATACCCCAAGTGCAATCGCTAATGCTGTTGATGTGTTGTCTACGTACTTCTTATTACTTATGCCATTTGCTGTCGTTGGTTGACTAGCAACGGTTCCTGTAGTAAATGCCGCAGTTGATGCTGTTGTAGAGCCAATCGGTGTATTATCTACAGTTGTATTAATTACTGCTAAATTTGATCCATCTGAATTAATAGTTCCTAATATAACATCGTTAATAATGTAATCTATTTTGTTTCCAGCCCGTAAAACAATATTAGTGCCTGCATTAAATTCAGCAACACCTAATCCGTTAACACTTAATGAGTCACCTATCAACTTACCTTGAACAGTCATATCACCAGTAACTGTGCCGTTACCATTTAATGTAAATGATGTAGCAGTAAGTGCTTGTAAACTTGTATTTCCAGTCGCAGTTAAATCAGCAAAAGTAGCATCAACTGCAACAGCATCACTAACATTAATTGTTCCTCTTACAGTGCCTGTTGAATTACCATAGTATAATGTATCAGGTGCATCTGATGGTACAGTAAAAACAAGTTTACCTGTAGTGTATCCCTGCGCCGCGGCTCCGTCGGAAATTGTACCATTTTCTGCTTGATGTTGAAGTCCAGTACTATATCTTACAAGTCCGGTTGAATCTAAAATATTAAATGTTATTGGAGCACCAGACATACTTAATGTAAATGTATATTCTTGTCCTCTAGTCATTGTAATAGTTGGATTATCTCCACTGCCGACTATTACACTATCACTAGCAAGTCTAAATTGTCCATTTACTTCTGTTACTGTATAATCGCCTGCGGCTGATCCACCAGTTCCGCCTGCCCCTGCCGCATTAATAGATGTTGCAGTAATATTACCTAATTTATCTACTGTGAATCCTGGACTTTTAAATCCAAATTCCGATTCAAATTGACGTTCTTCTACGGCCACTTTAACACTCCACTTTTATATATTTATCTAACAATGATTTAGGTATGACTCTTAAAATATGTAGCACTAAAAGACGCTTTAGCACCTTTTTGTGCATCAGTCTTTGGACTTAATAATAGTTCAACATAAGAGTTAGTAACTTGTGCAGTTACATTAACTAAATCAGTAGTTGTGCTTGCTCTTCCATACACTACTACGCTCGCCTCGTTTGGTGAAGCCGTTAGTAAACATTTCAAAATTTCTTTTTTATCTTTACCAAGTTCGATACTAATAGTATATTCTGCACATGCAAAATCACCCGAAAACCATCTATCTATTGCTAATGAAGAATCTATTGCTTGCCATTGACTACCGTATGAGAAATGGCTATCATTTACAAGAATAGTTCCTCGTAATCCTCTTTTAAAGTATTTTAGTATATCTATCATAATTCAAACTCGCTTTATAGTATTTATCGGAGTTTGAAGAAAGTCACTATGCGTTTTTAACAGTGATTAATTTTCCAAATTCTGGTAGGTATAAGTATTCAATTTCACTATTTTGTAACGTCCAAATAGCGTCTTCAAGTTCTTCTACAAGTGGTTCTCCACCTAAGTTAAACGAAGTATTAAAGATAATAGGGCAACCAGTTTTTTCTTTGAATGCTTTAATTAAATCATAGTAGTGTTCATTCTGTTCTCTTGTAACAGTTTGAATTCTACATGTGCCATCTACATGTATAATAGCAGGAATCTTTTCTTCAACACCGGGTTGACAGTTTACAGCATACATCATATGTGGACTATCTTCCATACCACGTAAATCAAACCATTCATGTACATCGTCTTGTAAAATAGATCCAGCAAATGGTCTAAAATATTCTCGATGTTTTACAGCATTAACATGATCTTTACCATTTGGATCAGTTGGATCATACAATACACTTCGATTGCCTAATGCACGTGGACCATTTTCGCTTTGTCCTTGAAAAATAGTTACAATATTTTTATTTGTAATTAGTTCAACAACATCTTCATGCGTAGCATCTGATAATTCTACATTGGCTTCTTTTGCCTTAGTAACAACATCTTCAGCAGTATAATTGTTATGTGGACCTAAGTATAATGTTTGTGTTTGACGTTTTTCTGTTTCATCTTCTAATCCGTACCAAAACATCATTGCGGCACCCATTGCTGTACCTGCATCATTACTTACTGGTTCAACATAAATCTTAATACCTTCGTCTTTTAATGCTTCAAGATAATGATAGTTAGCAACACAGTTTAGTCCGTATCCTCCACTGATAACAACATTCTTTTTTCCTGATAAATCTACAGCATTTCTAATTAATTCTGTAACTTGTTCTTGTGTTTCTGTTTGTACAGCATATGCTATGTCGCGTCTGTTTTGTAATAATGTAAGATCGTCTTCAGGTGTTTTTCCAGTTGATGCAAGTTCTGTATACAGTCCTGCATTTATTAATGCTCCGTTAGGATAATTTGGTACAACAATATTTCTATTTGTTAAAGGATAATCGGCTGTATCTTCAAATAGTTTTGGAAATTTATCGTTAGGCTTGCCGTATGGAAATAGCCCCATAGTTTTACCTGCTTCAATACTTTGCCAACCGCAATACATAGTTGCGGCTTCGTATGCTTTTACAATGCCTGCTCTGTCACTTACAACTGCTGAGTGTTTACGTCCATTTTCACCAAATTGTGTGCTATCCATTTCTACAATGCCGCCTTGAATAGGATCTCTTGTGCCATAAACTTTATGCAATGTGTTAAACGCTGACGGATAATCGCAGTCAATAATACTTTCAACTTCCCAACTCATAACTTGTTCATTGTTTACTCCAATAGGAACAAATGTTCCTGCTCCGTCAACAATAACACTTACTGCACTATCAAAACCTGAACGATAAAATGCACAAGCACTATGCAATTTGTGATGCATAAATGCTAAATCAATAACTTGTGGATGTTCGTAAGTTGTTGCATTAGATTTTTTATCAATTAGACCAAGTTTACGTGCAAGTCCTGTATATACATCATCGCCACTATAGTCAACTCTCCCTGCCGATTCTTCTAATTTTTGAGTATGTGCAACTACAAGATAATCTAATTTATCAGTATATTCAAGAATTTTAACCATACTTGCAAATGGTCCGCCGTCATATTTTTGTCTACTTAAACGTTCTTCTTCTACAGCAAATACTACTTCGCCGTCCTTTAAAAGACAAACACCTGCGTTATGTCCTCTTGCAATTCCTGCTATCCATACTGGTTTGCTCATAATTTAAAATCCTCTGTAATAGTTTTCACGATCTGTAATTTTATTGTCAAGTGTTTCACAAAATGTATTAAATTCTCTGTGACTAGTTTTATATGCATCGTTAACAGTATCTATCCAATAATCTATTTTTTTGGTTTGTTTTTGGCTTATACCTAAACTAGGTAAAATATGTTTGTCTAAGTAATCTTTATGCTGTATAATAGTAGGATGCCTGTCTACTGTAAATACTGACTTATCTTGTACAGATGTAAACTTATATGGTTTAGTCTCGTGCGTCCAAGCAAAAGTTCCTACTGGTTTAATCCATTTACTTTTATCGTCAAATATTTTCTTGTATACCTTAAGTGCAGGTGAACTTTCCCATGCATCAATTTCGGGCATTTGTTCTCCGTGATCATTGCTAGGATAGTCACTATTCATTTTATTAATGTATCCCATACTAGTCATACGCCAGTTACAACCTATACCGTTAAGAAAATTTTGAGTTAGTAATATATTGTTAAACGTATGCATCATATAACTAGTTTCAGACCAGAAAGTTTTGACCCATTTCTCATCAAATATACTTTGATTAATATAGTTAAACAAACTACCAGATGTTTTCCATCCTGCATTGTCTTGATGCCTAGTATCACTTGCATGCCAGTCGTGTCGCAAATGACTGGTCCATTGTATAATAACTGTATCGTCTTTTGTTAAATGATTTCTTGCATGTATTTCAGCAATACGTTCTGCTAACGCTCGATTGCCTAGACCTGGAAATGCCCAATTTTCCCATTTGTCAAATTCTAAACCTAGCATGTCTGCCCAAGTAGGCCAAGCGTAATTAGTAAATGAACATCCTAAAACAAATAATCGACTCATTATTTTTCTTCTGCGACTTCTTCTTCATCTGCATCCGGATCAATTTTACCTTTGACAACACCAATAATATAGTCTTGTATTGCATCGTCCATTTGCATAAGTTTTTCATTATGTCTATTAACAGTTTCGTCTTGTGTAATTCTAATTGGATCGTATAAACGATCGTTCATACCTAAGTCAACAACTTTGATTCCTTCAGTTTCAGGATAACTTACATTTATAGGAAATGTTGCGCCAATAACTGCTGTTGTTGGTGTGCCAACTGCATACGCTAAGTGCTGACCTACACTATCACAGCCTAAAAAATGATCACAGAATTTAATCATGCCTGCCCATTGACGTAAACTTAAACCTTCTGGCATTGCTACTTCTTGTTTTATACCTTCGCCTTTAAGTTCCATTTTCATTTCACTCATCATTACAATAGCATAATCTTTTTCTAATTTTTTAATTATCGATTTTAAATCTTTAAATTCAAAACTACGTGCAGTAACATCAATTGGAGTATCATCTAATATTTCAATACCTCTGCCAAACGGTTGTATACAAATAACTTTGTCTTTTTTAATTTTTTCTTTAACTTCGTTAACTAATTTACGGCCAACTAATAATTCGTCTTTACTTAAATTAATATAAGGTTTGTTTAGTTTTCGTACACCCTTGTTGTTAAGAATAATATCAAATGCTTGGGATAAACTACACTTCTGGTTGTAATATTCCCATACTTGATATGGTTCAGGATTAACTACTTGCCTATGTTTAATAACATCGTCAAATAAATTTTTATGCCATGGATCGTATGCACGTTTATGTAATTTTGGATGACCTTTAAACATATCAGTTCCGCCTTCACATACTATTACAAAATCTTTATCACCTGATTCTTCTTCATATAATTCTAGTGCAGGGATTGAACACAGCATACGCCCTGCGCCGCCGTTTAGAAAAAATGCTTTACTTTTAGTCATCTATATTTGTCTCCATAAAAAAAATCGGACTCAACAATAGTTATAATAAAAACTGTTGAATCCGATTAAGATTGGATATAGAATTTTTGT
>Ga0098048_1001206_pt1 | contig 11502 bp, 9 predicted proteins | sample 13_taG_FD_75052 | JGI IMG/M metagenome (GOLD analysis project Ga0098048, IMG submission 75052) | Marine viral communities from the Subarctic Pacific Ocean - 13_ETSP_OMZ_AT15268 metaG | ecosystem: Environmental > Aquatic > Marine > Oceanic | place: Pacific Ocean | collected 2015-01-16 | reverse complement strand
TGCTGCTTCTAGGTCCCTAAGAATAGGGTCTGTACCAGTGATAGCTTGCGCAGCGGCAGAACTTTCTCCATTAGATACTGCGGATTCAGGAACAGGACTGTTCATAGTGTTCCCAAGAAGTTCTTCACCTCGTTTAATTGCTACGATATCCACAGGCTTATTGATAAGCTGTCCCGCAGTCTTACGACGACTACCAGCAGTTGGAGATACAGTACCTTCAAGTGAATCGAGGGCAGTAACGCCTCCGGTCATTATCTTCTTGACCTGCTCAACCATTTCTTCCTGAGACAGATCCTTATTCCAGAAAGGAGAGGATTTAGGTACAGTAAACGTGTCAGGTGTTTTATCACCCAAAGAGGTAAGTTCACCCTTAGCCGTAATTTCAATCCAACCTAGTCCTGCAAGAATATCATCGCTTAGTTCTGCTTCATCTCTTAGAAGCTTTTCTTGCATAATACCGGAGAATGCTTCAGCAAACTTCTGAGCCCCCTCTATACTCATCTCCTCAGATAGGTGATTAGGATAGTAGGTGCGGGGGTCGAGGGTTCCAAACTTCATGCCAGCATCTTCGGCTTCGTTAATTACTCTAGTATTAAGATCCGTAAAGGCATCATTAATTGCCCTCAGGTCCTTAAGCAAAGCTTCGTCTCCTCCACGTCCATTTGAAGAATACCAGCTACGAAGATCTCCATTGAGCTGGTTAGCGTCTATCTGCTGATCAAGAAACTTTCCTTGCAGCCGAAGACGAATCATCTCCTGGTCAAACTGAGCGTATAGCTTTCCTGGCATCCTTCGTCTCATGTTCATAGAAGCACTAATATAAGGAAGAGCTTCTCTTTGGGCTCCAGCAGTAATACTATCTACAGCTAGGACCTGACCTTGAGAGTTAAAGGTTCTCTTAGCCATATGCTGCCCAGAAATAAACTGAGTCATTCCTCTAATAATTCGATTATTATCTCTATAGAGTTTAGACTGTTGGTGTCCCCAAACAGTCATCCTAGCATACTGCTTCCCAAACCAAGCTCCTAGGCTAGTTCCCTCAAGAGTAGTTTCTAGGAATTTGGTATCTACATCAGCAGACCCAGGAGAAATATCACCAGCTCTGATTCCATCAAGATTCTTTACAAGGTGAAGCTGAGCCTCAGCCTTAGCTGTTCCACTAAGCTTGTGGTAGTCCTTAACTTGCTTTGCAATCTTAAGGGTCTTTTCAAGAGCTTCTTTCTGGGCTAGATCAATACCAACATCCTTGGCAGCCTTTTGCAAAGCCTTTCTTGTCTTAGCCCGGACGGTAGCATCTACCCCTTCTTCATTAGCGGCAGCGGCTGCCTTAAGAGCAGCACGGTATGCCTTAATCTTCTTTAGTCCTCCACCAGCAACAAAATCCTTAAAGTCATAGAAAGAGTCTACTGATTCATTAAATTCAAAAGCACCTGTGCCCCTCTCGTTGATTGCCTTGACTGCGGCTGCTTCTACAGGGAAGTCAAGCTTTAGTTGAGCAACATCTTCTCCACGGGCAACTGCCTTTTCTACTTCTCTAGCGTACTTTAGTAGTCGCGTAGGCGAAGTACCTAGACCCTTCGCAATGTTAATTGTCTTCTCAGGCCGAATACCCTCAAGAGCAGATTCTACTCGAAGTGTCTCCTTAAGCTCAGGAGAAACAGCCCGAGTCTTTAGGGCTTCTGCTTGTTGGTTTACTTCGGCTAGGAAGTCTACTGCGGAGGTACGATTTTCGAGACCCTTGTTCAGCTTATTCAAGCGACGATCAAGGATATCTCGGGATCCCGATCTAAGAATAAGATCAGCGATTTGGTTTAGTTCCTCATTTGTGAGGTCTGTTCTGTTATTAATACTATTAAGCTTTTTATCCAAGCTCTTAGCCTGCGCATCAGAGAGGCGTTCAGTTTGGGGAATATAATTCCTCTGCTTCTCGTCAGCTAGCTTATTTAGGCCTCGGTCCAAGAGCGCAAGACGAGCTTCCTTAGGTGGAAGACCCTTAAGTGCCTTCTTGGACTTAGCAGCCTTTTTCATGTAACTAGAAAAGATTGAATGAAGTTCATCATCTGCAATCTTTGCTCCTGGCCCGATTGCCTTAACAATCTGGACCAGCCCCTCCGAAACTTCTAGTGCCGAGAGGCCTTCTCTAGCAAGTGCTTCTGGGCTGAGTAGAGTTTCCAGTTGAGTAGAAACCCTACCACTATCAGAAATCTGAGGTAGGATCTGCCGAGCTGCTTCAATAGCTTGCAGCTCACCAGACCTAAGAAGAATAGCATTGTCTTCTCCTAGAGCATCAGCCAAAAGCTGAACGTCTGTTCTCTCTTGGTAGGTAGCTTCATTAAGAATAAGCATCTTGCGGGCTACTTTAGCTGCTTCCTCGGGTACAAGACCAGGAGCCATTTCATTGACCTTAACTACGGTCTTGTTGAGTAGGCTGCCTGCTCCATTGGCTCCTCGAAAGATCTGATTAGAAACAGTAGGCAGACCAAATTCAAGGAGTCCGCCTAGACCGAATCCTCCAATAGATCCAAAGGCTCCATATTCTAGGCCCTGTTGGATAGAAACGGTATCATCAATTTCAGGGATAACTGTTCCAATGCCGCTACTAAAGTCACCAAGCCTCTCCAACTGAGAGGACACGACACCTTCTACGTATCCCATAGCCATACCTTCGGCGGCTAGGTTAGCGAGTAGGGTCTTTGCTCCTACTCCGCCTGCCTTACTAGCAAGACCAAATGCTAGACCTACTGGAAGAGTACCAGCAGTAAAGTACTTAGCTGCTGGATCCGCCCAGAAATCTACTCGGGCAGTATCTGTAAGCCGTCTAGTCATAGAAGTCCAGCCATTATGTAGGCCAGTCTCTAGCATCCTGTTACGCATATCTTCAGCGGTTGACCGCATGAGTAGAGTCTCTGCGTTTCGGATGTAGGAGTATGCGTTGAGAATATCAGCACGATCCGCTAGGAAAGTTTCCTGGGTATATCCCATTCTTTCCAAGCTTTCTCGATAGTCGGTAGGCAGAGATGACCAACCCTTTTCGTTATTAAATTCATAGTCAGGAGTTACGAGCATAACTTCTTGAACAACATCAGGCCCAAAGATTGAGGCCATTTGCTTAAAGCTTTGGGCTAGCTCTTCTGGATTACCGCGTCCGTTAAGAACATCGGTAGCAAGAGCCTGAATCCTATACTGGACTTGCTGAGCAGCCCAGGCGTTTCGCATAACAGGATCAGTAAGACCCATAGCATTTGCCTGGGTCTGAGCCTCTACAAGTACATCAGGACCGACCTGAGAAGCATCATCTCGTGAGATAACGTTATTAGACTCTAGAGGAAGCAAAGCTTCGATTCCCTGAGCCTCTGCTTGATCTTCTGAGATGTAACCCATCTCAACTGCTTTAGATAGAAGCTGGGGAATTCTAGGATCCTGGGATCTTTGTAGATCTAGACCAGTCGCTGTCTTTAGCGTATCAGCAATAAAAGAACCGGTAGGAAGCCTTACACCTGCTGCATTTTGTACGAGATCTAGCTGAGTAATCATTCCTCCGCCAAGACCGTTCCAGTAGGTCGCATCCTGTCCTAGCTTTCCAGGAGTCCCAGGGAAGAATCCACCTGGCCCTCCCATAGAGGCTCGCTCTCTTTCCTGGTTTTCACGACTAAAAGTACTTCTAGAGAAAGTAGAGGCTGTGTTTTCCTCCATTCCTAGGGTTCCTAGAAAGTGAGTCCAGCCTCTCCTAGACTGGTCGTATGTTCCGTTATTTAGATAGACGGACATGTTACCACCAGGGTCGGATCTCTGCTGATCTGCTCCTACAACCATTGAACTCGATAGAGCAGCAGTGTTGTAGAAATCAGGGTATGTTGCCTTAAGAATGGAAAGGTCTTCCATGGTTCCTGGCATAAATGTACCATCAGGACGCTGGATTGTAAACGCCTCCAGTCCTTCTGATGGATCGGTAAATGCTGCATCAATAATGTTCTGTTCTTTGGACAGACCTTGTCCAGTATAATAGGTACTCATATTAGTTTCCTTTAGTTGGGGTTCAAGTAGAAGCCATACTACAAAACAACTCCGGCCCCCGCTAGGGGACCGAAGCCTAAAATGTTATTTATTCACATGCCTTCGGCATTTCTAAATGGGTTTACTGTATCCCACCAATCGTTAATCCAGTCAGCTACGCTCTTAGATGTTTTTCTTGCAGGCTTGACTGCTTGATTAACATCCGCAGAGAACTGATTAACTGCATCTACTACTGGCTTAATAGTGTCATTAGTAGTGTCTCTAATTGCCTCGTAGTTTGGTGAGCCGGGTTCTTCTCCAGGCAGGAAAGAATACGTAAACGGAGTATATGCTTTCATGTCAGGACTAGTAAAGGAGTTGCGTTCGATTTGCATATTTATAAGCTGGTTCGCAACAAACTTTTGCTGTTCCTCAGAAAGAAGATCTGATGTATTAAATCTAACGGCATAGAAAGAAGAGGAGACTTGTCCTACTGGCTGACCTTCATGGTCAATCATCCTTGTATCCGAAGCTTTAAGATCAGGAACAAAGCCAATAGCAGTAGAGTTATCTACTTCGTTGATTATCTCCTTAGCTAGATCATTAGCTTCCTTTCTGTTTCCTACTAGAGGAACAAGAAAGTCTCTAATAGACTCACGCTTTTTCTTCCTGCTGTCCATGTCTGAAAGAGGACTAGAGATGATACTAAAAAGTTCATCTCCTTGCTGAGAGTCAAGTCTTAGATCGGCTACCTTCTCCATAGACTCAGGGGCTACCAGAGCAAGAGATAGCATTTGAGATTGCGAATCCATGGTTCGTCCAATTTTCGCAAGAACCTGAAAGATTGGACTAGTCATTTCTCCTGATGGTCCCGGAAGAGATCCTGGATTACTAGGAGGACCACTTATAGGAACAAAGGCTGAAGAACCTTCCAGTGTTAGCTCATTGAAACGACCTAGCGTATCTTGTGTTGCTGAAGGATTGCCTAGGTAGAGAGGACTCTTGTCATTAACAGCAGCTACTCTATTTGCTACCTTAAGCTGTTCTATTCTAGACCTTGCAAAAGCTGTAAATAGCTCTGGAGATCCGTCGCCATAAGCTGCATTAAATTGTTGTTGAAGCGTAGCTACAATTTTTGCAGAAACTGAGCTAGGATCGCTGCTCTCTGGAGGATTGTAGATATTTTCCATAGCTAAATCTAGATCAGTAGAGAACTGGGTAAAGCGAGGATTACTTTGAAGTGCTGAGACCATTGTAGCAGCTCTTTCTGAGTTATACTCTCCTTCCATTTCTGCCCCGACACCTAGCTCAAAAGCTATAGCATATCCCTGATTTCCGGTTGGATTAAAGGTTGACATAATAGCTGCCCTATCAGAGGAACTACCCACCTTATAGAGATTATGTAGGATTGTCCTAGAATCACTCTGTTGTAGAAAGTCAGTTCTTAGATCATTTTCTGGAAGAGTATCAGCAAAGGCCAGCAGAGAATCCCTGGTTTCCTCACTACTATCGAGTAGGCTTACCATTCGGTCCCTGTTCTGAACGATAGCTGCTCTAAGAGTTTCAGGAGCAGTAGCATCACCCTTTTCAGATCTCTTAGTAAGGCGACTAACTAGATCTCGGGTAAGGTCGGGAGTAACATCTACCCTTCCTTCTACCAGACCGGTAATTTGATTTGTTCGTTTTACCATCTCCTGAGCCATAATAACTGAGGCAGGCAACTTAGAAGAAATCCCTAGAGAGTCCTCTAGAACTTCCTGGTCTCTATACTGCATTCCCGCAAAGATCAATCCATCGGTAGGTGTTTTTCCAAGCTGTGTAGAAGGAATCATCATATGGTTACCATCAGGAGTAACAAAGTGAAGATCAACATCTCCCGTAAGGGAAGCAATATGAGGCCTCATTCCTGCTAGTGAGAGGGTAGAAGAAGCAGCAAGTTCATCAGAGGAAATAGCCTCCGAAGACTTCTCAAGTATTCCAGTAACACCACGAGTAACAAACGAATTTGTAACACTCTGTCTAGCTGCTACTAGCTGCTTCATCCTTCCGGCATATAGATTCCGTACACTCTCTGCGCTATCATTAGGACCAGCGATTACACTGAATGCTTCAGTATTCTCTGGATCCAATAGGTTAATAGCACCATCAAGTGTTTGAGTTAGTCTAGTAAGCTCTTCTGGGGTCATGTTGTCTAGATTCTTCTTACTAGACTGCGTAATCATTCCGTCAAAGAAACCTACCAAACCCTTTTGAGGATCCGAGGGATAGGCTTGCCCGGCCATGACCAACACATCTCTAGGATTTGATCCCGAGATTGCATCATTCATTCTCTTCTCGGCAACTGCCTTTTCTGCCTCACTAGGAGTATAGCGGGCGGAGTTACCCATAAGTCCCCGAGGCAGGTTGGCTGCACTATAGTGAGCCTCGAAGATATCTAGACCCTCGTCCTCTGTCCTCTTTGAGATTTCATCAAGAAGACCTGGCATTACTTCCATAGTAGGGAAGCTATCCATACGATAGGAGATATTGTCTCCGATTGTGATTGTCCCATTAGTAGCATCTACTCCTGCCAAGCCAAAAGACTGGGCAATGAGAACCTGCTGAAAAGCCTCCGAGGAGAGAAACATATTGTACTTTTCCCCGTGCGCGGCTTTAATAGAAGCAACCAAAGATTCATTCTTAATCGCATTATCTGCTCGAATGCCATTAACCATAGCCTTTCTATTTACGGCTGCCTGTCGCTGTCCAAGCTTAATCTCTTGGAGCTCTAGGGCCTTGTAGAAGCGGGAGTCTGGATCAAGCTTCTTCATCTGCTGAGAAATCTCGTTGAGCTGCTCAGGAGTCTGTAGAGAAGAAATCCTCTTCTCAAACTGAAGAAGCTGGTCATCCTGGTCCTGTTCATAGGACTTCTGGTTTACATCGGCGTGAAGATTCCAGTAGGCGTTTGCTGTTACTCGGTTGGGAACATAACTGTTGTTCTCCAGCCAAGCCGCCATCTTCTTAGGATCTCCATTTACAAGATCTCTCTGCTGAGCATATGCTGTCTGAAATTCAGAGTAGTCAATCTTAGAGACCATCTCAAAATATTGTTCATAGTTGTTAATGCCTTGCTGGACCCCGCGAGCGGTTCCAGAAATAGCATCAAATAGTCCTGTTCCGGCATCCTTAATCTGACCTTGCTGGCCGATTTGCAGCTGGGTAGGTGTTTGCCCACCAGCCCCGCCTCCAGCAAACGGAGAAGAAGTTGCCGTTTTTTGTACCGAGGGCCCAACCCTAGACTGGCTAGTCTGGATTTGAGCACCACGCTGGCGTTGATCGTCAGGTGTTGGCATTTTCTATCTCCTTATTACTGCTTGGCAGCATAGATGCCAGCCATACCGCCTAGGCCAGAGGCCAGCGATCCTAGGATAGCTCCCGTCATCATGCCGCTTGTGTCGGGCCTCTGAACAGGAGTTGCTGGAATATAGGTAGGTGGTTGATTAGAGGGTCTAAGGTTTCTTTGCCTAAGAGCCTGATTACGTTGGTTATCAATCGCAGATAGCTGAGCATCATAATTAGAGCTCATACGGGCGAGATCATTTGCGGTATCTACTTCCGTCTGATTCTGAATAGCATCGGCAGTTCCGCCTCGGCTCATTCCTCGGCTAGCAATAGCCGAAGCCTGCTGTCCTTTGATCTGCTGGCTCTGACGATAGAACTGAGACATATCATATTCTCTCTGCTCCCGTAGGAAAGCCTTCGAGTACATGCTCTGCTCCAGCGTCTCTCGTTCTAGGGTAGAGTTTGCCATTAGTCGATCAAACTCAGCTAGGCCCATGGCCCCTCGTTGCTGAGTAATTGACATCTGCTTTTCAAACTCAGACCACTGTTGATTGATTCTGTTTTGTTCATACTGTGCCTGCGCTGCGTTAGCCTGACTAGCAGCACCGGAGATTCCTCCGACGATACCTGTCGCCAAGCTGGCAACTCCGAGTCCAATAGCTACTGGCATTTGTTAATCTCCTTTATTTGAGAGATAATAGAATTAGGATGTCGTCTTAGTTCTTCGGTTTCTACCAAAAGAATAGGACACTTGGGGAAACAAGCCTGGGCGAGGAACTTAGTCATTCTCTTGGACCGCTCTGCGGCCTCAAGGGTAAACTCAATACCCTCAGCCTCACAGCATCTTTCGATACTACCAAGCTGAGTTTCCCAATCTTTTCTATACATAATAATAATTAGATCTACAGAAGGGGCAACCACACAAGGGAAGTGAGGAAACCAAACCTTCGCACACTGTTCTGTTTTTAGGTTAATCGTTGTGGGGTTGTCTACGAATTCCTTAGACAAATCCCAATATCCTTCCGGATTCATTTCAGTAGCGGTGTACGAGGGGAACTTTTCAGCCTTCTCATACGGAGACCATCCTTGCTCTAGGAGCAACCGCATCATCGCTGAGGTACCCGAACGGGGTCCCTCTCCAGTTACAATAATACCCATTATCGTCTCCTAAGAAAGTTAGGTCTGTTTGTTTTGTCCTTACCGCCGAAGATGGTGGTGATACCAGCACCGCTAGTACCCCGACCCTCAGCAATGATCTGACCGCGACGAATGTCATCGGTCCACATGTCGATATAATCTTGCTCAGCCTTCCGCATGTTCTCAGCCGCCATTTGATCCACGTCTACCTGGAGGTGATCCAGCCAGTAGGCGCAGGCGGCTGCCAGGACATCCACACGGTCATCGTGCTTGAGGGCACCTCGGAGATCCGTGAGCCTAGTAATCTGCTTCTGGGTCTCCTCTTGGCGAATAGCCTTCTTGTCCATGACTAGGCGGTGAGCAGCCATCACAGGCTCGATAGAGGCGATCATACGCGCTTCTTTGGCTCCGTGGACCCGATAGTCCTCTACAGCGATAGGACCGCATACACGGGCCGCTACGGGCCTCAGGAGAGCTGCTACGGTACCATCACCGAAGTTCGATTCAACTCGAATCATATTAGCCCCATACTGGAGAGCAATCTTAGAGATCTTCTCCAGGGTAGGCTCATCATAGCCCCCATCCAGACCAATCAGATCATGGACCACAACATAGCCATTCACGGTCGAGGCAATGCATACTGCCGTCTCGTCCGAGCCACGTCCAGAGGGGTCCACGAAGACTACCGTCTGGGTGTAGGGAATAAAGTTATGGTCAATATACATTGGGTGGTATAGGCGGTCTCCCGACATACCATGGCTAGGGATCTGCTTGATTGGTTCTGAGTTAGCCCAGATTACCTTTGCAGGGAACATCTCGGGATCGGTATCAAAGACCAAAAGGTCCGAGAGCCGAAGAGGATACTTCCCTACGTCTGCGAGCGAGCAGTCCAGGCGATAGTGTAGATCAAACTTTGTTGGTCCAATCTTAGCCTTACGCTCCTCTAGGAGCTCTTGGCTAAATCGCTCTGGCTGCGTGGATTGCCCAGGTTCTCCCGACAGCTGCATAATCCAGTCAGCTACGTTCTCGCACTGAGACTGGATAGCGGGGTCGGGGATAACGGCTGGGAACTTTACCTGAGGATAACTAGAGGCAAGCTGATTGTAGATTGAGTCTCTAGTCTGGGGAGTACCGAGTAGGATTACCCGTCCTCCAGGGTTACGGATCTGCTCCAGTTCGTGGAGCCGGTTGAGCAGCTTCTCTCGCTGAACAGCAGTATCCGAGTTACCTTCAATTTCAATATCATCACTAATAACAATGTCCGCGTGACTACCTGTGATCTGACTGGTAATACCACGAGCGAAGACAGAAGCATCCTGTCCTACCTTGGTGCGAGCACCGCAGTTAAAAGCAAAGGCGTTGTCTGTCATATGCTCAGTGGGAGCCAGGTGCTGGCAGTACGGGACAAGGTCCATGATCCTACGAGTCATAGAGATAAACTCCACAGCCTTCTGGGCCGTAGCGGAGAGTACCATGATAGTACAGTTTGGATCACGGAGAAGAAACCAGCTAGCCAGGATAGATGTCAGTACGGACTTACCCGCACCACGTCCAGCCTGAAGCTGCATGTCTGTACCATAGCTCTGGAGAGAGTCCATCATAGCGTACTGAAGTGGCGTGGGGTCTACCCCAAACAGGTACTTCATAGTTGCGTATAGATGGTTCCGAGCATCCTCAATCATCTCGTCCGGTACAGAGGACGGGAGAGTATCTTTATTTAGTGGGTTCATGAGTTACTCCTTGGTAAAATCCGATCAAGGGCTTTCGCCCTCAACCGGTCTTAGTAATCTTGAACGGAGCCGATTCCTTGAGTAGGTTCTTAATCTCCTCGCCCTGAAGGCCAGGTAGATCATCCATTGCTCCACGGTAATCAGCTAGTAGTCCTCGGGCAACCTGTGCCCAGCCAGCCGTGGGCTCAGTCTTGAGCTCCTGAATGACGGCTTCAAAGAGAACATTCTCTAGTTCATTTACTTTATGGTTTTCCATATCACTTCCTCCGAGCCTTGCCTCCAGCACCGTTACGAGCACGGTTCTTTCGGGGGGACTCTAGAAAGGTCTTGCCATTCTTCTTGTGGGAAACGTCCTTGCCGCCCTTGCCCATGATGCCCCGCTTGCGGCGCTCCTTGGCTAGCTCGGCCCGGCGCTTCTTCTCAGAAGGCTTGGCATTAATTTTGGCCTGCGAAGCAACGCGCTTCTTCTTGGCCTTGGGGTTACTTGCATAATACTTAGATGTTTTAGATTGTCCCATGTCAGCACTTCCATCGACGGCGAGCCTTGCGGAGCCGACTGTTAGGATTCTTAGCTGCCTTGGGGAACTTCTTCATCTGACCGGCAGACCGAGCGCAGTAGCTCTTCTTACGAGCTCCTCCGCCAGGCTGTGGAGCCTTGAGCTTCGATCCAGTCTTAGCATTAATCTTACGGCGACCCTTGGCGGTTAGTCCGCCCTTCTTGGACTTGCAGCCATTCTTAATGCCGCAGCCCTTCATCGCACCCTTCTTTTTACTTGGCATCACTTCTTCCTTTTCTTGCCCCAAGAGATCCGCTTAGGACCTTTCTTCTTTTTGGCAGCTGAGGTACATTGTGATTTAGTAGGACGACAGGCAGGGTACTTACGCTTGGTCTTACCCTTGCTGGCTGACTTGCGGCCACAGGGCTTACCAGTCTTGCAGTCTACCCATCCTGTCCCTTTGTTCCGAGAGAACCACTTATTAAGTGACTCTTTCTTCTTAGCCATTACTTCTTACCTCGACGTCCTGGACCAGCCTTGCCCTTACGGCACTTGACTGCAGCACCAGAGGCATAAGCCGAAGGCCACACCTTATATGTTTTCTTGGCCCACTTCGCACACTTATCTAGTGGCTTCTTGGCTGGCTTCTTAGCCGCCTTCTTCTTACGGGCCATCACTTCTTCCTTTTCTTACTGCACTTAGAACATCGTCCCGAAGCGCAGCACTTCTTGCCAGCAGCCTTCTTGGCTGTGGCCTTCTTGGGAGACTTTGCTCCCTTTCCCTTGTAACAATGTGCCATAATAATATTCCTATGTTAGTCGTTG
>Ga0098048_1001204_pt1 | contig 11524 bp, 14 predicted proteins | sample 13_taG_FD_75052 | JGI IMG/M metagenome (GOLD analysis project Ga0098048, IMG submission 75052) | Marine viral communities from the Subarctic Pacific Ocean - 13_ETSP_OMZ_AT15268 metaG | ecosystem: Environmental > Aquatic > Marine > Oceanic | place: Pacific Ocean | collected 2015-01-16 | reverse complement strand
CAATAGAAAAATCTAACTCATCATGTATTTGTATATGACCTATTAAACCTTCTTTATATAATGCTAACATAGATTTCTTTGTCATGTCAGCAGCACTACCTTGGATTAATTTATTTAATGCTTTGTATGTAAAGGCACGTTTAATCATCCCCGGTCCGTGCTCCCTGATGGCGTCGTCATACTTTAATGGTTTATTAATACCAAAAGCTTTTGACTCCCACATATCAAAATGACAAATACGACCGCCTATCGTTCTAATCTTACCGCTGTCTTCTGCTCTACGCATCACAGATTCAGATAACATTTTAACGAAAGGCGCTTTAGCGTTGTAAGTTTTTATTAAGTCCTCCGCTGCATCTTTTAATAAACCTAACTCTGACATTAGTTTATTTTTTCCCATGCCGTACATTAATCCTAAGTTAATAGTTTTAGCTTGTTTACGATCAATACCAGCCATGTCAGCAATCATCTGGTGAAAGTCTGCCTCGCCTTTATTGTATTGATCTAATATCATATGTGATCCTTCTAGTTTTAATAGACTAGAGAAGTGAACCACGATCCTCGGTTCTTGTTGACTGTAGTCAAAACAACCCCAAGTACAACCACGTTCAGGTATAAAGATAGATCGAATCATAGGACCAATAGTTTTGTGTCGTGCTGGTATCTGCTGTAGATTTGGATTCGAATAACTAAATCGTCCTGTCACTGTACCACCCTGGTCAGAGCGTATCTGATTGATATCACTGTGTATTCTGCCGTTGTGTTCGTGTTTAATAATTGTATCTATGAATGTTGTGTGTGCTTTGTTTATCTCTCTTGCTTCTGCAATGCGTCGCGCCAACGTGTCTTCTGGATGTGATGCTAGAAAACCTTTGGTAAAACTTGGTGCACCTTTATCTGTTCTGTCGTACGGTAATTTTAATCTATCAAACGCTGTCGCAATAGAAGCTGCAGCCCATATCTCAACTTCAAAACCTGCTTCTTTGTTTATCAGTTGTAGTAATTCTTTTTCTTGTTTAACAAAATCTTTTTTAATTTGATCTGCACGTTCCAGGTCAACTGGCACACCTTTAAACTTCATGTCAATTAAACATGGAAACAAATCTGTTTCTAAATTAAACACGTCCCACAAATCTTGTTGTGTTAGTTCATGCTTCATCGCTTGCCATAACTTTAATGTTATCTCAGCGTCACGTTCTGCATACTCACCAACAACTAATGCTGGTAGTCGCCACATCTCTGCTTTTGGATCAACGCCCCAGCGTTTTGCTGCTTCCTGTAGTACACCTTCATTCTTACCTAGTCCTATGTATTCTTTAGAAATAGAATCTAATGTAAAACTAAAACGATTTTCGTTTACTAAACTTGCTGCAATCATTGTGTCAACAATACGTCCGTTGATTGTAAAGTTCATTGAACGTAACCAGGACACATCATACATTGCATTGTGAAAAACTTTTGTTGCAGGTGTGTTTAAAACTTCTTGCATCCAATCAATAGCAATAGCTCTATCAATGTTGCCTTGGCCTTCATGACCTATTGGAAAATATCCTTTCCAACCTTCAACAGCTACAGCGAATCCAACAACCTCACCATCCTTGCGTACCGATCCTGAACCCATACTAATTAAATTAGGGTCACGAGTTTCTAAGTCGATTGCAATTTCAGTGTGCTCACTTAAATCTGGCATTGGTGGTACGACCCACTCAGTGTCCGGACTAAATGACATTGGTATTTGTAATCCCTTATTCAGAATAGTCTCTTTCTATTATCATATCGATGTAATGTTTTGCTTTCTCTAAATCTTGCTTGCCACTTCCTTTATGAGGATGTCTCATAATATACTTTATAGCATTACCCTCAGCAAATAACAACTTGTTTTTATTGACGAATTCTGCGGGTTGTATTGCGTAATGGTTGTAATGATTACCTCCCACTTGTTTATCGTATGGATTAGACATATGCATAACTCCTTTCATAACTTTTTGGTTCTACAATGTGTAGTGTTTCTTCTGCTCTTGTTACAGCAACATAAAATAATCTGTGTGCTTCGTCTGGATCATTCTCTGCTGAGTCTACACTTGCTTGCGTTACGTCTGGCAATAACAAAATGTTTTTTGCTTCACCACCCTTTGCAGCATGTATAGATTTAAAAATAATCCTGGGTACTTCTAAAATATTTTCTCCACGTGCCAACATAGAACGTATGTATGTTTCTGTAAAATGATCTAGTTCGTTAAACGCTTCGTACCAGACAGCGTTTGTTTTTAATCCGTGTTCCGCGATGCAGTCTTCAATAGTATATGTTTTTTCTTTATCTAACGTGTTTGCTTTTCTGTAACCCATAGTCACGTTGTTTCCTAAATAATTATAAATATTTTTTACTAAGATAGGTTCTAACGCTGTTCCTTTTCTCCAACGCTCCCATCTTTGTATCGCTTGCACCAGTTCTACTGGCGCTGCGTTCTTACCTCTAGACTTCCTGTAATACCATCCGTTTGCTTCACAGTGTTCTTCTACCTCTTCAAAAAAATGATGTGCTGATGCTAACACTAACCACTCACCTTCTGACATATCAACATCGGTCACGCTGCTATGATAAGACAACTCTCCCGACTGTCCATCTTTTGGTTTGTATTCTTTGTTATACTTGTTAGTAATTCTTGAACGTATGCTTTGTGCCAATTCAAAGATTGGTCCTGATGGCACTCTAAAAGATTTCTTTAAAGTCTGTACGTCGTCGACCTCGTTTTTTAATGCAATGAAATGATCTACGTCTGCGCCAGCCCATTTAAAAATTGCTTGGTCGTCATCACCTGCAATATAGGTCTTGTCAGAATTATCCCACATGGCACGAACCATAGCCCATTGCAGCGGACTTAAGTCTTGCGCCTCATCTATAAACAACACGTCAAACTTAGGACTCAGCTCTTTGTCAACAAACATTTGAAGCATGTCGTTGTAGTCATACATACCCTTAGACTTCTTAAATTTGTTGTATTCTTGGTCTAATAGGTACAAAACATCCCTCTCTACGTCCACCAGGTGCTCATTTCTGTCGTAAATCGTCATGACATCGACCATAGACACCCTAGCTTTATTAATTAACGTTAGATAAGCGTTGTCTGAGTCGAATAAACCATCAGCATTACTGTGCGCAGCACGTTTAATAGTCAATCCGTTCTTGGCACCAAACTCTTTGTAGTCAGGTGTAGTCACAACACGTTCTTTCTTTAGACCTGCTCTGTTGTATGCCAAAGAATGCAATGTTCTAAAAAAAGGAAACTCATCTTCTTCTAGATTAAAGTTTTCCATTGCTCTCTTCTTAGCAACGCTGGCAGCATCTTTTGTAAATGTAAAGTAACCTATGTTTCTTGTATTAATACCAGATTGGATACACTTTTCTACCAGTTCAAGAAGTGCGTATGTCTTGCCTGTTCCCGGTGGTCCTAAGATGATTGTTTTCATTAGAATGGATGCTCATCATAAGTTGTTTCTACTTGTACAGCGCCCTCTTCAAAATCACCGAGTTTAACTTTTATACAACGCGGTCTTTTCTCGCCGTCTTTTGTTAAAACTTTTGGTCTAATCTCTTCTTCGTACAGATCTAGTTCTTGTAATAATTTACCTGTATCTTTTTTGTTCATGTCCCACGCATTCTTTTTTAAGAAGTTTAAGAAAGAAGTAACTTGGAACATAGCATGGTTTTCTTCCGTGCTAACATAACACTTACCGTTAACTAACTCTTCTAGTTTAGTTGTTCTAGTTCTATTCATTGTGTATTGTAATAATAACTGTCGTAATTCTTTTTTAGGTTGTAAGGATTCTAATGGTTCTATCTCTGCAACCTCTCCAGCAAACAAAGGTTTTAAATATACCTCTCGCCAGTCTTTACCTTTAAGAATAGGTACCACTAAGTTTGCCTGCTCCATAACTGCAACTGCAAATAAATTAGGGTTATGCAATTCCTGACTTTTTAATTGCACTCTCTTATCACCAACAGTCAATATCCACGTTGCTGGTTCAGAGCAATACTTCTGTAAATCTTTTAACGGCGCCATTTGTTCCTCGTCATAGCCTACACCGAACTTTTTAGTCCTACACTTTGCAGGATTACATACGCCACAGATTGGTTGATCTTTACACCTGTACTTGTCATAACCTCTTTTGTTTAATGATCCTATTAGATCATTAACTTCTTTAAATGGTAAAGGCGGATCAAAATATTTTTGATTGCTTGCCATGACAGCGTCTTGCCAAGTGTCTGGAGTAGCCTGCTTATGAAACACACCGATATTAAACAAAGCATTGTTTCTAGATCCTTCACCAAACCCTTCGTCAGCTAACTTGTTTAAACAAGGTGGACCGTCCTCAAATACTTCTTTCTTTATAGTTTTACTTTTCTTTACTTTTATTTCATCTATTTGTGTTTCTGTTAGTACGACTTTGTCATACATAATATAAAAATCTGATTCTGTTATTGCTTCTCCATTTTCATCCAAAGCATAACGCATACCTCTAATACCGCCGTGGTAAGGTAGATTTAAAAAGTTACCTACGTCTCCACGTTCCGCGAGTAATTCTGTTTGTTTAGGAAATATCTCACTACCACCAAAACCCAATGCGTCAGCCATAGCTATTAATTTAGACTGCAACAATGCAGCAGATATAAACTTATCACAAAACAAAAACAAATGTGCGCCGCCAGATTTAGATCTAAATAAGACCAGTGGGAACTTATGGGACTTAATAGAGGCCGCTATATTTTTCAAATCTAATTTGTAGTCATCGACATCAATGCAACCCCACTTACACATGTTTTGTTCGTTTATAGGTATAACACCTAACGCTGGCTCAATACCTTTAAGGTGATCTTGCCATAACTTATCTGTAACAGCGTCTCGTTTAATAAAAGCTTTTGCTTTTTGTTTTCCTTTATCTGTGATAGCTCCGGGCTGTATAACCATTTGCCCATAGGCATTGTTATTACCTTCGAATATCTCTTTAAACTTATTCATTTCTTCTTTCTCGGTCCTGGTTTATTACCAGTTTTTTTATATGGTTTAACACTACATTTGTAGCCGCAATATTTTTTTTGTCTTTGTTGAACTGCATGTATTGTAAACGTTTCGCCGCATGTAACACATGTTTTTTCCTCCTCTATCATATCTCCTCCTTTATGATAGCAAGGCAGGGGGAGTTGCCTTGCTATCGTTGCTAATTAAAACGGTACGTCTTCGTCGTTTGACTTATTCGAACCTTCTTCACTAGCTTTTGCTTTTACGTCTCCGCTAGAACACGATATAGCAAAACTTTTAGCTGCCTCGTAAAGAGATTTATCCTGTACAGGACCATCTTTCTCTACACTCCAACCAAACCACGTTCCTTTGTCGTTTGATTGCTGGACAGTTTTCAGTCTATACAAGTGACTGTAAGATGCTGGTGTAAACAAACCATTTTTACCTTCTAGTTTGATACCATTCATCATTGAGTTCCATGTTCTACTAACTTTAAGTTGTGTAGATTTCATAGAGATCAATGCTGTTCCCATCTTCTCATCCATAACAAAGTAAGACGCTGTGTTTTCAAGATAGTTACCATTAGGTAATCTGTCTTTATAATCAGCCCCTCTCTTTGCTGTTTTAATAATGCCACTGTTCACTGAATGAATCTGTACTGGAGCACTTGTGCCCTGGCCACGATCTGACCATTCTACATACTCACGCTTATAATAGCACGGCATCACCTTTATTCCTTCTTCACCATCATATGTCTCTTTCGTCACGGTATTAAATATCATACCTGCTTCTGCGCCTTCCACATACTTAGAGTCATGCTTATTGATCTCCGGTGAAAGTTGTCCTAGCACTCTTAAGAATGGTAAAGCAAAATCTTCTGCTCCCATTTCGCTAGCTCCAACTAGTGCGTCTGCTTCAAACATACTGCCCAACGCGACTGCAGTACTTTCTTTTTTAGCTACTTGGTTCATGTTTAGTTTCTCCTTTTTCATGATTTCCGGCCTATTTTGGTTTGATCCTTCACGAAAGTGTGAAAGAATTCGGAAGGCATGTCGAGGCCGGCCTCGACACGCTCCCTATAGAGTGCTTTCAAAGTCATAGGTTCTACCTTCTGCTTTTGAGACGGCTCATAGCCCTCTTGCACTGCAAGGTCTAACAAATTGTTAGCCCTTGTATCTTCTCCTTTACCAAAGACTACAGAGACTTCGTTCTTAATGATGTCTCCCAGCCCCTGGTCACGAAGCCATGTGTAAGCTGCGTCCAACGAGTCTTTCTTTATAGTACAACTATAAGTTTTCTTTACGTCGACTGCTGATCCGTCAGCTAATTTCAAAGACGCCAAACCCTGTTCTGCTAACAGGTTAGGTATTATCTCTGAAGAAATCTTGTCTGCTTTTTCTTTTCTGTCTTTTATTTTTTGTTCCATCTCTGCAATCTCATTCTCATATGCTTGCAGTTCTAAACAAAAATTAGCCAGCGTTTGTATGTCTGATTTTTCTATCAGTTCTTGTTGATCTTGTTCTAGATCGTCTAGTTTTAAGTCCATGTTTTGCTTTCCTTGTTGTGTAAATCAATAGCTAAAGGATAGTAAAGTCTTTCTCTTTTCTCCCACTTTAAAAAATTAAAACAACCATTGGTGATGTCAGACACTATTGCTGTAGACAACCCTATGATAGCAGGATCTCCAGTACACAATATATAATCATGTGGCTCAAAATCCTTTAAGTTCTTTTGCATTTTATGAATGAAAGGTCCTGTAGAAAAAATCATTTGTGAGTTTTTTGGTAAACAAATAACTAAGTTTCCATACTCTGCAGCACCTAAAATATTAATTGATTCTGGTGGATGTTGTAATACATATACCAATGGAGCGTCTGGATTGACGTCTTTAAAGTCTAAAAAGTCTGCTAGACTTCTACGATCATACAGCTCATACACTGTTAAATTCTTTGACATGTTATTTCCTTCTTTAATTCTTGACTTTGAATATAAGTATCATTATATGTATGTCAAGAAAGAATATAAAATAAATTATGATAGATAAGTATAGGTTTAAAACTAAGCCTTTTGACCATCAAATGAAAGCCTTGCAAAAATGTTGGGCAAGAGAATCGTACGCTCTTTTTATGGATATGGGTACAGGAAAATCAAAAGTTTTAGTTGACAACATTTCTGCTTTGTATGATAGAGGCGCGATCCGCGGTGCATTAATAATTGCACCTAAAGGTGTGTATAAAATATGGAGTGACAATGAAATTCCTAATCATATGCCAGACCACATTGAAAAAACCGTTGTGTCTTGGGATCCGTCAATTACTAAGAAAAAACAATTAGAACTTGACACGTTATTTGATGGCGAGCACGACCTTAAAGTATTGATAATGAATGTAGAAGCATTTTCTACTAAGAAAGGTCTGGACTTTGCAGACAAATTCCTTAGCATATTTGGTGGAAGAGCTTTGATAGGGATTGATGAATCTACGACGATCAAGAGTCCGACAGCAAAGCGTACAAAAAGTATTTTAACACTAGGGAAACTTGCAAAATACCGTAGAATATTAACTGGCTCTCCCGTAACTAAATCCCCTCTTGATTTGTACACCCAGTGTGCATTCCTGGACGATTATCATTTAAACTTTTCTTCTTATTACGCGTTTAGAAATAGACATGCTGTTATGGTACGCCGTACATTTAGTGGTAGGAGTATCAACTTAGTTGTAGGTTATAAAAACATTCCAGAGCTAAGCACAAAGTTAAAACAATTTTCATACCGAGTAGCAAAAGAAGAATGTTTAGACCTACCAGCAAAAGTTTACACCAAACGATCTGTAGAGCTGACTAAGGAGCAACAAGAATTGTATGCTACTATGAAACGTGCAGCAATTGCTCAGCACGAAGGCAAACTTATGACAACAGAATCTGCATTGACTACGTTAATGCGACTACATCAAATCACTTGCGGTACATTTAAAGCTGACGATGGTACTATCAAACACCTTAAGAATAACAGACTGCAAGCTTTGCATGATTGTTTGGAAGAAGTGGACGGCAAGGTCATAATTTGGGCAACTTACCGTGAAGACATAAAAAAAATAGTCGATTCTTTAAAAAAAGCTTACGGAGAAGCCTCTACAGTCGAATATCACGGTGGGGTGGATGCTACCCTTCGCCAGGAGCACATTGCTCTATTTCAAGAGAAAAAGGGCCCTACACGCTATTTCGTCGGAAATCCACAAACTGGAGGGTACGGAATCACTCTTACAGCAGCTAACACGGTAATTTACTTTTCAAACAACTATGACTTAGAAAAAAGACTACAGTCAGAAGATAGAGCACACCGTATCGGCCAGACTGGCAGTGTTACTTACGTGGATTTAGTCGCAGAAAAGACTATAGATGAGAAAATAATTAAAGCACTTAAAGAAAAGGTAGATTTTGCAAATGATGTTATGGTTGAACAAGACATTAAAAAATGGTTGGACTTTTAATGAAGAAGTATCGGTTCGTACGCTGTTCGGCCTTCTATTTTCTTTGCTTGCAATACTTGTTTGCGCCCTGTTCCTGGTTCTCTTTTCGCTGAGCAATGAACCCAACCTGAATTGGGATCAACACCATCATAGAACTCTAGTATTAACTGATCAAATTCACAATTTTTTGTAATCCACGTTGCAAGCTCCTTGTTGTCAACTCCGGGTATCTCGAAGTCTGCTGCCTCACCCTTGGCATGCTGTGACTTAGCCGAAGACCCGATAGCCTCGCACAGCTCTGGGCTACGATAGCCTGAGGATATAACGACCGGTTTACCAAAATGCTCACGCACTGGTTGTAGGACAGTCTCCGCTAGGTGAATAAGGTTTTCTATCTCCGCGGTCCCCGGTTCATTCTTAATGTTTTTACGTACCGCTGTTTGAGATTTAACTAGCTCTGCTAGTGAAAAGTTGTTTGATAGTTTCATTAGCAATTCCACTTTCTTAAAGCTAAAGCTTTTCTTGTTGGTTTACCATTAGGTTTTTTCATAGGCCCTTTAACACCGCCCATACGTGCACAAAAAGACTTACGTCTTTTAGCTGCTTTAGAACCTTTTTTAAGTTTAGATGGTTTAGTTGTGACGGCTGTCTTTAATTTGCTACCTGGGTTTGCTCGACGATAAGACGCTACACCTTTAGCGTTTAGCCCTCCCGTTTTACTTTTACCTTCTTTTCTTGTCCAAGCTGGAGTCTTAGCCATTGTACTGCCCTGCATTGCCTGCGATCATTTGATCAATTTGTTGCTGTGCAGAAGCACCCCCTATATTATTGTCTTGGTTTAAATTAGTTACACCCATTTGAGCATTACCGATACCACCGGTAGGATTACCTTGAGCTAGTGATTGTAGTTCTGATACAAAACTTAGATTTTCCATTGGTCCTGCTGGTCCAAAGGGACTTGGTCCAAAGTTTTGACCAGTTATATCCGGCAATCTTGGTTGTGCTCCCTGTAAGCTCATAAGGTCCCTAAAATCAAAATCTATGTCCGGACTTGGTAGCGCATTCACTAATTTTTCTATACCCATATTGTCAGGAAGCACTTGTGTTGTTTCTCCCATAGGGTCAGGTACAAACTCTCCACCAGGTCTAAAAGGTTGAGGTTGCATTCCAAAACCAGGAAAACCACCGCCACCACCAGGGAAGCTAGGCTGTTGACCTCCTCCGCCTTCATTAGGAACTAAAACTTCTTGTGGAGTGTAGTTACTACTCAAACTACTTTTGATTGTATCAAACGCACCTTGCATAGCACTATCTAATTGATCAAACCCTGTCTGTACACTATCCATAATACCACCCATGGCACCACTATTGCTAGGTTGTGTAGCACTAGCCAATGAACCTATGTTACCAAGATTAACTTGTGCTTGTTGAGGATTAGGTATCCTGGCTAGCATGTTTTGAATCATTAGCTTGTCTTCTTAGTTTTTTTCTTTTTCTTCTTGACTGGTTTCTTTGCAGTTTTAGCAGATGCTTTTAAAGCTTTGTCAGTAACAGAACCTTTACCTGGTTTACTAGTACCTCTTTTTTTAGCTCGGTTCATATAATAATATAAACCTTTCTTAACTGTTCTACCGTCTTTAGTAACGTGGGTATCTTTAGCCATTATGCTTTTCCGCCTCTCTTCATCCTTTTCTTCATCATACCGCCGCCCATAGCTTTAGCACGTTTTTTCATCATGCCTCCGCCCATAGCTTTAGCACGTTTTTTCATCATGCCTCCGCCCATAGCTTTAGTACGTTTCTTTTTCTTTTTCTTTTTTTTCATCATAGCAAAGTCAGCACCAGTGATCTTGCCATCTTTATTTTTATCAAGTTTGGATTGGCCGCCTTTAAGTTTTTTCTTCATGACGCCTCCTCCCTTTTTCATTCTTTTTTTCATGCCCATCATAAGCGTATCTCCTATAAGATTGTCGTTTTAAAACTGTGCCTTCGTAATAGTCCTTAGGCCAGTGCTCATAATACCCAGTCTTTCGTAAATTGTCACTAGCTTTTTCTAATTCATCAAATTTTTGTACTAAAACCATGACAAATTCGTTGTCTGGTTGCCATTCATCAGTGTCCAAAAACTCTACCGGTTCATCTTCTTCTTCGTCGTATGGATGTGACGCCATTAAATATATATTCTGCGGCACAAAAACTTTATTAAGGGTGTCTATAATAGCTATTAATTCCTCAACTTCGTATTCTATGTCATCACAACAGGCTATAGCTATTTGTACATCAGGTTCTTTAGCCAGCGTTATGCACTTTAGTATTGTGTCTATAAGCTCTTTGTGCTCATGGCATTCTAATATTCTGTAACTTTTCTTGATCCTAGCTTGCTTTGCATAAGGACAAACAGGCACGTTGCCTAAGTGTTTATTTTTTGGTTCTAGATATCTCTCCGACCATTGGAGGACATCTTCTGTCATTGTGTTCATCTAATCATGTTTAATAGTGTCTCAATAACAACTAAACCAACGGCCCCCACCGTAGTCAAGACTACCCAATAGATTTTGTCTATCTTGCCACCCAATTTTTCAACGTCTTTATGTACGTGTTGCACATCGTCTTTTAAATTATTAAGTTCTCGTTTCACCCCGGTTATGTGTCCTTGTATAGAAATTATGTGTTCGCGTTCTGTTTTTGGTTCCATCTCCATTAGACTTTACCTCTTTGATTGCGACGATAGAATTGATCGCTTGGCGATAATAAAGCTTCCTCGTTTCTTGTCAATCCTGTTAGATTATTTACTTGTTGGTTGTTAGCACCCACAACAGTTTGTTTAGGAGCAGCAACAATTTGTGTGTCTGCAAAGTCAGAAGTATCTAATGGTGCTACAGGTATATCTGATGTAGGCGGTGTAGGTCCTTGACTAATAGAATCAATATCGAATGGTATTTCATCTAAAGGTGGTCTTGCTGGATCTAAGAAATCTTCAAAACGTCTGTATTTAAATTCATTAATAACTTCTAATAAATCATAGTATGGATAAAGATCT
>Ga0098048_1001201_pt1 | contig 11527 bp, 12 predicted proteins | sample 13_taG_FD_75052 | JGI IMG/M metagenome (GOLD analysis project Ga0098048, IMG submission 75052) | Marine viral communities from the Subarctic Pacific Ocean - 13_ETSP_OMZ_AT15268 metaG | ecosystem: Environmental > Aquatic > Marine > Oceanic | place: Pacific Ocean | collected 2015-01-16 | reverse complement strand
TTTGACACTGGCTCCTATCACGACGACTTTCTTTCTAGTTGTGTGAAGTTGGTCAGGTCAGCCACCATCGAGCAAGAGAACACAATCCGACATCAGTTTACAAAAGGCACTCCCGACTATGTCCGTGCAGTTAACGCACTGCAAGCCACACCGCTTTCGATTAACACGGACGTACTCGAGATCGTGCAGTGGTGTTGGGACGAGCGCAAACAGTTAGGCAAGTTTCCGACTCAAGATCTACCAGAGCGACCACGGATGCCGGAGAACTGGCAAAACTTAGAGCCGCAAGTCATCGCGGAGATCAAGGCCGACATCAGGCGACATCAGAAACTGGTAACTCAAGTCAAAGGTTCAGCCGAGGTCATGAGGCAAGATCTACAGACGGCCCATGAACTGGCTGTACATGACAAGTGGTTTTTACCAATGAACCTAGATTTTCGAGGTAGAATATATGCAATACCCTCGTTTAATTACTTCCGCGACGATCACATCAAGGCGCTGTTTACCTACTACCGTGGCTACAAGGTCGAGGGCAACAATGCGTATTGGCTCATGATCCACCTCGCCAACTGTGGAGACTTCGACAAGATCTCAAAGGCTCCCCTCGATGAGCGTGTCGAGTGGGTGCAAAACAACCACGACAACATTCTTTCAATAGCAAAGGACTACAAGCAATCTTATGACTTTTGGAGTTCAGCCGACAAACCTTTTGCCTTTGTCGCAGCCGCTCTCGAATATGCTCGATGGGTTGAGGAAGGTGAAGACTTCGTCTGCTATGTTCCTATTAGCATGGACGGCACTAACTCTGGTGTTCAGCATTACTCATGCCTCAATCTCTCACAACGTGAAGGAGCCTTGGTCAACCTTGTACCGTCAGCGTCCGTGGCAGACATCTATGCCAGTAACGCAGAAAACGTCACCGAGATTCTCGAGGGACAGCGGTCAAGCAAAGTAAAATTCAACGACAAGCGTAAAGACAGTTCGACTATCGGCAAACTAAGCCGCATATGGCTCGACTACGGCATTACGCGAAGCGTCTTGAAGAGGAGTGTGATGACATTTGGCTACAGTTCCAAGCCTGTGGGCATGGCGGCACAATTTGTCGAGGATCTCATGAAGCCGCTACAGCGCAAAGTTGCTTACAAGCAGATCGATGAGCACCCAATCGCACCGACAGAACAGGGTCAGTTTGAAGCGGCAAGGTTCATTGCAAACGTCAGCTACCGTGCAATACAAAAGACGCTACCGAAAGTCTCCGGTGCTATGGAGTATCTACAAGGCATTACGGAGGTCTTGGCTCGAGAGAACAAGGCGGTCAAGTGGACGTCACCGAGCGGCTTTCCAATCGTGCAAGACTACAGAAAGACCAGACGTCGAGAGATTAAGATCTTTTTGTATGACCGTGCAATCAAACAGCGCAAGAGAACCAAGATCTCATTAAGTCAGGATCTGGATGATGCAGACGTCAAAAAGGCGACCAACGCTATAGCCCCCAACTTCATCCATGGTTGCGATTCAGCGCATGTACATAAGGTCATCTGCAAGATGCTTGATGATGGTACAGCCGAGGACTTTTTTATGATTCATGACTCATTTTCCGTTAGCGGAGATGCTTGGGATCTTTACGACACAGTTCGATCAACTCTGGTGGATATGTATTCTAAAGACTGTCTGTTTTGTAAGTTCGAGGATGAGATCAGGAACCAGTTGAACAATCCGGCTCACATCTTTGAGCATAAGATCCCAGAGAAGGGATCACTAGATCTGGAGAAAATCAAAGAAAGCGACTTTTGCTTCAGTTAGGACTTCTGTCCCCCTCTTGAAGGAACCGCCGATTTGCTCCTTGGCGTATGGTTTTTTGCAGATTTCCATGCGCCGTCATTTGATCTGGTGGTTCCTTCGATTATCTCTCCCTGTCTGGGGGGCCTTGTGTCTAATCCAAGGTCCCCCCTTTTTCTAAAAGGACTAAAGTATGCCGAAAGTAATACCATTCAAGACACCAAAAGGCCGAGCAAAGTATCCGCATCTGAACAAGCCAGACACGGCCTTTGACACCAACAACCCAAAGTATAAGACTGAGTTGTTAATGACTGAAAAAGAAGCCGAGCCACTGATCAAGATGATGAGGGAAGCGGCTGCCGACAACTTTGGAAACAAGAAGAATATTAAGTTTGCTTTTTCCAAAGACGACGAGACTGGCGAAGTCAGTTTCAAAGTGCAAAGTAAGTATCAGCCCAAGTACTATGACTCGCAAGGTCAAGTCATTCCTCCTGCAAAGTTGCCTCGGGTGAGTGGTGGTTCTGAACTGAAGGCCGCAGGTATCCTTAACATCTACAGTGTTAGCGGCACTAATGGCGTTGGCTTGCTGTTAGATCGTGTGCAGATCTGTAAAGTTGTTGAAGGTTTCTCTGGAGACGGAGAGGGCTTTGACGCTGATGAAGACGGAGATTTCTCTGTCGATGATACCGAAGACGGCTTTGATGCTGACGACGGTAACAAGGACGTTGATGACTTTTAGGATACCTAGAAGAAATAAAGCGTTTTATCGGGGCTTGGCTAATGGATACCGTAGCGGCCTCGAAGAGGCTATTGCTGAACAGTTAAGATCCCACAAGATTGAGATACTATACGAGACTGATCGTATTAACTATGTCGTTCCCTCTCGAGTGGCTAAGTATACGCCTGACTTCAAACTGCCCAAGGCAGATGGCTTTTGGTATTTAGAATCGAAAGGGATATGGGCAGTTGCAGATCGAGCCAAGCATTTGCTTATTCGTGATCAACAACCCGACATCGATATAAGGTTCGTATTTTCAAACAGTAGAGCCAAACTCTACAAGGGATCGAAAACTACATACGCCGACTACTGCGAGAAGCATGGTTTTCGATGGTCACACAAAGTCATTCCAGATGACTGGATAGCCGAGTGTGTCCAAAGCGAGAGCAAGGGGTCGTCTTAGGACGGCTCCTTTTTTTTACAGACAGGGAGATGACAATGGAACCATCACAGGATGGAGCCGCCTTTGTGCGGCATGAACCGTGCGACAAGTGCGGATCTAGTGACGCTAACTCACTTTACTCAGACAATAGCATGTGGTGCTTCAGTTGCGAGACGTACACATCAGGCGACGGAGACACCGACCACCGCCCAGTAAAGTTAGTAGATGAGGGTGTAGATCTCTTGAGCGGAGAGTTCAGAGAGTTACGAGCCAGACAGATCGATGAGGCGACTTGCCGTAAGTTCGACTATCGTGTTGGGATACACAAAGGACAGACAGTCCAGATTGCCACTTACAAAGATAGGCAAGGCAAGCCAGTCGCGCAAAAGATTAGGACTAAAGACAAACAGTTTTCAACCGTGGGCAGAGCCAAAGAGATGGGTCTCTACGGTCAGCACTTGTGGTCGTCAGGAAAGAAGATCGTTGTTTGCGAAGGCGAGATCGACACCATGACCGTATCGATGATCCAAGGCAATAAATTTGCGACATGCGGTTTGCCCCACGGAGCGCAGTCAGCCAAAAGACATTTGTTGAAAGCACTCGACTACCTCAACAACTTCGAAGAGATCATCTTGATGTTCGATCAGGACGAGGCAGGGATCGACAGTGCAAAAGCGTGTGCCGAAGTCTTGCCACTGGGCAAAACTAAGATTGCCGTGTTGCCACACAAAGATCCAAACGAGTGTCTATTGAACGGTAAGTCAGGCGCAATCATTACAGCTATCCATCAGGCTCAAAGTTACAGACCAGATGGCATCGTCAGTATGGAAGATCTTAGAGATACCATCGCTGTCAAAGACGCTGAGTCACCAATCAAATATCCATATCAACGACTGAACGAAATGCTCAAAGGGATCCGCACAGGTCTGATCACTTTGGCAGCCGGAAGCGGTGTCGGCAAAAGTACACTGATACGCGAGTTCGCTTACAAGATCCATTCCGATGGATTTACTGTAGGCATGATGATGCTCGAGGAGTCCACCAAACGCACTTCCCAAGGACTTGTCGGGATCCACATCAACAAGAACATCGTGATAGACGACGACGCCGCTACCAAAGAAGAGATCGAAGAGGGCTTTGAAGACCTTCTCTCCCGAGGTCCGATATACCTCTTCGATCACTTCGGATCTACCGATATGGACACCATCGAGAACCGCATTCGCTACATGAAGCACGGCCTTGGTTGTGACGTAGTCTTCCTCGATCATGTCAGCATTTTGATCTCGGGCATGACCGGAGAGACTACAAACGAGAGAACTATGGTAGACGCTATCATCCACCGTCTTCGTGTTCTTTGCTCAGAGTTGGATCTTGCGCTCATTCTCGTGTCTCACCTTCGTCGTCCAAGTGGCGACACAGGTCACGAAGGAGGTGCAAAGGTATCTCTCGCACAACTTAGATCTTCGCATTCTATCGCTCAGTTGAGTGACGGCTGCATTGGCCTCGAGGTTGATGCCGAGGACCCGACGGCAGGTCTAAGAAATCTTGTGGTCATGAAAAATCGCTTCACAGGCGAAGTCGGTCCGGCAGGTCAACTCCAATACGACAGAGAAAAAGGGCGTCTCATGTCGGTAGAAGACTTCAGCCCATTTTAAACAGGAGAACCAAATGAACGACCTTAAGTACAACTGGCAACAATCAGAGTTGCCTTTCGCAATGACTGACTCGGAGATCAATAAGATGGCAGATGCTTATTTAGACTACACGCTACGGACGTCTTTACAAGCATACAACTCCGTCAATCATTCGAAGAAAGAACGACAGATCCTAAAGGTTATTTTGGATGCAGGTGATCGAGGGATCATCAGTTCTGAGATACAGCAAAAGTTACCACACATGCCGTATGGATCAGTCACCTCAAGTTTTAAGAAACTCACTGACGATGGCGTCATCGAGTGCGTTGGGATCCGTAAGAACTTCCGTGAAAGAAATCAAAAGGTCTGGAGAATAGTCAGATGATAAATAGACCATCAGAAACTCACAACTACACCATGAATGAGTACCAAGCAGACATGGCGCACACTGCTATTTATCGTGACAAGATTATCTACCCTGCATTTGGACTAGTGAATGAGGCCGGAGAGGTTGCAGGTAAGATCAAAAAGATTATGAGGGACGAACAGGTCTCAGTAGAGGGCTTCGTGCTCACCGACAAACAGAGAGCGGCAGTAGCCGCTGAGTTGGGTGACGTACTCTGGTACATTGCGGCTCTAGCTAAAGATCTAAACGTGTCTCTGAATGAGGTTGCCAAGATAAACATCGACAAACTACTCGATAGAAAAGAGCGTGGTGTTATCGGTGGATCTGGAGACAACCGCTGAGATGGATCTTCGACCTAGAAAGCAACGGTCTACTGCCGACAATGGACAGGATACACTGTCTTGTGTTGCGGTCAGTAGACGACAAAGACGTCAGGCAGTTTACTCCTGACAACATCGAAGAAGGTGTCCAACTGTTGGCTGAAGCCGAAGAGATCATCGGACACAATATACTCGACTTCGACATACCTGCAATTCAACTCATATATCCCGACTTCAAACCGTCAGGCACGGTGACGGATACCTTGGTTCTTTCTAGGTTGATCAAGAATGAATTGTTTGCAGAAGATGCTGAGAGAGGCTTCACTCAAGAAGACTTCCCGAAACGACTTTGGGGCAGTCACAGTCTAAAGGCTTGGGGTCTTCGACTGTCTGACTTTAAAGATGATTATGAGGGTGGATGGGAAGAGTTCTCTGAAGAGATGCTTTCGTACTGCGTACAAGACACTGCAGTCACTCTTACTCTCTACAAGGCTCTAATGAAGACAGAGCCAAGTGAGCACTCAATCTACCTCGAGCACCGGATGGCTCAGATCTGCAGAGAGATCGGTAGCAACGGTTGGACTTTCGATGGTTCAGCGGCTGCCGAACTATATGCCGAACTAAGCCAGAAGAGACACGAGATCGAGGACACGCTAAAGGATCTCTTTCCACCTTGGGAAGTGACTGAAGACTTCTACCCTAAAAGAGACAACAAGACATTAGGCTACAAAAAGGACGAACTGTTTATCAAAAGCAAGACAGTCTACTTCAACGCAGGGTCTCGTCAGCATATTCAGAAGTGTCTTGAGGATAAGTACAACTGGAAGCCCAAGACTTTCACTGAGAGCGGTCAGGCCAAGATCGACGAAAAGATCTTGAACTCCCTACCCTTTCCAGAAGCCAAGAAACTAGGTCAGTTCTTTCTACTACAGAAGAGGATCGGCATGTTAGCCGAAGGTAATGGATCGTGGATGAAGAAGGTCAGTGACGATGGCAGACTAAGACACACTATTGTGTCCAACGCTTGCACCTCGTCGAGAGCGGCTCATCGATCTCCAAACTTAGGTCAAGTGCCTAGTGCCGGATCTCCGTATGGAAAAGAGTGCAGAAGTCTCTTTGGCCCTCCTAAAGGTTGGGTCATGACAGGGACGGATTTATCTGGAATCGAAGCGAGAGCCTTGGCTAGTTATCTCCATCCTTATGATGGCGGTGAGTATTGCGAAGTGATCCTCGAGGGCGACATCCACACCTTCAACCAAAAGGCTGCAGGGCTTAAGACACGCTCACAGGCAAAGACTTGGCTGTACGCTACACTCTTCGGGGCAGGTGATGCTCTGATAGGACAGATAGCAGGTGGTAACGCCTCGCTCGGAAGAAGACTAAAGCAGAACTACGACAAGGCAGTCCCTGCCTTTGCCACTCTAAAGAAACGACTAAAGCAAGCCTATAAACGAGGGTACATCAAAGGCATCGATGGACGGAAGTTAAAGATCCGTAGTGAGCATCGCTGTCTAAGCCAACTTTTGCAATCGTGCGGAAGCATTGTGTCAAAGCAGTGGGTGATGATGACCTTCGACGAAATCAAGAAACAACATGGCAACGATGCTTTTATCATGGGGTGGATACATGACGAGATGCAGATCGCTTGCCGAAATGAAGAGGTCGCAGAAAATGTCGGTAATATCGCTAGACGAATGGCGGAAGAAGCAGGAGTTGCTCTCGGACTTAAAATCCCCATCGCCGCAGAGCATACCGTGGGAAAAAATTGGTCTCATACACACTGAAGTTGATGACCACTTAAGCAATCTAGTAGCCCTTTACATCGTTTTAGATCGCGCATGGCGTAACCCATTCACAGTGAAGTCTGACTTTGCTCGGAAGGGTGCAATGCACGTCGCTATCGCAGCGAGTGAGGGCTTCATAACAACTAAGGTCGATACGGACGTCTGGGGATCACGATGGTGCATCACAGACGTTGGTATGGAGACGAAAGGAGAGGTCGATGAAGTCCTTAAAGAAATCCTACCCCCACACAACCCTTCTGATTGACGGAGATCTCTATCTCTATCGAGTGCTAAGTGCGTGTGAGACAGAGACGGATTGGGGTGAAGACATCTGGAGCCTGTCTACAGATTTAAAGGAGGCCAAGAAAGCCTTCGATGAGATGATGGAGTTCTTCAAACTCAAGTTAAGAGCCGAAGAGATCATCATAACTTTTTCCGGTCACAACAACTTTCGGAAGTCGGTGGAACCCACCTACAAAGCGAGTCGAAAGAAGACCAGAAAGCCAGTCGGTTATTCAACAATGATCGATTGGGTCAAAGAGAACTATCAAGTAATCCAAGTAGATAACCTCGAGGCGGATGATGTGATGGGGATCATGGGGTCGGTTGAGGGGACAAAATCCATAGTGGTGTCCGACGACAAGGACATGAAGTCCGTGCCGTGTCGCCTTTACCGACCACAGACCGATGAGCGTCATGATATATCGCTACTAGATGCAGACAGGCAGTTCTTCACACAGACGCTGACTGGAGATGTGACTGACGGTTACGCAGGGTGTCCAAAGATAGGACCAAAGACTGCAGAAAAAGTGCTCGGTATGTCACCGAACTGGCGACTAGTCGTCAACGCTTATCAAAAAGAGAAACTCGATTTTAACTATGCGCTCACTCAAGCGCGACTTGCTCGGATCCTTCGTTCCACTGACTGGGATGATGAGAAGGGTGAAGTGAAACTATGGGAGCCTACAGCATGACTAGAATGGAACAATACATCCTCGACAACTGGAAAGAATACGAACGCACCTGCAAGGCAGAGTGTAAACGTGTGGCTAAATACAACGGTCACAAACGCAACTCATGGACCCACGAGAGGAACGTGTACTATGGCATGGAAACTCAGGCCGACAAAGAGCGTCTGTATGGTGTTAAGTCTCCTTCTCAACAAAAGATCGAGGACAGATGCTTGCGTATCGTCGAACTCCACAAGCGAGGCATCACTTGGAATAAGATCGCGCAAACATTGGGGACTAGGATTCAAAACGTCGCTCGCGTCCTCAGAGATCGAGGATACGAACCAAATGTCTGACCAAATAAAATCACCAGATCATTACGCTCAGTTTCCGATTGAGCCGATCATATTCATACAGCGCAACCGTTTCGAGTTCTGGCGTGGCAATGTCATCAAGTACGTCTGTCGAGCCGGACACAAAGACGATGAGATCAAAGATCTACAAAAAGCAAAAAGATACATCGAAATGAGAATTAATGAACTAGAAGGGAAAGAAATCAATGAATAACTATTTACCTACGGATTATCAGGCGTTCATCCACACATCACGTTACGCACGTTGGATCGAGGATGAAGGCCGTAGGGAAACTTGGGCAGAGACAGTAGATCGCTACATGGAGAATGTGGTGGGAGATAAAGTAAAGCCAGAGATACGCAAAGAGATCGAAGAAGGCATCCTCAACCTCGACATTATGCCATCTATGAGATCACTTATGACTGCAGGGTCAGCATTAGAACGAGACAACACTGCAGGATACAACTGTTCTTACACGCCTATCGATCATCCTAGATGCTTCGATGAGGTACTATACATCTTACTGAATGGAACTGGTGTCGGCTTCAGCGTCGAAGAACAGTTCGTCAACAAACTCCAAGGCGTACCAATAATGCTTTATGAGTCAGGTAACATCATCAGTGTTGCAGACTCTAAAGAAGGTTGGGCGAATGCCTACAGACAACTGATCGAAGAGTTGTACCGAGGTCGAATACCGAAGTTTAATGTGTCTCGGGTCCGACCTGCAGGAGCCAGACTGAAGACATTTGGTGGTAGGGCTTCGGGGCCACAGCCGCTTGTAGATCTGTTCGATCACACGATCACTACGTTCCAAGGTGCAACTGGAAGAAACCTAACGCCTCTCGAGGTCCACAGTATCATGACTAAGATAGGCGAGGTAGTTGTTGTCGGTGGAGTGCGAAGGTCAGCCATGATCAGCCTCTCAGATCTTGACGACACTGAGATGCGTGAAGCCAAGAGTGGCGAATGGTGGACAGACAACCCCCACTTTGCCCTAGCCAACAACTCCGTGGCTTACGAAGGTAAACCAAGTCACAAGAAGTTCATAGCAGAATGGGACGCTCTAGTTGCATCAGGATCTGGTGAACGTGGCATCTTTAACCGTCAGGCAGTCCAAGATCGGTGTTTAGCCGATGGCAAGCGAGATCCAGAAGTTCTCTACGGAACTAATCCGTGCAGTGAGATCGTCTTAGCACCTCACCAGTTCTGCAACCTGACTGAGGTTTGCATCCGTCAGACAGATACTATGGACGCCATTTGTCGCAAAGTAAGGCTCGCTAGTATACTCGGAACTATCCAAGCATCCTTCACCTACTTCCCCTACCTCCGTTCAATCTGGAAAGAGACGACAGAGAAAGAGGCACTGCTAGGCGTCAGCATGACAGGTATCATGGACAATGCGTTGACCAACGGTAAACAAAAGAACCTAGCGCCAAGACTGGAGATGCTCAGAAAGATCGCAGTAGATACAAATGAGTACTATGCGAAGAGACTTGGCATCAATAAGGCGGCTGCAGTAACTGCCGTCAAACCGTCAGGGACTGTTAGTCAACTCTGCGATACAGCGTCAGGCATCCATGCGAGATATAGTGACTACTACATTCGCACAGTTCGAGGTGACAACAAAGATCCACTGACACAGTTCATGACAGACCAAGGTATCCCAAGTGAGCCGTGCGTTATGAAGCCTGATCAAACAACTGTCTTTAGTTTCCCAATGAAAAGTCCGATTGGATCTGTGACTAGACACGATATGTCAGCCATCGATCAGTTAAACATGTGGCTAACGTATCAGAGACACTTTACCTGTCATAAGCCTTCAGTGACCATCGATGTCCGAGAAGAAGAGTGGCATGAGGTAGGCGCATTCGTCTATAAATACTTTGACGAAATGAGTGGCGTATCGTTCTTGCCGAGGTTTGAGCATACCTACCAACAGGCACCTTATCAGGATTGCTCGGAGGTGGAGTATGAGGCAGCCAAGCGAAAGATGCCAAGTCGAATAGACTGGTCGAAACTTACAGAATACGAGACCGAAGACACAACCAAAGGCAGCCAGACAATGGCTTGCGTTGGTGGCGTCTGTGAACTTGTAGACATAGAGGCAGCATAAACGAGAGGCCCTTCGGGGCCTTTCCCACGACACACAGGAAATAAACAAATGTTTACAGTAGAGACCGAAGACAATCATACGAAGGTCGTCGCTCTGGATGATAGTGGTAAACACGAAGACATAGAGATGTACATAGAGCACGATGGTCGTGTGTTTATCAGGCAGTGGGCCGAGGATCTGAAAGAATACCAAGTGATAATCTTAGCGTTCAATCAGTTCATGTCCTTAGTATCGTGTATCGACTCAGAAGACGGTATGTTTACCTTGGAGTTGGACAAAAGAAGTAAAAAGTAATTGTGGAGGGAACGGCTGTCCAGACTAGCCGATCACACTCGTTCCCCCCTGATACCGAAGTATCCACTGGTACACATAGTTACCCGACGTCACATTTGCAAACAAAAAACACTGATCACCAAAGCGACCAGTGCTAAGTTAGAAAGATATTCGATCACCGTACCTTTCGTTGTTACCAGATCTACTTGACCATCTGTTGGGCAGCGATCTGTGTTTTTTTGACTCTGTTTCTAAAGCCGTTCTCGAAGTGTTTCCACGCCTCAATACGCTTGTAAAATGCCAGACGGTTCTCAGAGAACTTCTTGATGAACTCTGTTTGATCCATTGCATTGATTGCCGCGACTGTCTTGGGTCCTATTAGACCATCAACTACTGTACCTGCCGTTTCTTGGGCAATTTTCACACTGCGTCTGGGACCGCTGTGAACACTGAGATCGAAAAGTAAAAGGTCAGCACCGTCCACGAGTTCGTCTGCGCGTACTCGCGCCCAGTATCTGTCTTTATAGATTGGTGCCACGTCCTCGATAGTAAGGTTCTTTATGTCTTCTTTAGTGACCTCTCGTCCCACCCAGTTCTCATAGGTTTTCTTGGTGACTCCAAAGTTAGTTGCGCCACCGTTATCTCGGGGATCATCAACGTAGCCCCCTTCTGACTTGAGTATCTGTGCTAGACACTCGATCCAGTTATCTTTCATATTAATACATCCTATTGCAAAGGTTGGTTGGACAAAGAA
>Ga0098048_1001194_pt1 | contig 11562 bp, 20 predicted proteins | sample 13_taG_FD_75052 | JGI IMG/M metagenome (GOLD analysis project Ga0098048, IMG submission 75052) | Marine viral communities from the Subarctic Pacific Ocean - 13_ETSP_OMZ_AT15268 metaG | ecosystem: Environmental > Aquatic > Marine > Oceanic | place: Pacific Ocean | collected 2015-01-16 | reverse complement strand
TCATTTTTGCCCACACCAGCAGTCCAGACACTAAGAAAGGCTCTGTGCTCTGCGGGAATTGTGTAAACTGCCATAAGAGTTTGGGCTTCTTCAGCATCTACTTGAGCAACCACTGTGCCGGAGTCACTTACTGTTCGCACAGTAACAGTTCCAACGTTAGTGCTGCCTCTATAAACGCAACGAAACACTCGTAGAAATGGTGTAGAAGTTGTTACGGCAGTTTGACCTGTCATAGTAACCGTTTCAGTTAATAGTTCGTAGTTAGCATTTAATCCTTGAATCTCAAGCGTTCCAGTATCGGAAGCAGAAGTGCTTAATACATAAAGAGTTTGTGCGCTTGTAAGAGCTGACCAAGGATATAAACCTCCTGCTGACCAAATAGTTTCTGCACTTGAAGCCAGTGCTGTATTCTGCCCAAACTTATGAACCCCGAAGTAGTCCTCTCGACCCTCCGCAGCTCTTATACTAAAATTACTAATCATTACCACTTAACCTTGTCAGCCCAGTAAGCGGCTGACATCTTTCCTTTTGCAATGTTTTTTGCGTGTCTTGCTTTGAAAGATGCTCTCTTGCGTTTCATCGCTTCGCTTTCGCCCTTCTTTGGCTTGCCTGCAGTTTTAGCTCCCTGCTGACCGAAACGAATTGTTTTAACTTTATCCCCAGACTTCGCTACAACAATATGCGATTTCTTAGGGTGTCCTGGAGTTTTTTTAGGCTTATTGTAACCACTCACCCCTGCTTTTTTCAAACGAGAATCTTTTTTCTTCGCTGGCTTACGTCTACTTTTTCTTACCGCCACGCTTCATTCTCCTACGACCTTTAGCGAATGTTTTCACCATAGTCGGCTTTCCTCCAGGATTACCTGCTGCTCGCTTTCTACGAATAGCAGACTTTCTCTCTGAAGGAGTCATACGAGCAGCTTTTGCAGCTGGAACGCATTTTGGATATTTCTTTTTACCTGCTTTGCTACGACCACATTTCTCGAAGCCGCCGCCTTTCTTCGGTCTTGAAATATCTACCCACTTTTCTCCAAACCATTTTGTGAGTCCAGTTTTTGCCATATTACTTACTATGAGAGGGCAGTTTGCATTCTACAAACCATTCCCTCTGCCGAGTTACCGGATTATACTTTTTGACTCTCATTTTCTTACCTTCTGATATGAGTCTTTTTGTTTTTACGAAAGTATAGTGGTAACTATGATTATCCCTAGTCTGTCCTTCTGGAATCAGATAAAGGATATTTTTCTTTTTACTTGTAGCCATTACTTACCCATTCTGTATTTGCCGCCACGGGCTTTATATGTTTTAACAAGCCAGCCACTTGCATATGCAGAGGGAAAGACGTTAAACTTTCTTTTCGCCTCTGATTTAACTCTTGAGTAGAGCTTTTTATTTGTAGGAACTGGCTTTTTCTTTGCTACCTTACGTTTGCGTCGTTTGACAGCCATCTAACTCTCCAAGACACACGGTCTCTTAGCGATTACCTCACTTGCCTCGTCGTCTTTTCAGTATTGCTTTTTGAAGAGCCATCGGCAGCTTCTTCTGCTTGGCAGTTAAGCCTTTCTTCTTGCCGCCTTTCTTAGCTGGCTTTTTCTTCATTGGCTTTCGCTTCTTAGGGCGACCAACTCTCGATCCGTAAGTTCCTTTACCTGCTGGCATAATATTCTCCCAAATAACTTGTGCATAGCACCAAATTGTTTAGACATTATATAAGAGAAGGTATCAAAAGTCAAGTATTATTTTTCAATGGTGTAAATAGTAACGGATTCTTCCTTTCCTTTTACTTGCACTTTTCCTAATCTTTGAAAATTGAAAGAGTATTCCTCCCCTTCAATAGTGTGAGAAGATATTATAAGGTCAGTTTCAAAGTCTTTACACTGCCCCTCTAGTCTGGAAGCTAGATTTACTGCGTCTCCAATTACTGAATAATCAAAACGCTGCTCGGAGCCCATGTTACCTACAATACAGGGGCCTGTGTTAATACCAATACCCGTATTGATTTCAATATTCTCACTTTCCAATTCCTTATTTAACTTTATAAGTTCTGCTCTCATTTCCAGAGCTGCTTCCATCGCGTGTTGTGCGTGTTTTGGGTCGTCTAGTGGTGCGTTCCAGAACGCCATGATACAGTCTCCCATGTATTTATCGACAGTTCCTCCGTGTTTGAGAATTATATCTGTTTGATTAGTAAGAAATCTGTTTACTAGCTCTACTAAGCCCTCTGGGTTGTCCTTGAAACCTTCCGAGATTGGAGTAAAGCCTCGTATATCAGAGAACAAGAAAGTCATCTCTCTACGCTCTCCTCCAAGCCGAAGCAACTCTGGATTCTTTTGTAGCTTAGCTACCATACCAGGGTCAAGATAGTGCTCAAACTGTTTCTTAATTTGTTGTTTCAGCTTATACTGAGTAAGAAACTGCATAAAGGAAGTAATCGCCCATACTACGCTCGCTGAGAAGATTAAGTAGGAAGGGTCAAATAAAAGAAAGGTGGTGTCAAAAATGTATTTTGCGCCATATAACGAGCCTCCTACAAGCACTGCGAGTGCTGGCACAGACGAGTATAGATTAGAAGCCAGAAGAGCTATAACTATTAAAGCTATGAAGATTATACAAAGTTCTATAGCTTCCGCATACACGGGTCTTGCAATAGTGCTTCCATACATAAGAGTTGAAAGTGCGGCGGCTTGTATCTCGTGAGGTGCCTTCAATCCGTCAGGAGTTGCTACAAGTGTGGAAGCTCCTTTTGCCGTAACGCCTACTAAGTGAACGAGGCCAGAATAATCACTCTCTAAGTAATCTTTTGCTGATACTCGAGGAAAGTCTCGGTTCCAGTTTATCCAGACTCTTGCGTTACTATCTGTATTGATAATTGGAAAGCCAGAAGTTCTTACAGCTTCTACTCCACTTACTCCTGTTTTGATAGAGTATGAAGGAGCTTGTGCTAAGTTTCTTAATACATCGAGAGCAAAGGAAGGGTATAGTGCATCTGCTATATTGAAGATGAGAGGCATTCTACGGACAAGTCCGTCTACTTCGGGAGCAGTAGAGGTTACACCATTTCCGCTTGCTTCTCGTTCGATAGGCTCTACATTATTAAGAACACCATCGTAAGCAAAAAGAAAAGGTTTCGGGTCTTCCCCAATACTAGCAGTGCCGACGTGGGGCGGTTTGCCCGCATACGAGGAGTTAGACCCCGCTGCGGAGACTACTACAAGTGACTGATTCATACACTCTGCGAGTGCTTCATCTGTTTCATATCGGTCTGCTTCTGGAAAAAGGATTGATAACCCCGTTACGCCTGGGCCGAAAAAGTCACAAAACTTTTCTCGAGGCCAAGGCCACTGACCAAGTTCTTGTAGACTATCATCGTCAATATCTATGAGTAGAATATTTTGCTCATCTATTTTTGGCAGAGATGAAATCATAGCATCGAAGACTTGTAATTTTACTCCTTCTACAGGATATGGATTCCAAATTCGCAAAGCTACGAGTGAAAGTATGGTGACTGATATAAAGATTATTGATTTCATATTATTGTTGCACTATTGAAATATATACGTCCCCGCCTGAATTGATGAGAACATTGAATATTTGCCCGGAGTCATCTCCTTTAATTGTGTAGCCAGTATCTTGAAGTAAGTTGAGTCTCACACTATTTTCAACCTGGCGGTATACTACTACCTGCTGGCCTTCCATAAAAGTATTTATTTGTGTAGTTGGATCGAACCCAAATTGGGTGCCTGAGATAGCAAAAACATTTTGTTCTTGAAGCGCGTCTTCATCTTCTTCTTGGTCTATCTCCTCGAATACATCAAGTAAGTCTGTTAGAAAGTCGACGTCGAGTAAGTCTATGTCTAATTCCGAAAAATTAAGATTTTCTTGTGAGGAGTCAAGCTTATCATCTAGTAATTCTACGTCTAAATCATTAAAATCTAAAATGCTAGCTGTGCTTTGTCTCTCTTCGGCTTCTTCTGTTTCTTCTTTTGGTGGTGAGACAATTAGCATATTGTCAATTAGTTCAAGTGTAATATCTAGAATCTTGGGCGTAGAGGGAGCATTCTCACTGATAGATACAGTTGTGGCTTGATAAGGTTTATTCAAGACTACTTGCCCCATCATGGAAGAGACAATAATTTCACCAGAAGGGTCGCCAAACTCGTCAGGAAGTAGTATGATAAGAGTGCGGCCTGTCTCATCAACAGTCGCAGTAAAGTCCGTGCCACGAATAGCAATTTCCGCAGTAGGTGTTTTGATTTTTATGTTTTCTTTGTCTATTGTTCCGAGAGCACCTGAGATGAATCTTGCAGTGCCGGAAGTAAAGTTTAGGGCGAGTTTTGAGTTGGAAGGGTTCGGGTCATAGACAAACTCATCTATAACTATGGAAGAGTGCTCTGTTAGCTTGAGAGTGGAATCATCAAGAAACTTCAGAGCAACTCTTCCTTGTGCAGTTCTTACATTATCGTAACTGGCTATTTCGAGCTTTTCTATTGCTTTATTTTCAGACGTGTCTCGTAATACCTGTGCGTTACCGGAAACTTCAGTAATATTTCCAATAAAATTCGTAGCACTAGCAGGAAGTGCTATTACCAGAATCGTTTTGAATAATACAAATTGTAGCAGGCGCTCCACTTGTTCCACCTCCCGTAGCACTAAAATTGATTACATCATTATTGTTGGTAGATAGCTGCTCTATACGACCATTCCAGTAATCACCAGTTAAACTAAGGGTAGAAGAGTGCCCGTTTCCGCTAGTGGCTCCAGAGTTTCCGGCACCTATATAATCAATAGTATTGTTGCTTCCTGTAATATCCCAATCCTGAGTAACATATTTGGACTGAATAATTACTATTGCGCTATTGTCGCTTCCGTTAATGTCCCAATCTAGGTTCATATTACTTGAGTCAGCAGCGTTCCAATTGCCTCTTGTGTTGTGTTGTGCAGAGGTTGCAACCTCTATTTCTATTGAGTTGTCAGAGCCGTTTATATACCAATCAATAGTAGCATCTGCAGCATCTGCTCCTTCACCAATACTTGCTATAATTGTGTTATTACCGCCAAGTATAGTATTTGTAAAGCTCATGTTGTCTATATCATAAGTTCCTGCGGAGTTGAACAACCCCGTAAGAGTATTACTATCGCCAGTCCAGTTAATGTTAAATGTAGAACTGCTGGCGTTAATATCGGACAAAAATTTGTTAGTGTCACCAATCTGGTTCAAATCAAATGTGAGATTACTGCCATTGAGCTTCATAGCAGCGCTTGCGTCACTATTTTTTGCAATTATGTTACCAGCACCGAGCTGTTCTAAGTCTATCTGACTATTTGAACTTGATACGGTTTGTTGTATGTAAATCTGATTATCTGCACCCCAACTGCTGCTAGCAACCAGCATTAGAGCTCCGGACACAATAAAGTGTTTCATCGCTGTGCTCCCGACTTAAAAGGACCAATACCCTTTAGTCTTACCCTCGTAGATTGTTTCGAGGACAGCAGTTTCTATCGCTTTCTGCAAGGCTATTGCCATGCTCTCATTTGTAGTGCTGCCTACCTCTACTTCTACCAACTGAGTTCCAAGTTCAATGAACTTAAAATAATCGGTTGATACACCTACTGAAAGTATTTTTTTGGTCACTAAGACCTCTATTAAAATCTCCCCTGTGTTTACGGATACGGTTCGCAATGAAACAGTTACTACATCTTCTCTGTACTGCCTTGAAGCCCCTATTCCTAGACTTCGTGCTCCCATACCCCCTGTTTTGAGATTGGTTTCATAATCAATGACACCGCCCTGCATCAAAAGCCCTGCGAATAGTAGAGGGCCAAGTTTTTGTTTTTGCTCAAAACTCTCACGAGTTGAACGGATTATCTGCCGTTCTTTTGAGATATGGTCTAGTCCTACGCGCTCTACTACGCGAAAGAACTCACCTTTTGCGGCGTGCTTCAGTGCTCGAATAAGATAAGCATCTGGAGCTTGTGTTACCGCTGACGAAAAAAGAGCAAACTCAGAGTTACTCTTTCTTTGTCCTGTTAAGTCTGTAAAAGCTCCTGCGTAAATTGCTATAACAGGTTTTTGTTCCGGAGCTTTTAGAGAAGCTAACTCATCAATTTTAAGTGCTTCTTTTTGAGGTCCTTCTTGTGGGTCTATAAGCTTAATCGGATAGTTTGAACAACTAGCCACCATAAATACTAAACTGGTCAACAGGAACTTCAATTTGAGTGCACAAATCGTCTGCTTCACAGCTATCATAAGACCCTTCCTCACCATACTTACCTGGATATGTCTCCATTGTAAGTGTGCCGTCGCTATTCATATAATAGCGAATATAATAATCTTCGCTTGAAAAGTAAAAGCGCCCATCTAACTCGGGGTCGATTTCTCCAGCGGCGAACATACTTTCAGTAAGTTCTTTTGAAAGCCTTGAGTAAATGCGACTTTCAAAGTTACGAAGAAACTTATTCATCGTACTATTCTGTTCTTGGCGTTCGATTTCTTCAAGCTCTGCTTCGATTTTAGCGATTATCTCCTTCTTGCGACTCATCTCTTGGTTTTCGATGGTCAAGTAGTGAGAAGATGTGTTGACCCCGCTAAAGCTCGGACTTTTGAACTTGAACGTCATCTGGTCTGCTGTTACGGGAACCGACAGACTCACTAGAATGCTCGTTATTATGTATCTGTTCATATTTTAACACCACATCTACTTTTTGCTGTAGACGAATCATGTCATTATCTAACATGCGGTTTGCATCAATACATTTAATGAGAGCTAAGTGCATCTCATCAAGCTTTGGCTGTATCTTATCTATTATGAACTTCCATACATAATAGATAAAATACCCCATACCTACTGCGAGAGATATAGCAAAACCAAACTCAGTAACTATAACTGTTAAGTCTTGCATTAGTCTCGTCTTACATCAAGCTTTACGTCAAGCGGCTCACCTTTTTGGTTAGTGCGATAGTTTTCAGCTCTTGCGATTCTGTCGATGGGCGGGGTCAGGCGAAGTGCGGAGGACACAAGAAGGTCAATCTTTACTAACTCATTACATCCTACACGCGCTCGGTCTTCCAACATCTTACAGAAAAGAGTCAAAGTTTCAATCTGTTCTATAACACCGTCAAGTATTTGTTTTAGAACTGCAAAAATGAAAAAGCCCATAACAAGAGCACCCGCTATAGGCGCACCCACTTCTGCTATAAACTCGAAGATTTCCACTAACCTTGAATCACCATTGTAGCAACGAGAGTTGCGAGAAAAACTATAACCGCACCTCCAAGTTGCATCTGACGATTCTCCATACGAAGAAGAGAAGCCTCTATATCTTCCAGGCGGTTAAAAGTAGTCTTCCACCGCTCTTCACATTGCACTTCGTGAGTAATTAGTTCTGATTGTAGTCTAATAAGTTCTTGTTCTGAGTCATTAATCATTGTTCAGTAGCTTTTCCATGAGCTTTCCGTAATTGCCCTGGCCGAAAGGAACACCTTCATTGTTTATTTGAACAGCAGTCATATTCTTCACGTTCCCATTTTGAGCTTTCTCGAGTTCAGCCATTGCCTTTATCTCATCCATTCTCATTTTGTGAGCCATCTGTAACAAGTCTGCTAAGTCTTTGCTAGAATACATACCACTTTCTTTGGCTTCTTCCAGCTTACTTTCAATCATTTCATCTAACAAAGCACCGATATTATTCTTATTTCGGTATCCCATGTCCAAGTATACAGTGTCGAGATAACGCTTTACTTCACGTTTATTCAACAGCTCTACTACTTTATCTTCACGCACTCCCATAGTTTGAGTGACGGCACGAATATTTCCGAATTGCAAATAACAATTCGCTATTTCAAGTCCCTCTGGGGAAATGGTAGTTACTTCTTTTGACATGGTAGGAATTATATAATGACGGAGGTAGAAAGTCAAGAAGTATTTTTGGAAGGTAGGGATAAAAAGGCTCCCGAAGGAGCCCTTATAAGGTTTTAGAAGTGATAGAACAACCCTACAGCATGTGCAGAGTCTTCAACTTCCGTTTCCTTGGTGGTGTAAGTGTATGAAACACTAAATTTACCTACTTCTTTTGAAACAGATACACCATAGGAGAACTCTTCATCTTCTCCACGACCTACAAAGCCCTCTAAACCTACTGGAAGTGCAAGATATTCTCCCACATTCAGTGAACCTTGGTAGAAAGACGTTTCGGCGTCTAAGTCTCGGTAAACTGTGGCTGACATTGGTCCGAATGAGACAGAGCCATACATTTCACCAGCATCGTCTGCAAACTTTACATCGTCATCTAAGTAAGAATACCGAATATATCCGATGTCATAGCTAGCATATTCTGAAAGCTCGTTGTGAAAACCAACAGTGTAATCTACTTCAACGTCTTTTTTCTCGTCAAAGTTTACCTGACTTGCCCAGACATCTGCATAGAAACCATTATGTTCCACACCGATATTGCCCTGGGCCACAGGCTCGCCCATACTTTGTGTGGCTGAGCGCCATACGTAGTTTGACGTCATTCCTGCTGAGCCGGAGACTTCAAAAGCTGCGACTGGAGTGGTAAGCATTGCTAGAGTTGCGAATACTATTACGTTTTTCATAATTTTTCTCCTTTGGTGAATCCAAAACGGGAAGCCTTGAGGTGGCATTCCCTCCATTTTTTCTCCACTTTTCAAAGTATATTTTATATTATCAAAATTGTCAAGAATTATTTTTGGTTATGTGTAATTTACGACTTGACGCAGAGGTTATTTTACGTTATAATTGGTTTTCTTGAATTTCTTGAATTTCTTGGGTTTATACACCGTTTTGGGTTTTCGGATTTTCATAAAGTTATACGTGTGGAGGTGCGCGAGCGCGCGGCGATAGTCAAGGTCTATTAACCGCCCCCGTTCGATAGATAAAATCTATTGACACGGTGCGGGGCGGAGACTAACAACTTTGTTAAGGCGCGCTAACAACTTAGTTAAGGGGCGCGCCTCCATTATTTCTCCATCGGTTTTTCACATAACTTTCACGCAATCATTCATATAATATAGCCCATAACAAGGACACACTGGCGGCGCGGATAACATGAAAATCATTCATACACTACTTGAAAATTTTTCACTTTACCGAAAGTCAAATCCTGTTATAATATACGCTCACTCACTCACTAAGGACGACAAAAATATGTCTAACTACACTCCTGAAATGGTCGCTAAAATCGAAGCCTCTGCGCCTCTTAACCTTTCTGTTGCCAAAAATCTTGCGGCTGACTTCGGCTTGTCGCATCGCTCGGTAATCAGCAAAGCTAAATCGTTGGGCGTTGAATACGTCAAAGCGGCTCCGGCTGCAAAGCGCGCTACTGGCGCGAGCAAAGCCGACTTGGTTGCGGCGATTCAAAAATCCACCGATGCCGATGACCTTGACGGCTTGGAAAAGGCGACGGCTCGCGCTTTGTCTAACCTGTTGGCTTCACTCGCGTGAAGCTGGCCGACTTAGCCGGATGGTTGGGGGCGTTCGCTATGTGCGGCGCTCCCTTCATCATCGACACGGATGCCGGAAAAATTCTTGCTATTGCTGGGCTTTCACTTTTGACTATCCAAGCCCTTGACAATGATATGAAAAATTTGGTAATCTTAAACCTCGTTTCAATGATTGGATTTACTTATGCGCTACTTTTTTGACCTAGATGACACCGTCATCGATTCAAGCCACCGTCAGCGAATCAACGCTGACGGTTCAATCGACCTTGCCTTCTGGCGTGCCAATAGCACTCCCGAAAAGATTATGTTAGACGCGGCGTTACCGCTCGCGGAAACATGGCGACGGGCTAAAACCCAAGGCGATATGGTTAGCGTTTGCACTTCTCGCGTAATGAGCGCGGCAGACTTTGCGATGCTAGAAAGCCACGGCCTGACTTATGACTTTTGTTTGTCGCGTCGGGCTTGGGATGACCGACCATGCGGCGAATTAAAACTGTCAATGCTCCGAGAATACGCGGCACGAATCCGCGCACCTTGGGCGCGATTCTGCAAAACTTCGGTGCTATTCGATGACAACATCGACGTGCAAGAAACTCTAGGCGGCGCTGGCTTTTCGGTGCTCGACCCTGTACAATGGAACCACTTTCAACAAAAGGCGACCGCATAAAATGACTATTCAAGCTAAAACGATTATGGTGCTAGACACTGAAACTTGCGACCTGAAAGGCCACGTTTATGACGTTGGCTATACAATCGCTAACAAGCGGGGCGAAATTGTCACGCGCTACAATGCGCTGGTGTTGGAAATTTTCACCGACGCGGAAAAGATGATGGGCGCATTCTACGCGAAAAAACTTTTTTCGCACTATGCTCCGATGCTCGACCGAGGCGAAATTTCGCTGGTGCCTTGGATGGATATTATCGCGCAAATGCGCTATGACATTTCTTTGCATAACGTCAATGTGATGGCCGCTTACAACTTAGGTTTTGACCGTCGCGTTATGCGCGGCACGCACAAACTGTTGGGCGACGGTCAGCCAATTTGCAGCAAGATGGAACAACTCGACCTATGGCAATTCGCTTGCGAAACTAAATTGTCACAGAAACGATATGCCTCTATTGCTCGTGAGCAAGGTTGGGTATCGGCTGCGGGTAACATCAAAACCGGCGCGGAGTTTGCTTACCGATTTTGTTCGGGTGACTTCGGCTTTATCGAAGACCACACCGCGCTTTCCGACGCGCTGATAGAAACCGAAATCATGGCGGATTGTTTCCGTCAGAAAAAAGCGGTGCCTTACGGCAAGGTAAACGGCTCGCCTTGGAGAATCGTCAACAAAAAGGCGCGAGCAAATGACCCCGACATTCACGGCTCACGGGTAGCATAAGCTACCCCGCTTTGCTAAACTAGCGACTCAATTGGAGACTACAAAAATGGCTAAAAAAGAAAAAAGCAAAAATAAAATCTGGCGGTTTATGGTCGCCCTATATATGGCTTATTCTGTGACTGCCGATATTCTGCTACTTGGTGGCGTTGTTTACCTGATACTTGGAGCATAGAAAAATGGAAGATATGAAAATTCAGCAAGCGAGGCTAAACAAAATTGTTAGCCAATTAGATTGGCCGGTTGCTGTCGTGCTCGAGGGGCGCGACACTGCCGGAAAATCTGGCACTATCCGCGAAGTCACTCATTACCTACCGACCGACCGTTTTAGCGTTTGCCTATCAACTATGCCTAGCAAACGCACCATGAAAAAATGGCTACCCTTCTGGTCGCGCAAAATGCCGACTCGTGACGGCTTAATTACTTTTTTCGACCGGAGCTGGTATTCTCGCGCAATGGTTCAACCATTAAACGGCTGGTGCTCCGACCGACAATATAAAGCATTCATGGCTAACGTCGATGAATGGGAAGCATTGCGCGATTGTCAGATTATAAAATTTTGGCTATCTATCAGCGAAGAGGAACAAGCGGCGCGACTTGGTGAGCGCGAAACATCCCCGCTAAAATCTTGGAAGATGTCACCCAATGACCGTCGCGCTTTATCATCTTATGACGAAATGACGATATTGAAAGAACGCGTCATTTCTCGAGGCGACTGGC
>Ga0098048_1001190_pt1 | contig 11575 bp, 8 predicted proteins | sample 13_taG_FD_75052 | JGI IMG/M metagenome (GOLD analysis project Ga0098048, IMG submission 75052) | Marine viral communities from the Subarctic Pacific Ocean - 13_ETSP_OMZ_AT15268 metaG | ecosystem: Environmental > Aquatic > Marine > Oceanic | place: Pacific Ocean | collected 2015-01-16 | reverse complement strand
CCCATCGTCCGTTGACGGTGCTGAATACTTCGCTGGACAAGTCAAAGGCCGTGCCCAAGAATAGGGCTTAAGCACATCTCTCATTCTCTCGTTAATAGATGACCAGTTTTCTCCAGAAGCACTGATATCCCATGTAACTGCTATATGATGCCATTCGTCATCTGACACATAACTGAGAAAATTTAATTCTGTGTCTGAAGTAGCAGTTCCATAAGCACTAGCTATCCTTTTAAAACCAACACCATGGTCATCAGGACTCTGAGCTTTAGCATTACATACATTAGTAACAGATGTACCATCTACTGTACTTTTATAATATGCTCTAAGGGCCCATGTATTATTTGAAACTAAATAGTAATCTATTGCAATTACATCATTAGTACTAGATGTATTAGGATAATCATGAGCTATAAACTTAGTAGTACTTTTAGTAGCACTATCATTTCTAACCCACATAGAAATAGTACCTCTAGTTTTATTAATAGGGTCTGAAGACAAAGTTATGTCTACATAATCATTTGTGCCATCTAGTTCCACACCAAATCCATCTGTAAAAGTAGGTTTAGATTGTCCTGTGATTTTAGCTATTGTAGATTTAGCTATTCCATTAGGTTTGTTTACACTAACTATTTTGACATCATCTATTTTGCTTATTGTTCCCATATTATGCTATTTCTATCCAGTCATTTGATGGGTTAAACCATACTTGACCTTCTGTTGCATGGTGTATTTTATAACCAAGGTGTCTTACTACATTTCCACTATTACCAGGTGCAGTAGCACTTGCATCTCCTGCTGTTGTTGTTAGATATATAGGATCACCTATTGCCCCCGCATCATGGTCTAAAGTTACCATACCTCGTAATAATATTCCATTTGTGTCGGAAGCTGCCCCTAAGGCAACGCCTAATAGGCCATCTGCTTTAGTATTGTCTGTCGCGTCTGCTAATTCCCAAGTACCATCTGATTTATAATGATATATAGCTCCTGTTGTCATTGATGTAGTGCCCCCAAAGAATACAACGTCACCCCCACCTATATTACCCGCAGTGTCTCCTGAAACATTAAATTTATTTTTTAAAGGTAAATTATTATCTATAAGGGTTGTACTGACATTAGTAGCTATATTATTACCTGCAGTAAATCTTATAGAATCTGCTCCAAAAGTTATTTTAGTGTCAGTGTCACCATCATGTACTAACGAATCACATTCAATAGAAGATATGTTTGTTATATTAGTGCCATCATCACCAACTATATTTCCATTTGCATTAATGTCTCCCGACACTGTTAATGCGGTTAGGGTTCCTAATGATGTTATATTTCCTTGTGTCGCTTGTGTTGTTGCTGTGTCTGGTGCCAAGCCCGCAATTGTTGCAACTGTGTCTGCTTGTCCAGTTACATTACCCGTAAGAGTTGCGTTAAGTGTATTAGCAATAGTAGTATTACCACTACTATCAAATGTTATACATGTAGTTCCGTCATCATCTTTAATGTCGTTACCCTTAACAGTTAAATCACCTTCTATAGATAAATTACCTGTACTATTTATACTTCCTAACAGACCCATATTATTAACAGAAGTTCCACTAGAACCGGCTGCAGAAGAGCCAAATATTATACTTCCCCCATCAGCATTACCAGTACTTGCACCGCCTTCTAAAATTAAACTACCCCCTGGTTTGTTGGTTCCTCCACCAGTACCTGCCTGTACATAAAGTCTACCTCCATCATTATCTGAGTGTGCAAGTCTTGTTACATAGTGTGAATCACCATCATCCCCTCCTAAGCCTAAATTACCATCTATAGTTTTATCTCCTGCCGTTAAACTAACTGCAGTAGTTGCTGCTATACCTAAAGTGTCTATATCTGCTTTTGTTTGGTCAGCTGTAGCGTTAGGTTCAATTTCGTTAAGCTTAGTATGGTCTGCGTCAGTGAAGTTATTTTGAGATAACTCTCCATCTTGTACACTATATGTAGTGTTTGTGTCTGTAAATACAGCATTAGCAGGAACATTAGTAAGAACTTGACTGTCGTCTACTTTAGCATCTAACGCATCTTGTAAACCATCTGTCATAGCAATTGTTAAATCATCAGTACCTATTGCAACTTGACCACCTATGTCATTTAATACTTGAGCTGCTGATCTACCTTCTAGGGTAGTACCATTAATTCTTAGAAAGTCATTATCTACAATACCCGCGCCTGCTTTGATTATATTAGTATTGCTTATACCAAAAGTTAAAGTTGCTTGTTTTCCATCTATATTTGTTTGTAAAGTAGAACTTGAAGCATTAAGTTGGGTAATACTTGATTTTGCATCGAGTGCGCCTTGCAAGCCATCAGTCATTGCGATATTCAAATCTTCGCTACCAATTCCATCTTGTTTAGCATCTAGTGCAGATTGTAACCCTGTAATAAATGATATAGAATGATTTGCAGGGTGTGTATATACAGTGTCAGTAAAAACAGCGTTTGCTGGTACGTTTGTAAGTACCTGGCTATCATCTACTTTACCATTTAAAGCATCTTGCAAGCCGTCTGTTTGTTGAATTGTTAGGTCTTCATTTCCTATAGAATCTTGCTTAGCATCTATGTTTGTTTGTAAAGTAGAACTAGAAGCGTTAAGTTGGGTAATAGTAGAGTAAGATGATAAATCTTGATCACCTGTGTTTGTTCCTGATAAATTAGATGCTATGACTGTACCACTTGCACTTACATTACCTGAGGCTGTTACATGTCCCACTATAGTAGTAGGATTCCCCACTTTACCTATTTGAATAGATGTATTATTATTATAACCTAAATGAACAGTTTCAGATAATGGGTTAGTATTATACCATCCTACATTTTTTCCATTACTTTGGTATTTATGCGCTTTTATATCTCCACTTGCACTTACATTACCTGATGATGTTATATGACCTATGAATGTATGTGTGTCGTCTGCTGTGTCTCCAAATTCAGTTGAACCTGAGCTAAAAGAAGTTGTAACATATAAAACTGAAGATGAAACTATATATTTTTCTGCTGTAATTTCTCCAAAAGAAAAATCATTTACACTAGTTGAACCTGAACCAAAGTATAATCTTCTATTGTCAAGATTAATTGCTAATTCTCCATCAGCTAACCCTGATGGTACTGCTGATCCTGTTCCTCTTTTTATTTGTATTGTACTTGCCATATATTATAAATATTAGAAGGTTCCACCATCCAAAGTTACATCGTTTATATTACCTTTAAGTTGTATGTCAGTGTTACCATCACCAATTCGAGCATAATTATTACTTCCACTTAAATTAAAATCATGAAATAAAGTACCACTAATAAATGAACCCATTCTACCTGGTACTGTAAATTTACTGTAAGTTGAATCATCAACAGGACTCATTATTGCCTCAGGACGAACAATATTGGCTTTACCTGTGTCTCCTTCTCCTAAATTTTTAGTAACTGTGTTGATTGTCTTTCCTTCCTTTAAATCATCTAAGTCACCTTTATTAAAAGGAGTCCCACCAATAAAAATTGTGTTTGCATCAAATTCACCTGTAGAAGCTGAAATTGTAGTACATATTACTCTACCAAATGAACCCGTACCCTGAACTGTTAGTTCGTTAACTAGAGAACCAGTACCATCTCTAAGAGTACCATTATCAGTTTGTAATACTCGTTGGTAAGTGTCTTGTATGTTTTGACCTGTTAAATCTGGAAGAGCCATTTAAAACCATTTTATTTTTTATTTTCTAATATCTTTAAAACACCATTAATGACTTTTTCAGTGTCATTAACTGTGTTTTCTTTAAGATAAGTAGCAACTATATTATTTAATTCGTTTCGTTTGTAAGATATATTATCTATGTTAATGTCTTCTTTTATAAGAAGTTTAAATAAGTTAACCACATGTTTTTTTTCAGATTTTGTAACTTGTTGTGGTTTTATTGTCGCTTTAGCTTCTAAAATGGGTTTTTGGGTTGTTTGGGTTTTTACTTCTACGGTAACTTTTCTACTTGTTTCAACTTCAAAGTCACTTTGCCAAGGAGTAAAGAATGTGTCTTCGGCAATTACCTCTAAACGAATGTTACCACTAGTGTCTTCATCTATAAGGCCTTTAAGTTTTCTGATTGGTATTTCACATTTACCATTAGAATTGATAGAACCATTAAAAAGTAAAGAATAATCTTGAGTTTCGACTACTAATCTTGCTTTTGATTTTTTTAAACTTGCACCTTGAAGTGAAATATTACACTCAAATAGTTCCGTTTTATCTGTAAATAATTTATACATTCTTGTATTTTGTAATAAATATTAAAAGGATACGTTTTCGGTTGTTAGTTCTACACCACTTACCTCTTTAATTACTAATCTCACATCTTCAGCTTTTATTTTATACTGTTTGATTGGTTTAGTTTTAGATTCTGTGAGGGTTTCTCCTTTAACTTTAAGAATAAGTTTGATTAGTTTTTTTTTCTTTTCGGGTTTCATCCAAGACATATCGTCCTCGATATTACCTCCTCCTCGTTGGATAGTTTCAACTATTTCTTCAACTAATTGAACTTCATCCCATGTAAATGAGTTTGAGTTCCAAGTAAAATTAGCATTATTCCAAGTAATGTTCATAACTTATTATTGTATGTTTAAAGGACCTTGTGCGTCTCTTACTTCTTCTCTTGTTTTTGATTCCCCTGTTGGTTGTACAGATAATTCATCTTTAAATATAACACTTGATTTGCTAAAAAACTTAGAGGGTTTTTGTGTTAATTCTTTATTTATACTATTTGGTACTAAATATCCTTGTAATTTTAGACCAAAGTCAGTTTTTACAATTCTATTGTCGCCTATATTTAATTCTGTGGTGTTGTTAAATGTGTCTATTTTAGCATTAAACTTAAATGTGTCTTTGTCTCCCCAATATGAATCTGAAGAATAATTAACAGATTCAATTAATTTATTCATTTGGGACAAATAATCACACCAAATAGTACAAGTGTAATTTATTATTACAAAATCGGGGACTACAACAGCATGAAATTGTTTTTGGGGTATTTTACCCTGTAATGCTGAGAAATTATCATATTGATTTCTTTTAGTATAACGTTCTTGAAACGTGTAATGTAATTGGGGGTTATTTCCATCCATTTTGTTTCCAAGATCTCTTCGTCTTTCAATTGTGTTTCTTTTAAACATAATAAGAGGAACTTGAAGTTTACCTTCTTTGTCTCTAAAATATCCATCTTGTTGAACTGCTTTCCATCTTTCAGGTGCCCCATACATTATAGGAACATTTACTCTATCACCATTTGATATTACTGAAGGTTTTATAACTTCATTAAAATAATACATTATAGCTTCATCATGATCTTCTAAGCCAATTGAAACATCTTGTACTGTGTCATCCTTTCGAGTAGTTATTGTACCTCTATTAATGTTTGCTCTATTGTCAGGTGAAGGAAATTCTTCAACAGGAAAACCTTCGGCAAAACCTGATTGGAGGTTTTGTCTCAATTTATCATACCCACTTGAGGGGATAGGTCTTTTTGGGTTTATTCTTCTGTCTGACATTATGAATTATGTATATTTGCTATCCCGCCATTTAATTTTACAGTTGTGGGATATTTTCCACCTCTAAGTGGAATTAAGTTTAATTTTTCTACTCTTGAAATATGTGTATTTACTACCATTGAAAAACTTCCACCAAAGTCTGCAGTTTCTGTTGATAATGCATAATCTGGGTCTCTCCCCATAAAAAGTTGATTTTCAATTCTACTGTCAACTTCATAAAAATTATTACGGAAAAGGATTAAATCACCTACTTCAGGTAATAAATTTATGTCAACTAATTCTTGTTTTAAAAATGTAAAACCAATGGTTTGATTGACGTCAGGACCAAAGTCATCAGACGACCACGATTGGTCTTGTCTATTTATTAAACTCGCTATTTTCAACGGTTCATAATAATTTTTACCGGGGGCTTCACCATAAACATTTACATTAGTTTGTTCTAAAGCAAATTTATAATATGCGACTTCTGTTTGAATAATGTCGTTTACTATTTCTTTACTTAAACTTTTAAATAATGATATGTCTCTTTTTCCTCCAAATAAAGCCATTATTTACGTTTTATAGTGTCAATTTTATATTTAAAGCTTTTTACACCTGGTACTCTTAAGTCTGTTGATCCTCCGTCTGAAGTTAAAATGTCATTTTTAATTTGTTGTAAATTTTGTTTTGCATCTATTCGTGTTACAAACTTTACTATAACTAAAGTGTATTCAACACCTTCTCTTTGTGGATATTCAGGAGGGGTGATGTTACGAATAGTTGTTATACTTTTAACTGCTCGAATTGAATCTAAAATTTCAGAAATGTTTGATTGTCTGTCAGATAAAATTTCTGCCTGGACTTCAAATGTGTTTAACATTTCTGTTAGTATGTTAGTTAATTTAATCATTATCCTATGTAAATTGGGTAAGGAACCTTATAGAAAGTTTCTTGTGTTAATTGTGCCTCTTGATTTTGTCTTTCAAGTTGTTTAACTCTGGTTGTTTCTTCTAAGAATGTTTTTAATTCTTCAATTAAGGCTGTTTTTTCTGCAGCTGCCTCACTTAATAATCTTCCAAAATCTAAAGTTGTAGTATCACCAGGGATCGGAACTGACTGATATTTACCTCTTACACTACCCAACATTTCTTTAGCTAATGCTAAAGCATATCTACGAATCCATTGTCTTCCTGGTTCATTAATAAGTTTATAAGTAGGATGAGTGTAAGGTACATTTGATAAATTAGTTATACCTCCTGTTGTGTCTTTAACAGGATTATTAGCAACTGATTTTAAAACATACTCATAATGTAATTTGTAACTCTGTTGAGGTATGGGGAATAATTTTAAATATCTATTGTCCTCAACATCAAAATGATATGCTGACTTTCTAATTGAATCATTTAATTCAATTGCTTGTAATTTTAAAACGTCAAAATACATTGGCATTAACATAAAGTTAACACCTGGTGAATAATTACCAAATCCAAATGACTGCATTAATGATTGGATTCCTGTACCTGTACCTGCGTATGGATCAAAATATCTATTGATTGCCGAGGGGGCATAATGGTAAACTCGTTTTAGATATACTGCTTCTGAACCACTTAATGAGGATGATGTAGATGTTAATAAATCATAATTTTGTTGTCCTGCTATTACATTTAATGTACCTTTTTCTAATTTATAATTTCCACCTGCTCCATCCGTTTCACTACCATATTGTTCTGCGATGTTTATTGTGTTACCTAAATTAGGAGCAATTATATTATCATTTAATTTTGATCCTGTAGATGTTCCCTCTAAAGTATGGAAGCTGTTTATTATTTGAAAATGGTAAAGTTGTGAACCATACTCATTAATTGCTTCTTCAAAGCAAGTAAATAGATTTACTGCTTGTAGTTCAATGTCTACTAATGGATAACCCATACGTCTTACACACCAATCTGCAACTTTATCTGCGTCAGATTGAAATTGAGTGTCTGTGTCATAAAAACCAAAAGGTGTGTCTCCTGGAAAAAATGATGATGAGCCGGGCCATATAGGAATGTTTGCCATAATTTAGTTAGTTTGTTCCTATATAAATATAGACAAATTTTAAATTACTATCATTAAGGTTCCACAATTTACATTACTTGTTGAAGAATCATTTTTACTTCCTGAAACCCACACTGAACCAGTAGGTAATCCTGTTGGGGTTGTTGGTAAATTACTTAATTGTAATGAACCAAATGATGCTGTTGTAACATGACTACCGCTTATATTACCTGAGGCTGTTATGTGACTTTGTATTGTTATACCATTAGAAGGATAAGTTGGATTTTCTGCTAATGTGTCTGTATATATAGTACCTGAAGATCTAACATCCCCTCCTACATCTAAAGTGTATGAAGGTATACCACCTACTATATTTATAGCTATTTTATCGTCCCTCATTGAGAAGGGTGGGGATACATCTTGTGTTAAGTAACTACCACTACCAATTACAAAAGTATTTCTATTAGTATCTATCCCTACTACATAATGAGAACCATTGTCTGTAGATTCAAATTTTATATATGAATCTGCGTTGCCTCCTACGTTTGTATTTTTTAAATGAAGAGTAGGGTTTGTAAGAGAACCTAAAAATGCGGATTCATCATCATAAAAATAAGCTCGTTTTGAGTAAAAATTATTACTTGAACTTATATCTCCTGATGCTGTTATGTTTGTAGTAGTTATATAATCATCAACTTTTAAGTGACCATAAGTTCTAGTTTCACCACTTTCACTTACTGTAAGTAATTTTGTTGCAAAACCTGGTACAGCTGCATTACTCTCTATACTAAATTTAGAACGATTTGCATTTGTGTCATCAGCATCTAGTAATATGGTAAAACTACCTGATCCTTTTTGAACTATACTACCTGCTACATAATCAGCACCATATATTCCCCTAGATTGGTCTTCTGCCCTTAGTAAAGTTGAATGTAATCCATTTGTGTTTACAGCTATCTGACCTTGTTGGCCAGTGGGTCCACCATTAAAGAATTGAACTGATGATATTGGTTCATCTAATGAACCCCCAAATTTAAAATCTATTTTAGACTCAAGTGCAGTTGTTCCTTCTACTCCTATTTTAGCTATTGGGGTGGCATCTGAACTAGACACTTCTGGATTATCATCATAAAATACTATAGTCCCTTTGTTTACATGAATATCCTTCCATGGGAATCTTTTACTACCTAAAGAATGGAATGATGGTGTATCAGGTATTATATCCCCACCCATAATTAATGCCCCATTTCTAACATATAGAGAATATTCATTGTCTGTGCTATTAAAGAAGTCTAATATTTTACCTTGATAGTCTAATTCTATGTCTCTTTTACGACCTATAATAGCAGATTGGGCGTCTAAGTTTGTAAATTTAGTATTAGAAGTAAAATTAATACCCGCATTAGTTGTGTATTCTTGTATAGTATTAAACTTACTTCTGAATGAGTTAAGAAATTTACTTGTATTTATACTGATATCTTTATCAAAATGTGTAGTACCCCCAATATGTACCTCATAAGTAGGATTGGGTTTATTAAAAATCCCTATATTTCCATTATTTTTAATAGTAAATTTTGAGGTTCCTAATGTATTGGTAGGGGAATACTGAGTTATATTAAATGTGTCAGAAGGTGTAGACCCCTCATCTAAAATAGTATTAGATCCATTATTAATAATTTTTATTCCTGTGTTTGTAGAAGAATTAAAATCTATAATTCCTATAGTATTATTATTAGTGCCATAAGAATGTATTAATATACCCTCTAAATCTGGTGTAACAGCATCATTAGTATTAGATATGAGAATACTACTACTTACTGTTAAAGTACGAGTAGTATGAGGGGAACCTATAGATAAACTCTCTGAGATTAAAATAGGGAATGAGGATGATAAATAAGTTCCCCCTTCATACCATGTACTATTAGTAGAACTAGGAATACTAAAATTAGTGTTTCCTATTGTTATTGAATTTAGGTTATCACCGCCACCGTTGTTAGCTATTACTATGGTGCCCTCTCCACCACCTCCACCATACGATCCAGTATGGTAAAATTGTCCAGATGAGGTGTCAATTAATAATGTGTGATAATTTACACCTGATGCATTTGATGTGCTAGCAAATATTAAACCGCTTGCACTTATATTACCGGAGGCTGTTAAATTTCCATTAAGACCCTCTAAACTTAAATTTCCAGAAATAGCTGCGGACCCCGTAAATGGGAAGCCTACTTGACCATCTATGTTTGTGGCCTCAATGTAACTTGCAGTGTCTGCGTTTCCTACAATAACATTTCCTAATTCAATGTAACTTGCTGTTAATGCATGGCTTGAGCTTATAGATTGACTTGAAATTAAAGCATAACTTGCTGTTTCAGCTACACTTGCAGTTCCTAATAATGTTCCATTATTTTGTAAAGTTACATTACCTACAAATATAGTTTGTCCTAAAGTGTTAGTAACCGAATTAAAATTACGGGATTGGGATATTATTGATGTGGGTGAAAAGTTTATTTTATCATTTGATATTTTTATGTATTGGGTTCCTACGTTGTCATTAAGGTTTATACTACTTTCAGCCGAAATGTCTGTTATATTTTTCCCATTTAAATCTAAATTAGAAATTAAAGATGGAGAAGGGTCTGCAGACAATCCGGACGTATTACTATCATTTCCAATTAAAGTATTACCCCAATATAAATTACCACCTAAATTATATATTTTTCCTTCACCTAATCCTGTGTTGGATTCAGATAAGTGTATGAAGGGGGTAGATCCTGATATTAATAAAGATCCCGTAATAATAGCATTTCCTGTGTATGGAAGAAAACCTGTTATGGTTCCATTTAAATCTGTTATTTCGCCTACTGACAATTTAGATGCAGTAATATTTCCATTTACCTCAATGTTCCCACTAGTTACATCTAAATTAGTTCCGGCCTGAAGTGTAACTGAAGCATCATCAGGGCCCCCAATAGTTACAAGGGAGGTATTAATAGTAGTATAAATACTTTCTGTTATTTTAAAATTACCTTTAAATGTATGGGTGTCAGAAGGACCACTACCAAAATTTGCATCCCCCGAAACATCAGTAGTTTCTAATGAAGTAATTGAGACTCCATCTATATTTAAAACCTTAGTATCTATATGGGAGGCTGAAATTACATTAGCTGATATAGTTAAATTTTCATATTGACTATTAGACGCTGAGGGCACTGAAAAACCTGTTGGGCCCACATATCTAAAAGCTCTCATCCATATAGGTGATGGATGAAGAGAAATGTCGGGGGATGAGGAGGTAGGATAATTGTCGTTACCTTTTGTAGGTACTCCTACAAACACACTACCTTCTTTATAATCAAATAATATACCCCCCTTTGATTTTTGAGGGTGGTTTTCATTACTATTGGAGCTTTGGTCAATTTCTAACTGATTATCTTCTGCCCAATTTCCAAATCCTTGACGACCCCCAAAAGAAGTTAAAGTTAATACTTCAGTGGGTGGGTTAGATTCATAAGCTAAAATACGGTTACCTTGGCTAGTTGCGAGTTCATCAGATGTTGGATATTGTACTCTTGCAAACTCAGGTGTTGGAGGGAAAGTCATTACTGGGGTAGTCTGAGAATTACCATGTAAACTAGTTTCACTAAGTGTAATCTTATAATTTAGCCCAAATTTAAAGGGAGAAATAAAGTTTTTTAAAATGTATTCACTGTTTTTAAATATTTGTTGACTACTTGCTTCTTTTAAAGTAACTCTTCTGTTTTTCTTGACACCTGTCCCCTTTATATTATTACCTTTGTGGTCTGTGGCGGGTGCTATTTCGGGGGTGTTTTGGTGTGGACCTGTTATATCTGATGATCCACTAGGTAGCTTTAAAAACAAGTTTTTTTCATACCTTTGAGATCCATTACCAGTAGCCAAATTTAATTTCCCTCCATCTATTCTATAATGTTTGGGTTTATAAAATTTAATCCAATAATAGAATTTAGCATTAGTATTT
>Ga0098048_1001185_pt1 | contig 11593 bp, 11 predicted proteins | sample 13_taG_FD_75052 | JGI IMG/M metagenome (GOLD analysis project Ga0098048, IMG submission 75052) | Marine viral communities from the Subarctic Pacific Ocean - 13_ETSP_OMZ_AT15268 metaG | ecosystem: Environmental > Aquatic > Marine > Oceanic | place: Pacific Ocean | collected 2015-01-16 | reverse complement strand
TGGTGAATCTGCAATGCTATCAAGCACCACAGGTAGCTTTAATGCTGCGCTAGGACAAGACAGTTTAAATGGCAACACAACTGGGTCATATAACGTTGCAATAGGGTCACAATCACTTAACTCCAACACCACCGCATCTAACAACGTCGCCGTTGGGTATCAGGCGATGCGGGATAACACGACTGGTACTCAACACGTTGCTATGGGCCGTCAGGCTTTGTTGAGCAATACAACAGGTGTGCAGAATACTGCAATAGGCCAACGTGCTTTGTATGTTAACAGTACGGGTTCCAGCAATGTTGCTTTAGGTTACTCTGCGCTTCAAAATAACACCACCGCATCCAACAACACCGCTGTTGGGTATCAGGCTGGGTTTAGTAATACTACAGCTCAATACAATACATTCTTAGGTAGAGTATCTGGATACTCAAACACTACAGCTGTTCAGAACACATTTATTGGCGAGCAATCAGGGTATTATATAACCACAGGTTCTAAAAACACCATCCTTGGCCGCTACTCAGGCAACCAAGGCGGCTTGGACATCCGCACCTCAAGCAACAACATCGTGCTGTCGGATGGGGATGGTAATCCTAGGATTAGCGTTAACCTTGTCGGAAATGTTGGGTTTTACAATAACACAATCAATGGGCGAGGAAACTTAGGCGCACGTTTTGTCCCAGAAAGTAGTGGTAGGGACACTCTTTATCTAGGGAACAGTTCTTCTGCCTCCAGACCAATGGTTTACTTCTATAATGCAAATGGCTTTGTCGGTTCTATTGCAACAAGTGGCTCTGCAACATCGTACAACACATCATCCGACTACCGCTTAAAAGAAAACGTAGTTGAACTGATAGGTGCAACTGATCGCCTCAAGCAGCTAGAGCCAAAACGGTTCAACTTCATTGCCGATGCAGACACAACAGTAGATGGCTTCCTAGCACACGAAGTCCAAACAGTCGTGCCAGAAGCAATCACAGGCACACACAACGAGGTCGATGATGATGGCAACCCTGTTTATCAAGGCATTGACCAAAGCAAGCTAGTGCCACTCTTGGTCGCTACAATCAAAGAACTAGAGGCACGGATCACTGCCCTAGAAAACGCATAAGGAAAAAGCTATGACTGATACACCAACTGCGGAAGAAATCGCACAACACTACACAGCAATGGTTCACTCCGTTGACTTGCTAAACGCTGGACAACCAGAAGACATGGAAGACGCTGATTGGGCTGATACTGTAGCCCGTAATGTAGAACACCTACAGCTAATGGTCGCTAAGGACTTCTGGACTACAGAAGACATGACCGCTGTTAACGCTGCTATTGCAGCCAATTTATAATCATAAGGAGACTGCGTGATGGCGAAAAAAGAAAAGACACCAATCACAGTCAACGACAAAGAATACCTCGTTGAAGATATGACGGAACAGCAAGTAACAATGCTGAACCATGTACAGGATTTAGATCGCAAACTGGCAAACGCACAGTTTAATCTAGATCAGCTAAACGTAGGCCGTGAGGCTTTCGTAAATATGCTAGCAGCTAGCCTCGAAAAAGAAGAGGTGATAGAAGAAGCTGCTTAGGGGTTGTGGTAACACCTAGTTAAGTGTTATAATGTATACATAAAAGTACTTAACTAGGCACACTATGACCGTATATATTAGAAGGCTTAGGGAAGCAGACTTACCTTCAGTACTAAAAGTATCAAAGTGGCTACACGAAAACTCACGGTATAAAGTTTTCAGCTACAACGAAAGCAAAGTAAGAAAGCTGCTATCTCTAAGCCTTAAACCAAATAGCCCTGTATATGTGTCGGTGGCTCTTAAACAAGGCTCTGACGATATACTAGGATACTTCCACGGGTATGTAGATCATCATTATTTTAGTGACATGAAATACGCAGGGGATTGGGCAGTATGTATACTACCGGAATATCGTAGACATGCCCCAAAGATACTAAAGCAAATGGTCCAAGCTTTTGAAAAATGGGGCCGGAAAAACGGCGCAGAAGAAATCTCTATCGGCGCGTCTACTGAAGCCTACGGTACTGGCTATAAGAAATTTCTAACAAGGATGGGTTATAGGGACGTAGGTTTCCTCGCCGTGAAAGGATAAACAGATGAGTTTTAATTCAACCACTTCGGTTACCAACACGGGACTAGGTGATGATCAGTATGAACAGCTTCAAACTAATCAGACGGGTCTTGGTGATCAAGCCCAAGAAGGTTTTACAGCCGTAGGCGAAGGTATCACTGGGCTTGGTACTAAAATCGAAGGCGCTACCACAGGCATTAATGCTAATACTAATACCGGATTTACTAATCTTACGGGTGTTGTACAAGGCTACGGTGATGCCCTTACGCAGGGTCAAACAGACGCTGCTACGGGTAGAGCTAAGTATTATAATGACATGCTTACGGCGCTACAGAACAATACAGGTGGCCTAGCTACACAAGCTTCTCTTGATACTGGTTTTCAGGACGCTACTAGTAGATTTGATACATTAGATACCAGCGTTGGTGGGGTACAGTCTGCGGTAGACACAGGGTTTACTGACACAAGCAATCAAATGACAGAGGGCTTTGCAGACGCTGGTAGTAGGTTTGACAGTCTTGATACAAACGTGGGCGGCGTACAGTCTGCGGTTGATGCTGGATTTGATAGCGCGAATACATCCCTTAATAATCTTGGTGCTGATCTTAATAGTGCAGAGACAACTATCACAGGCAATCAAGGTACGCTGCAAGATAGTGTCAATACTATGTCCGGCAATCAGGACGCATACGCTACGTCTTCTCTTGAAAACCAAGCCGCTCTACAGTCTGGTCAGGATACATTCTCATCTAACTTCGATAGCTTTGTGGACAGGTATGGACAAGATACTGAATTGGCTACAACAGCACGGGCTGATCTTGCCACCGCACAGGCAAATCAAACTGACCGTCTACGCGAAGACCTTGGTGATTATGCACAGGCAACTGCTACAGGTCAGGGTGATATTGCTAAAACTATCGGCACTCTGGGTACAGGCATTGACGCTGGCTTTAAAAACGTGGGCGCTGCTATAGGTACAGGCTTTTCAGACGCTTCTCTTGCAGATCAAACAGCATCAGAAAATCTTTCAACTAGACTTGGTAATGTTCGAGATTTGATACAAACTTCTAGTGATACGCTTGAGGCAAGCACTAGAGACCAGTATACTAAACTTGCTAACTCTTTTGATGAAAATGGTCAATTGATTGCAAACTCTATAGACGAACAAGGCAATACAATATCACGGACTATGGACGCTCAAGGCGTTATTATGGAGCGCAAGATTGACGCCAACGGCAATGAGCTAAGTGCTGTCTCTATGGACGTAGACACTATGCTGGGTAATGCAGAAGCCTATGAGCAATCATTAATGGGGCAACTTGATCGGCGCTTTGACTCCGCAGAGGCTAGTACTGGAGCGGGACTACAAGCGATTGCTAGAGGCTTTACTCAGCAAGATAAGAAGCTGGATAACCAGACCCGTGATCTAGCAGGTCTAGCCGCTGAACAGACCAATCTTGATGATAATATGCGAAATGAATTTAGACAGCTTGGTCAAGCATTTGATGATCAGGGTAACTTAATTCAAAATTCTGTAATGGAGAATGGTACTACTGTATCCCGCGCCATTGATGACAACGGTAATTTAATGTTGCGTTCTTTTGATGCCCAAGGAAATCGCATGGGTGATCAGGTTATGAATATTAACAGAAGTCTTAATAACTTAGCGCAACTAAGTACTATTCAAGGGGCCAATACATCAATGGGTAATTTAAGTCCGGCGATGTCTAACGCAGCACCAAGCACTGGATTTGCTTCCCCTTACGCAACAACGAGGTAACAATATGCATCCAACAAACGTATCCCCAGATTGTGTAGAACTTGTTAAAAAGTTTGAAGGTCTACATAAACTGAAGGATGATGGTTTAGTCCATTCGTATAGATGTCCGGCAAATAAGTGGACACTGGGCTACGGAGCCACTAAAGGCATCCGCTCTGGTATGCGCTGCACAGTAGAAGAAGCTGAACAGCGTCTAATAGCAGACTTAGACGAACACGGTAAGATTGTTAAACGACTAGTTAATGTACCACTGACACAGGGGCAGTATGATGCTCTGGTATCATTCGTATTCAACTTAGGTGGTGGTGCATTTAAGTCATCAACTTTGCTGAAAAAATTGAACTCAGGAAATTACGATGATTGTCCAGAGCAAATCATGCGGTGGAACAAGGCCCGTGTAGATGGTAAGTTACAGCCCCTGCGCGGATTGACTAGACGCCGTGCGGCAGAGGCCGCTGTCTTTAGCCGTGATGCACAGTTACCCTCTGATGAGGGTGGGCCAGAGATGCCACAGAAGCCTACCGCAGAAGCACCTAAGTCTTTGGCAAAGTCCAAAACAATGGCGGGTGCAGGTATTGCTGGCGCAGCAACAGCCCTAAACGAAGTATCTGGTCAAATACAGGGTTTGGTAAGCTATGCTCCAATGCTTAAAACAATATTCCTAATACTGGCTATTGGGGGCATTGCGCTGGCAGCATATGCACGGTTCAAAGACAATAAAGAAGGCATTCACTAGTGTTCGTCTTTGGAAAAATAAAGACCTATATCATAGGTGCATTGGCATTAGCCTTACCTATAATCTACGTAATGGGTCAGGTTACTGGACGGTCTAAAGAAAAAAACAAAGTGCTTAAGGATGATCTACAAGCACAGAAAAAAACTACTGACTTTTATAAGGCAATGGCAGAGCATGAAAACGACAACATTACTGATCGTAAGTCTCTTACTGAGCGGCTGCGGGGGAACGGTCTATAGGACCAACCTAGAGGTCTACTGCCCCCCAATGGCAGACTACTCAAAAGAATACAACGAAAAGCTGGCAGAAGAACTAACAAGTCTTCCGCAAGACAGTGATGCTATCGAAACTGCCGTTACCGATTATATACAGCTACGGGATCGTATTAGAGCCTGTGAAAATAAGAAGGATAATCTCTAATGGGTTGGTGGTCTGAAAATATTGGTGGCGGCAATAGCTTTGGAGAAAGTGTTGCAAACGCATTTACCGCTGGCGATGGTAAAGAATACCAAGGCGGTACACTTGTTGATACAAATACCAACAAAGTTATTGGCGGCGGTATTATGGACAGTAGTAGTACTGGTCAAAATAATAACAACGCACAAGTAGGTTCTACGTCTTCGGGACACGGTAGTAGTAACAGTGTTGGACAAATAGTAAGCAACACAGTTAGTGACGTTACAGGTGGCTTGGGTAGTTCTATCTTTGGCAAGACACATACCGTGGCTAAGGGCGATACCCTTTCTGAAATCGCACAGAAAAACAATACTACTGTTCAGGCATTAATAGACGCTAACCCAGAGTTAGCACAGGACAACGGTAATGTTATAACGGTTAACCAAAACCTGACTATTCCCTTTGGTGGGTTTAACTTTGGTTTTAACAACAAAGAAGAAGATACTTTAAAAGGTACATACAAGACTAGTAGCACTGTAGGTACGGCTGTTAGTGCTGGTCTCACTGGCGGTCTAAGTTTAATACCTAAAGCCTTGGGCGCACTCACGGGCTGGGCAAACGGCCTTGATCCCGAAAACCAAGCGGCTGGTACATATAAAGATAAGAACGGTAAAGACAATCAGGTGTATGATAACGGCGATGGTATGCTGTATTCATATAACTTTCTAAACTTGCCGTATGAGGTTAGTATTGTTGATGGTAAAATGGTGGATACCCTGTCTTTACCCGTAGATAAGAACGGGAATAAGTATAGTGATCCTAACTACGATCCTGATAACTTATCTGACCAAACCGCATATCAGTACACAGCTAGCCAGAACACTGGTGGCGATGACGATAATAACGAAATTCAACAGTACGCTGATGCCAACGCAGGTATTGGTGAACCCACAACTGGTGATGGTACAGGTACTGGTCAGAGTGACTACGACAAAGTACTGGAGATGGCTAAAGCCGCTGGTTTTACTGACATCAAAGGTACTCAGGAAGAAATCATTGCTAACGCGATGAAGTACCTAAAAGATCGTGGCCTTAACGTATCAGACAATGTACCAGAACTTGATGCAGACGCTGAAGGCACAGTCATGGGAGACTTTGAGGGTCTTGATGATATCAACATGCCTGATGTTAATACTGTAACGGATGGTGTTCAGGTAGATAGCATAGCCAATGCAGAAGCTGCTACATATGATGTTACAGAAAATGTTATAACAGATGACATGCTGGCGACAGGGGTTACTGGTGAAATAGACAGTGACAATCTTGTAGACGCCGACAACATACAGATTGATGTAGAGGCAGAGGCTAAGGGCGAAGGGGTTATGGGCGATAGCCTAGATAACTTTGCTTCCCAGAATATCTCTACAGTTATTAATACTTCTACAGCCGAAGGTAAGATGTTGGCCCAAGCATTAGGCGAGGGTAATTATACTGACCATAAAGCAACCTTGATGGGTCAGATAAAGTTAATATCTGCGGAGTTTAAAGACAGCAATGGTAATGCACGAATACCTACTTGGGCGCAAGCTGATTTAAGAGGGGTACAACAAACCATTGCATTTGGTGGCATGACAGGCACTGCGGCTACAGAAGCATATGCCAATGCCATTATGGAAGCTACTATTGGTGTAGCAGACAAAGAAGCAGCATTCTTCCAAACACTCACAGTCAAGAACCTAGACAATCGCCAAGAGTCGATTATTAACAAAGCTAAGATATTAGCTCAGTTTGAAATGGGTAACTTAGACGCCCGTGAGACAGCCGCTGTTCAGAACGCCAAAGCCTTCTTAGAGATGGATTTACAAAATCTAACAAACGAACAGCAAGCTATGGTAATCAATAAACAGGCTATGGTAGACGCTCTGTTTAAGAATACTGAGGCAATTAACGCACAAGCCTTGTTCACGGCAGAGGGCCGGAATGACATGGCTAAGTTCTACGATGAGTTAAATGCTTCAATACAACGTCATAACGCTACAGAAATCAATGCGCTTAAGAAGTTCAATGCTGGTGAAATCAACGACAACTCTGAGTTTTTAGCCGACTTGAGAAACTCTAGGCAACAGTACGTTGCTAATATGCAGTATAATATTGATAAGATGAACGCTACTTGGCGTCAGGACGTAGCCACAACAAACAATCAAAATAAGTTTGACGCTGCTAGCACTGATATTAAAAATGCACTAGATATCACACAAGAAGCCCAAAATGCTTTATGGGATGATGCAGATAGTCTGTTAGACTACATTTGGAAATCAGCCGACAATGATCAACAGCGCGAGTTACTATTACTAACAGCGCAGCTTCAGGCACAAGCTGGTCAGCAAGGCGGCAGTAGCAGTAGTAGCTTCTGGAAGTCTGTTCTCTCCATTGGCGGGGCAGTACTAGGCGCAGGTTCTAAACCTTGGTGGTTGGGCGGTTAAAAGAAAGAGTTAAGACATGCAGTTTCAAGACGCAGTTAAATTATCCATAGAAAAGTTCCTTGAGGGAAAGATGCCAACTAAGTTGGCTGAAGTGGCAGAGGAAGGAACTCTGTTTCATACCCCTGAGTATTTCGACCAGTTAGAAGAAGAACTGCTTGGTGAGCCTGTCGAGAAAGACAAGGGAGAAAAAGATGAGAAATAGTTCACCTATCCCCGGTGCTAACCTATTAGCCGATACCCGAAACTACGCATGGCACAGGCCACCTGATATCGTAGACTACGACCCTGCGGTTGAATACATTATTAATAGAATAGATGATCCATTTCAGTCCCAAATGGTGATTGCGATGTTGGATATAGACGCACAAGTATCAACTATCGTGTCTACGCTACTGCTACAGGCCGTATCCACAGGTAAAATGCCTATTGATCTAGCAATTATTATTGCTGGTCCGGTAGCACGATATGTTGAGATTATCGCTAAAGACTTAGGCAAGCCTTACGAAATGGGTGTGCGGGATAAAGATGAAATCGTCATAACGCCAACCTTGCTAAAACAGGCGCTAGGAATAGTCGAACAGGAAGAAGATACGGAAGAAGTTGCTGAAGAGCCTGAAGTATCACCACAGGCCGTTATGGGCGGTCTCATGGGTATGCCAGATGAGATGGTAGCTACTTCAGAAGAGCAAGATGAAATGCTTGGTGGCGCAGACGCTCCAGAAACTGATCCTATGGTAGAAGAGGAGCCTGAAGATGAGCTTTAAAAGTGAAGCTGCAACTGTACGGGCAGGTTTAAAGTCTGGTAGTTATAAGAAGGCTGATCCCGATCCATATGGCTTTATGGGATTTGCTGAACAGGTTACTTTTGGTATTCGGGCTGAAGCAGAACAGCACCGTAAGGAAGACCTTATAGAAAAACAACAGAAAGCGGCTGAACGAAAAGCATTGGCAGCTAAACAGGCGGCTAAAGATGCCAACGATAAGAAGATTAAAGGTTACATTACCCGTGCGATGGCTGATGTTACATCAGGATACGCCAACGCACCTACTAATCCGGCAGGTCTTGCTGGCATGAATGACCAGATATTTACAGCCGTACAGGATATGGGCATCACCACTTACAAGGGCGTACAAGATTTACTTGCTAGCCCTAATTTTAGAAAGACTGTTGATGGGTTTTATGGCCCAGCTAGTGGTGTATCTGCAAATAATAGCGTTGCGCCTGAAGCTGTTGTTCCTGAAGTAGATGATTTAAATCAGGAAGACCCCAGTGATATACCAGCCCCAGAAAATCAGACTGAAACATCTGTTAGTACAAATCTAGAAACGGCTGCTAATAGTTTAAATACGCAGACTGATAATCTGTTTGGCACAAGCACAGAGTTCGATATGAGTACTCTTGAGGCAGGTACATGGGAAGCTGAGATTGACAGGGTTCTAAAGCAAGGAAGAGACTTCCCTAATAAGTACCCTAATGCAGAAGAAACTGCACAACAGATACGTGATGTAGCATCTTCTAAAGGCTGGGTGACTTTCGGCGGCTTAAGTACAGCGGATATCCGTAGTAAGACATCCGCAGAGCTTCAGGCTGAAATTAATCAGATGGAAGCAGGTATTGGTGGGCAGAATGTCTCTGACGAAGACATAACAAAACTGAAGGAGTTTGTAGTTGCCAAACAAGCCATAGAGCAAGAAGGTGCATTCTGGAATAAGCCTGAAGAGATATTTACTAAGCTGGCGTCAGAAGACGAAAGACAGGTACTAGTAGCTCGACTTGAACTTTGGAAGCTTACAAGCGACAAGCCAGAGGCTGTTAAGAATATTGAAAACGCTATTACTATATTTGATGCGGTTCAAAACAACAGGCCATTGGATGATGCAATCCTAGAGAAAATGGTTGGCGCAGATGTGGGTGTTATAGAGGGTCTTAAAGCAGTATATGGTGATAGAGCCAAGCCTGAACAAATGGTAACAATAGAAAAGCTTATATCTCTTGCTAAAGAAAAAGACAGTAAGGATCGTAAGCCTAAAGATTTAGCCTTCACAAGCTGGGCAGCTAGAACAGGTCTTGCAGAAAGCTTGGCCTCTACAGACGAAGCTGTACGTAAAGAGGCAGAGAAAGATTTGGCTGCGTGGGAGAAATTATGGTCCGGCAGAACAAGTATTGCTAAAAATTCTGTAGAGTGGTGGCAAGACGCCAAGAACCTTTCTAAAATGTCACTTACTGAAGTAGACCTTTTACTCGACTCCGGTACGATTACAGAGGAAAATAACAAAGAAGCATATGCTGCACTACTACGCTTGAAGCCTACATTAGAAGCTCAAGCAACAGAAAGTGGCTCCAGCGAATTGGCAGGTATTGAGACTTTAGATGAGTTGAACAGATACCTGATTGCTAACGAAGCTAAGTTTGAAGGCAATGACGCTCTTAAAGCTGCATATACAAAAATGCATGTAGAGCTTCAAAGACAAGAGGCGGCTGCTAACGAAGGTAAATCTATAGACCCTAAAGAAAACGCACGGCGTCAGTGGATGGAAGATAATAAAATCAAAAATCCTTCGGCAATGACGTTTGAACAGATCGGTGCTATGGAGAAAGCTGTATCTGAGTTGATTAGCCCCGCCGATGATGCTGAGATAATCACCAATAGTGAAATGTTCAGAGTAGGCGACAGCTACGTCAAGCGTGACACTGATGGTAAACTCAGAGACATCTACACAAATGAGGTAGTTGAGCCTACTTCCGAAGCAAAACCAATTCCTGAAAGTATTCGTAGAGAAATAAGTAAAGACTATACTAGGATCAGGGATGATCTATTAACGCCAATGTCTGCGGTACAGTCTAAATCTCTGGGTACTATTAGATCGGCTAAACGACTATCTGAGATAGCTACCAAAAACCCAGAGGTTCTTACTACGGTAGGTACTGCGGCTTCATTCCTTGGGCGTCTGTCTATTAACTTAGATACTTTAACTAATTACGCTAACCAAGGGCTATCACCAGAACAAGTTGTTGATCAGGTAATGAATGAACAGCTTCAGGGTACGGCATCCGCACAAGCACTATTTGATGCCGAAATACTTAAGTATGCTTACTTGTATGCTTCTGTGAACCTAGAGCAATCAGGCAGAGGTCTGTCAGACACTGACTTTGCACAGGCTCTCAAACAGGTAAGAGCCAGTGATGGTAAGCTGGAAACCTTTGAAAGTCTCTTGAGACAGCTTACTAATGAAACTATTGGAAAAGTTCGCGGCAGTATCGAAAATATCTTCGGCTCTGAAGAAACCGGAAAAGGTATGAATGCTGAAGTAGCTTCACTTGAGCGTACATCAGGACAGCCTATCGGTAACTATCCACGAAATATGGATGAGTTTATTAGGTTCAACAGACTAGATGCTGAGATGGCTTGGCTAAACGGTAGTCCCTCTACTGGACCTAGCGTAGACCAAAGTGGCAATGGTAGTGGCAACAATAACGAAGACCCGCCTGAAGTATACGGGGATGGGGTTACTTTAGAGGGTCTCCCTGAAGAACTCCTTATAAATTTAAATAATATAGCGGCTATGCCATCAGCTACTTTAGAGGTAAAGAAGCGTGTGCTGAAAAATAAATTCAAAGGTCTTAGTGACGCGCAAATTGACTTAATAGTTGGAGGCGAATAGTAATGGCGGTTTTAACTCAAGAAGAGTTGCTCCAGCTTCAACTAGAAGCAGAAGCTGATATAGAGGCTGAAAAGTTTGAAGAGTATTTGAAATCTGATGAGGCTTATCAGTTTACTCTAAGTCGTATTCAGAATGACGAAAGCTTAACCCCTGCACAGAAACAGCAACAGATAGAAGTACTAAATGATGGTGCTACTGATAAGCTTAAGCAGAAGCAGTCTAACCCAGTAAAAGACTATGATTACTTCTATGGTGATCTTAAAGATGAGTCTGGGGAGCCTATAGTACAGCCTGAAGGTCAAGGACTTTTTGGTATGATTCAGGCTGGGTTTGGTGATGCTATGCAGTTTGTGGGGATATCTGATGATCCCAATACTGCCCAAGTAGAGCGTCAGGAAATACGAGATCAACAGGCTGAGTTTGACGCAGCGGCTGAAG
>Ga0098048_1001183_pt1 | contig 11608 bp, 23 predicted proteins | sample 13_taG_FD_75052 | JGI IMG/M metagenome (GOLD analysis project Ga0098048, IMG submission 75052) | Marine viral communities from the Subarctic Pacific Ocean - 13_ETSP_OMZ_AT15268 metaG | ecosystem: Environmental > Aquatic > Marine > Oceanic | place: Pacific Ocean | collected 2015-01-16 | reverse complement strand
TGATATGCCAAAGGTTGTGTTGAACACTCAACATAAAATATGGTTGTCTTTAAATAGACGATTAATCTTAGGAATCTTTGAAGCCTTACCGGAAAAACTCGATATGATTTTAGACGGTTATCTTAGGGAACAAAGAATGTTTGAGATAGATGATAACAACATGGAAAGGCAAATTAACGGTAGAGGTGAAGAGTAAATTGATTATTAATTTATTTTCACTCGCTAGAAGCCGAATTGAATTTAGGCTCACTTTAAATAGTGATTAGAATAAGAAAAAATGAACAAAAAACAGGAGATGAAAAATATGGTAAAAGTAAGAATATTGAACGAAACAGGACATACGGAACTTCAACTAGAAGTTCAAGAGGTTATTGAACAAATTGACACGCACCCTACACATTGGGTTTTCGTTGATGGTGAAATGGTTAGCCGTGAATCTATCAATGAAATCAATTGGGATGCAGTAGACAGCGTTGATTTGACCCCTGCTATCGTAGGCGGCTGAATTAGTATCTACTGATTCTTCTCGATAACAATAGAAGAGGGGAGAAGGGGTTATTACACTCCTTCTCCCCGTTTATGGTGTGAAGATGGAATACGATGAGTTTATTCAATCGGTTTTCACCGTATTCAATGGTTGGGACTATGAAGTTAAATCTTGGATAAAAGAAAGATTTGAAGTAGAATTGTCTAACCCTAAGCAAGACTCAATGACTAAATTTATGGTAAATCAATTGCTAGACCACTTCTTATGGGATTTAGAAGAAGCGGTTTATGAAGGGTTTTCTGTATGGAAAATGAAAAACCTTCCTCTAAGGTTAGAGGCTTTACACTTCCATAAAGAAAATTGTAGTGGACATAACAATTGTAAAATGTGTAAATTAGAAAAACAATGGAGTGAATTCAATGAAAGAACAAGACCCGAACTATGTTAGTAGCCATAGAGCGTATAAGAAAAGAATTGCTACTAGATGCCGTGTATGCGGTGGGCAACTATTATTGCCCGAAGAAATTAAATTAGAAAGGCACAAGAAATGTGTGCCAAAATCAAATTCAAAAATATATATGATGTGATAACAATGGAAAAAATAGAAATTAGCATAAGAAAGCCGGATGATGGAGTGAACTATTATAATACTTATGTAAAGTCCGACCTGTTACATTACAGTAGAACCAAAACTGTAAACCCTGATAGGTCAGTAAAAGACCCTTTACATGGAGCGTTAAAGAGTATGTTCAAGAACATACTAAAGCAACCTAGAACAAATAGATGGGGCTACACTAACAAACTAAATTATTTTGGTGAGGAAGACTTTAATGGAGTATTTTGGATAAGAGAATGTCCGATAGCCCTATCAAGAACCAATGGCAAATTTAGAATAAATGGTAAAGCAGAAAGTATGGAAACCATTGCTAACGCATTTGCTAGGGTGGCGTTCAAGTCCTGTTTTACTGATGATAATGGTAAATTAATGCAGACTCTATTTACTTCTCTAAGTCTTAGTGAAGATATTAAGTATGTATTAGAGAATAGAGTTCCTTATCATTACTTTAGAGATTTTGAAAAGCAAGAAGTTAGACTTAATGTTGCTCAAATAGGCGACAAAGAGTTCGCTATTGAAATCGGTGACGGAGTATGGGGCAATATCTCAATGAAAGATTTACAGTCATTCTGTAATTACTATGTTCACGGTAAGAAGAATAGTAAGTTTAGAAGAATGGGATTGAAAAGGTTGTATCAAGCACTAGTTGGTAGAGAACCGCTAGACTCGGATATTAAAGTAATGAAAGAGTTTCTTGCACAAAACAGAACAGAAGACCTTATTGAGAATAGAGCCAAAGAACTACTAAGAGACATCACTCAACAATATCCTAGTAGAATAAAACTTATTGAAGACGATAACAACGAACCGGAAGTAATGTATATTGCAGGTAATGACTACGATTGGAAACTATCTAATAGCAAATACAAAAGCGACATACAAATGGTTTCTACCTTTGTTAGACAAAGGCGAGATATTATCGTTGATGATGAAACCACTAAAGAAGAGTGGTATTGGAGTGGGCCAATATGTATAGATAATATGGCTAGAGGTTCTTCACTAGGCGACCAATTCGCAACTAGAGCATTTGCTCTACTTAATGATAATATGACAGTAGCGAGAGTTAATACAATTAAAGGCTACTTAAATTACAAACCAAATAAAAATGAAAGAGTGGATATAGATGAAGTGCATGGAGTGTAATGGAACACAATTTGAAATGGATGAAAGATTAGGCGAACTATCTTGTATAGATTGTGGGTATATCGCAGTAACGGAACTGTTTGAGCAAACAACATTGTCTGTCAATAAAGACGGTGAGTTTATTCATTCTGCTGATAAGTTGCTAGGTTCGAGAACCAACCACAATGAAAAAGCATGGCTTAGAAATTCTAATCACCATTTAGAAAAAGGACTTAGAATGTGCAATATGTTATTGGCCACATTAATGCCTAGTCATCCACTAAAGGATAGAGTAGAAGAGTGCTACATTTCTATTTACAGAAGTAACGCACTTACTACTTTAGGCGTTGAAGAAAAAGCAACTGCTGTCGTATATTATGTTCTAAGAGAAAACAGAACGCCCGTATCTCTCAAAGAGTTAAGAAAGGAGTTTTCTTGTAATACTAGAACATTAAATCAAGCAATAAAAAGAATCAACAAGCATTTCAATAATGTGAATGCATATACTAAGATTGACCCATATTATATGTTAAAGGCAGTTACAAGTAAAATTACTGATGACTTGACCTTCGCATCTAATTGTCAAGATGTATTAGAGTTATTTGAGCCTTTAACACAGAATGTAGATTGTGTAAAAGGCACAGTGTATTATTCTAGTATTTGTTGGATTGCCAAGAATATTTACTTGCATCCAATAAAACAGAAAGAGATTGCAGAAAAGGCGAATGTGTCTTTATCTTCAATCAAACTAACCACGAAGAAACTGTTGGCTTTGATTGGTTATGAAAAATGCTCTCAAGTGAGAGGTAAACAGATAAATGAATTAAGGAGAAATTAAAATGATAAATGAAGAATGGATTGAATACTATGTGTATTTAGAAGAATTACGGCAAAGTGGAGAAACCAATATGTTTGGTGCTACTCCATATTTGAGAGAGGAGTTCGGCTTAGGTCGAAGAGAAGCAATAAAGGTTCTAGGTAGTTGGATGGATAACTACGAAGAATTAATAGAAAAGAAAATAATTAGGAGAGATTAAAATGAAACAATATAGATGTCCAAGATGTGATGGAACCATGTTTGAATGGGAGACAGAAAATTATGAAGGAGTCCAATGTAAAGATTGTGGCTATAACGAACAAAGTGAAAAATATTATTAGGAGGAATAAAAATGAAAAGAAAAATATTAATAATTGGAGCAGGTGGAATAGGAAGTTATCTTATTTCATTTTTGAATAACTTAGACTTGTATGAGATACAAGTGAATGATGATGATAAGGTAGAAACAAAGAATCTAACATATCAAAACTTTGATAGTGGTGATGTTGGCTTCCATAAAGTTAATAGAATGAAGAATAAGTTTGGTGATGCTGTAAAGGTAGCAAGTCCTTATCCTATCTTAACACCTAATCAACTAGAAGGTTTTGACCTAGTAGTTTGTTGTGTAGATAACTTAGGCACTAGAAGAATGCTTTACAACTCAAATGTAAAGTGGTTAGACTTGCGTTCTCAAGGCAGAAATGCGGCTTATGTTTCTTATCAAGCAGACCCATCAATGTATGATAGTTTGCTAGCAGGTAAGGAAGGTTCGTTTAGTTGTCAAGGAGAATCATGGGATGGTTCTCAAGAAGGGATACATTTCATGCACATGGCTATTGCAGGTATGGGCGCACAATGGATTCAAAGATGGTTTAATGGTGAGAGCGTAAACTCTTTCGCTGTAGTAAATGTATGAGGTGATAAAATGGTAGATATAGAAATAGAGAGTTTAGAAGATGCAAGAGAAAGAGCAGAACAATACATAAAAGAATGGTATAATATGATGGAGAAAATCAATAGTGAGACAGATGTAGAATCAGTTTACAAAGAAAAAGATTTCTTTAAAGCCATTTGGCATGCTTCAACTGAGATACTACCTGCCTTAGAGGTGCAAGTAGTTATTGATGGTAAGAATGATTGTTATGTTACAACTGGTTCATCCGGCTATGTTGAGTTTGGTATGCAAGCCCCTGTTGGTATGAGTTTACCGATTAAATGTTGGATTCATACTCATCCATTTGGTGCGGCTTACTTTAGCGGTGTTGATTGGGGAACAGTAAATGTATGGAAGTCATTGATGCACGAAGCCTATGTATTAGGTGGAGTAGAACACTATGGTTATTGGCATAATTCAAAGCCGGACTTATTAATGATTAGATACTTGGATGAAAATGGATTAGAGACTTTTAGAGGTCAAGTGCAAAATAAAGGTGAAGAAGAATGAAAGCAGTAGGAAATTGGGTAATAGTAGAAAAAGTAAATGAAAAGAGTGGAGCAATTATATCTAAGGTAGATAACAAAGGCGTAGTCGTAGACTGTCGTTGCGATAAAAACTTGAGAGATAAGATTGTTTACTTCAACGAAAGAAAAGATTATGTCAAGGTGAACGATTTTATTGCAGTTCACTATGATGATATATTGGCGGTGGAATAATGATAATACATGGAAACGAAGTGAAAGAAAAATTATTACAAGGAATAGATATAGTTGCGAATACAGTTAAACCTACACTTGGGCCACAAGCACGAACAGTAATATTACAAGGTAATCCACCTGTTGTAATTAACGACGGTGTTACAATTACTAAGTATATTAGTCATGAAGACCCTTATGTTCAAATGGGTATTCAGTTAGTGCAGAATCTAGCAAGTAAAGCACAAGAAGGTAGTGGTGATGGAACTACTACAGCATGTATTCTTGCTCAAGCATTATGTCATAACATGATAGATGCTCCACCAATGAATGCACATCAGTTTAATAGTCTAATTAATGAACTAAAAACAAGAACAACTTTTCATTTGAATAATGCGGCACAGGAAGTTGTAGATAGTGATATTGAAAACATCGCTACAATAGCGGCAAATAATGATACACAATTAGGTTCTTTAATATCCGAAGCAATTGAGAAGGTTGGTCGAGATGGTATTATTACTGTTGAAGAATCTAAAACTCACAATACTGAAATTGTAGTAAGGAAAGGTTTAGAGATTGATGAAGGCTATATGAGTCATTTAATGGCTAATAGTGAAGATGGTAAATGCACATTCGATAGTCCACTAATTTTCTTATCTAACTTAGCGATTAGAAACTTCAATGAAATATTACCTATGATGGAACATGCGGCTAACACTAAACAACCTCTAGTTATATTCTGTAAAGGAATGGATGGTAATGCTATGAATAATGTAGTTATGAATCTACTACAGAAGACAATAGATATTGCAGTTGTTACCGCACCTAACTTTGGCGATGCTCAATTAGATGAGTTGGCTGATATTGCAGGTGTTGTAGGTGGAACTCTTTACACTGATGAAAGTAAAGACGACCCTAAAGCATTACATTCCACAACTTTTGGAACTTGTGATAGTATTACTATTACTAAAGATAAGACAATCTTTGTTGGAGGTAATAGACCGCTAACAGAAAATAGAATAGCGACATTGAAAGGAACTTATGAAGATAGTCAAGATGAATACGATAAACTTAGACTCAAGAGAAGAATAGCAAGACTTAGTGGTGGCGTTGCCACAATTAAGGTTGGTGCTTCTTCATCTATTGAAATGAGAGAAAAGAAAGAAAGACTAGACGACGCTCTTAATGCTACAAAAGCCGCCTTAGAAGAAGGTATTATTGTTGGAGGTGGCCTAACACTAGCAAAAGCCGCTAAGCAAGCAACAAAGGGTATAAAACACTCCGACTGGTTTTATTTAGCCATGCAGGAACCAATGAAAGTATTACAACACAATAGCGGGATAGAGACTCCAAGTATTAATTTTGGTAAGAAAGACATGGGCTTCAATGCTCTTACTGGCTCTACTCAAAACTTAAGAAATGCAGGTGTCTTTGACCCAGTTAAAGTAACTAAAAATAGTTTCTTAGCGGCTATGTCTATCGCACAACTTTTCTACTCTACTGATGTAGCAGTATTATTACCGGAGGAATAAGATTGGAATGTCCTAACTGTGGGAGAGATATATCTAAGTATTATGCTAGAAGATACAACCAATGTAAAGTATGTTTAGAAGGTGAAAGCAAATGAAGAAGAGAGCAGTAACCGTAACATTACCTGCACCTCATAAGGCACAGATTAAATGCCCTATTTGTAAAGGTAACAAATGTGTTGTCTGTAAAATGACAGGCAGTTTAGCAATAGATGTTGCACCTAAGATACCAATACAAAGAGCGCACATTATCAAATATGTTATGGAGAACATGCAAGATGTTTCTCAAGAAATAACTAGAATGTATGGCTTAGTGCCGGAGATAGGAACTAAAGAAGTAGTTGTTGTCAATGAGGGTCAGTATGAGATAGTACAAGTATCATCTTTAGGCGGTGCTTGTTGGGTAGTAAATAGATTAGACGCATTAGAAACTCCACGATACTTTACCGCTTTGAAAGACTTAAAGAAATTCAAAGAGGGGTGGATGAGTTGAGTGATTTAGAAACAAAGGGAACAATAGCCCGTAACGCAACTGATGAGATATTAGTCAAGCGTGGAAACTATTGGAACATTGAAGTCTTTGATGTTCGTTGGTATAGTAATGATAAACCAACAAGAAAAGGTATTCGTATGAATATTGAAGAGGCTAAACTTTTATTAAAAATATTGGAGAGAGAATTAGAATGAATAATGTAATAGAAACAAGACATGGGGAAGCAATCTTCCTCGGAAGAATAGAGAATGAAGACGAGCAACTAGAAATTGTATTGGAGTTGATTAATCAATGACGAAAATAATAAGTGATGTACAAATAAAGAAAATGATGAAGATATATAATCCTAAAAGAGAATGGGCTAGTGGTTCAGTAGATGTGTTTAGAGAAAATGCTAAACAGGTGCTTTATTTCTTACTTTCTGAAATTGAAAATAGTATGGAAGGAAATAAAAGAGTTCAACCGCTAGATATAGTAAATGCTTACAATAATATTGCTAATGCAATAATGTTAGCGAAGCAACCTGTATTAAGACATTTCATAGGAGAGGAAGAATAATGTTCAAGTATGTTAGAATTTGGCAGAATGATAAAAAGTTAGAAGAATGGGCTAAGAAGGTTAGAAAAGAAATCAAGAACGAAAGATTGTTAGAAGCATTTGAAGTAGATTTTAGTCAAATCAAAAGAACTAATGAATTTACAAGAGCATCATTTGTTATGTATTGGGAAATACAAACTAATAGCCAATTGGCTACACTTGCCCCACCTTTGGTTCAAGCCACTTTAGTATCTATGACTAATAGATTAGTAGAGATGGAAAGAATGGATGAAGCACAAGTAGTTAATGCTATGATGATTAACTTTACTAGAGTATTAGGAATAATCAATAGTGGTGCTAACGATGAAGAAGAGTGAATGGGTTTACTTAGCAAACGCTATGTGGACATACTCGGATAAACACGAAGGCGAAATATCCCGCCTTCTCAAAGAATTGGTTATTAATGTTAATAAAAATATGGAGATGATTATAGATGATAGATTGGAAAATGATGAGCCGGTTGTTAGAATCCACGACGGAGAAAACACCAACACAACAAGTAAAATTAATAGCAACAGAACTAGATAAGTTTGATACACATAAGAATGCTGTAATACAATTACTTGCTAGAGAATATCCTAGTAATAATATTGGTTTGGCTAAGGCTAAGTCTTGGCTTGCTAAAATGTTTGATTGTTTTGATGATGAGATAGAAACCCTGTTTGCTATTGATGGTGAATTGGGAGAGGCTATCTATATGTTAAATACAAGTGCAGAAACAGAACGAAACATAAGCATAACTTCTGTCTTAAGGGTTTTAGAAACCAATTGTGGTGCTGTAGATGATTCTTCTTATCTCTTAGTTAAAGATATATTAACGAATATGTCAGCATTAGAAAGAAAGTGGTTTACTAGATATTGGATTCGTTCCCCTACTAATGGAATAGATGAAGGAGTTGTAAAGAAAGTATTAGCAAAACACTATGACAAGAAATTAAGTGAAGTTAAGAAACACTCTAACTTCAATACCTTGTATAATGTCACCATGTATTATGAAATGAAAGAAGAACCACCATGTAATTTATCACATGGTTCTTTTGTAAAACCGATGTTAGCAAAAGAAGTTCCTATGAATAAGTGGCCGGAGAATAAGATTGTAGATTACAAGTATGATGGTAACAGATACCAAATACACAAACAAGGAGATAATGTAATTATCTTTAATCGTAAAGGTTCTATCGTTACTCCACAGTTTCAAGATGTCGTAGAGACAGTTAGACAATATGAAGTAGACTGTATTCTTGATGGTGAAATATATCCAATTAAGGATGATGGTTCTCCTGCTGAACACAAACTAATGGGAACAAGAGTTCACTCTAAAGACCATGCAGAAGCAAGAGAGAAAGTGAAAGTTAAGTGGGTTATATTTGATTGCCTCAAGATGGGAGATAAGACTATTATGGATTTAGAGTATCTTACTAGATTACAATATATGAGAAAATTACCTAACCAAGCACACAGAATGGAAATTGGTGGTGATGTTATAGCATTCTATAATAGAGCCATTAACGATGGTTTTGAGGGCATTATTATCAAAGATACTACCTTACCCTATGAAGCAGGTAAAAGAAGCGCAGGGTGGGCTAAATACAAGCCTCCTCGCATTGAATTAGATGTGGCTATTACTACTGCTAAATATGGTGAAGGTAGCAGGTCAAATGTATTCGGAACTTTCGGTATATCAGTAAAGAGTGATAGTGGTTTCAAATCAATAGGTTCTATCGGAACAGGTTTTAGTGACGCTGATTTAGTTTGGCTAACTAATGAACTTAGAAAGAATGTAGAGACTTACAGTAATGGTACATACAATTTATTACCAAGAGTTGTTTTAGAAGTATCAGCAGACTTAGTTACTCAAGATGCGAAAGGCAATTACGGACTAAGGTTCCCACGATGCAAAAGAATACGACATGATAAGTTTGTTGCGGATATAAATACAATAGAAGATGTGGAGGATTTAATATGAATCCACCGGAAGTTGAAGTTATAATAGATAAGTTTGGGAAAGCATCTGTATTTTCTTTTGCTGTATATGATGAATTGACTAATGAAGACCTCTTTGTATTAACTAAGGGAGTATATGTTGCTTGTAAGATTCACGGAGTAGATTTACCGGATGATTTTGAAAGGTATATGACTATTATAGAAGTGGAAGAAGATAGAGAAAAAGCAATGATGTTTGATAGAACCCCAAACACAAACTTGAATATTGTATTAGGTGGTTCTCTAAAGAAAGATATTGATTTTATAACTAATCTTCTTCGAGAGGGACTAGAATACATGAAAGTCGAGGCGGAGTTTATTGGATATTGTGAGGTCAAATCCAATGTATAACAAAGATGTTCTCAAGGGAATATTTCTAGCCAAAGCCAAAGGCCACATCAGTATAGTTAGAAATGAAGACATACTCATAGGTTATAGGGTCAAACTAACGATTAACATTAGAGGTCATGAAAAGTTCTTAGATGCAATAAAAAGAACCCTGCTTCAATATGGCATAGAGTCTAAACTTAAACCTCGACAAAGTGCAAGCAGACCTACACCAATATTGATTATATCGGGGATTAAAAACATAGCATTAGTAATGCATTGTGGTATATGGTGTAGTGAATTACAAGATGCTAATGATAACTTTACTGATTTTAGTAAAGCGGTAAGAATAGTTGCCGAATCAAGACATCTAAGGTTAGAAGGACTAGAAGAATTATTTAAATTAAAGGAGTTGATGTAGTGGGATTAACCACAATGAATAAAAATAGACCAATAATAATTACAGGAAAGACAGGAACAGGAAAGACGACTAAAGCAAAAGAGATGCTACCTAAAGCGGTGGTATTGTTTGCGAATGAAATTGAAATAGACGCAAATTCACTTAATGTTGAAAATGGATTAATAATAGAAGACATACATTATAATGCACAGAAAGATGCTATATTGAATATAATTAGACGATATAGAGGGCAGTTGATTATGACTTCCCTCAATGAAAAGAACATTCCAAAAGAAATCAAGGCTTTGTGTAAAATAAAAAGAGCAGGTTCAACCAAGCACTTGTATGATTCAATACTAGATATTGCACCAAGAAGTGAAGAACCCTTCTCATTGCAGAAAGATACCTTTAGTCTTGTAAGTTATTTCTTGAAGGAGACTGATAGAGACTTAGTTTGTAAAGTATTGAAGGTGAACAAACCTTCCGATACTCAACTAATGAATTGGTTATGTGTAAACTCAAACCCCAATAAGTTATTATTTATTGATGGTAGAGTTAGAAGAAGGTGGTCGCAAGACTACTTCTATGAAATACTTGCTTATGTCTATGATGGTAGATTCTATGGAAGAATGAATATGCCGGTTAGAAAACAGTATTCTAAAGTTCCTTCGCTGTTAAGAAGACTAGGAATAAAGAATGCTGATAAGAGGATTTTCAAACAATTAACTAAGGATGAAGAGTTTGTGAAGTTTGCTAAAAGTAAACTAAATAATAGTGAGTGTCGCCTTTTAGGTTTAGGCGAGAAGCGGGTTCGTAAAGCGAAACCTGTAACTAAGGTTAAGCAAACTACATTAGGTGATTTTTGATGAAGATTCGTGCAGGTAAAAAAAGAGCAATCAACAAACTGATAAGAATAGTAGCAGACGACGAACTAACTACTAACGAAATATATGATAGGATGTTACAACAATCCTCTCAAAGAAGCGACCTAACCTTTAGACAATTAACTAACATATTAGGTAGTTATTTTGATGAGGTTGGTTATGATAAAGAAACAAGTTGTATAATATGGAGAAATAAAAATGCCAAAGAAAATGATGAAACAAAGAGTAGAGAAAGTTATGGAAAAAAATCCTAACTTAAGCAATAAAGAAATATATGCAGTAGTTCATGGACACCCTGTAAATAGTGATTGGCTAAAAGAAGTCAATTTAGAGGGGCTTGCGTTTAAGCGAGTTAAATATGAAATGACAAATACCGAGTTCGGTATGTTGCTTAGAACATGGAGGAGACAGAATGAGCAAAAATAAATTAGTTAAAACAAGAATAACAAAAATGCTAAACGATAAGGAAATGACAACCGGAGAAATCAAAGATAAGTTGTATAGTGCAAAAACAAACAAAGGTAGACCCTCAAAGAAAGGTATGCCTACAACTCATCAATTACAAATGATACTTAGAATACACTATGCTAAGGTTGGATTCTGTAATCAAGCAAAACAAACAATATGGAGGAATAGATAATGAAAGCGTCGGAAAAGATAAAAGAAATAGAAAGCAATTTAACAGCCTACAAAGAATTACTAGAGGCACTAGAGGATATAG
>Ga0098048_1001177_pt1 | contig 11646 bp, 19 predicted proteins | sample 13_taG_FD_75052 | JGI IMG/M metagenome (GOLD analysis project Ga0098048, IMG submission 75052) | Marine viral communities from the Subarctic Pacific Ocean - 13_ETSP_OMZ_AT15268 metaG | ecosystem: Environmental > Aquatic > Marine > Oceanic | place: Pacific Ocean | collected 2015-01-16 | reverse complement strand
TTGTAGTTCCATCTAGTTATAATACATTAATGGAGACCAAAAGTCAAGTGGTTAATTAATTTCTTAATAATACCTTATCTACTGTGCCAGTTGCAGTGTTTGGGTATGTAATTCTGAGCCAGTTAACGTTTGCTCGGACAACATATCCTTGGACTCCTGTTTCATTATTAATTGTAATACTTGGGTCGTACATAAGTTCTGGAGTTAAGTCGAACCAGTCGCTATCTGATGTACTAGGTTGTACGCTCAAATCGCCTTCTATTTTTATAACTCCTGTAAATCCTGTATAGTATACAGCAAATGTATGAAGAGATTTTGCTTTAATAGTATCACCTGCTCCGTCAAATACAGTAGAGATGTATCTATTACCATCGTCAAAGAATGTTGATGTTTCTTGTGAGTTTGAGAACTCTGGATAAACATCATCTAATACCTCAATTACACCGTGGGCGTTATCATTTACATCTGTATAAATGATTTGTTCTACACCATTTTCAACTGTATACATCGCAAATTGATAAAATCCTTCTGGGAGCATGACTGTATCTGATGTCGGTATTGAAACTGTTGCCATTCCTTTAGTTGCGTTGGTAACTGTCAGGTATTTAAAAAGTACATTTTCCCTTGATTCTCTGTCATACATTTTCCATATAACAGTTTTTCCAGTAAGGTCTACTGATTTTCTATCTGTATCCCTAAATTTAAATCTAAGAGTATTGTCGATACCCTTATGCATTTTGTGTGTAGTATCGTACATTGGCATATTCCCCAGGTATTGAGTCATAGTTGCGTCATTGTCGCTGTCTAAAACAACTACATCTATATCTCGTTGGTATTGGTATAAGTTAAAGTTTATCATATATGTATTTATCTTCCAGACTGCTATTTACAGGATGTATAAATATGTTTTATGGAAGACGAAAACAAAATACAGTGGCTACAAGAAAACTATCCATTCTTTTCAAGTGTTAGATACGGTAACAAAAAAGAATATAAAGAATATCTTGGAATAATTATCAACAGTGACACCACTATCACCTCGATGTACAACTTCGAAGAAATTAATACTGCTGAAGCCAGAAAGCATTTCATTGAACTTGGCGAACAATGGTGGTGGGAATCGAATAGACTAATTCCTATAAACTTATTTCTGCGTTCTCAAATTGAACCATTTAATAGTTGTATTCTAAATATGAATACTAAAGACTGTGAAGTATTATGGGGTCCCGAAACAAGTTTAACAAATATTATTCAAAAGAGAATTAAACGGCGTTCTGTTCAACTTGTTCGCAAAATAGATTAAGTTGTACAACAATACTTACAGCATATGCGATTGCGTGTGCTTTCTTAAAATAATAAGAGCCATCAGTTGGTTTTTGCCAAACTTCATTTTTAATCTTTTCTTTACTCTCATTTAGTAGAGACCTTTTTGCAGGTCTAATGATTGCTAGAACTTCTGCTAATTCTATAATACTCTGAGGTTTTAATACTTTCAAAACATTAATATGAGCGTGAATGTGTGCTAAGTTTTTAACAACATCTTCGTGTTGTAACAAGTCCCATATTGGTTCTTTGTTTGTTAGTTCATCTAAATGTTGTTCATCTCTTACACCTGCATATAAAGAATTATTTAGAAAATCTAACTTGAAGTATCCTCTATCTTCTGCCTCTTTATAATCAATTGATGAAAGACCGGTAAGTTGGTCAAATGGAATAGGCTGAAGATATACACCGCTGTTATGTTTATCATAAGTATCGTCTTTCTTTTTTATAATTGCTGGAATATGCTTGAAGTGTACAAGCAAATCATCTCTGCTTACTACATCAATATCAATATCAGTTTTTACTATATTCATTTCCACACCAAAGCGAACATTGCCGCATCATTTTCATCTTCAAAATATATCTTATCTGCTTTTCCTATAACATATATTCCATTACAATTGTCATCACACCAATCAACAAGTTCTCCTAATCTACCAGCACCTTTTATTAATGGCTTCAATTCGTAATCTATCTTATCAGAAGAAATACAAGTCCATTTCAAATAATCATCATTATCAAAATCAGATGAAAATCGTCTTTTAGGGTTTTTCTCAGGTCCTACAATTCTACGAAGTCGCAAAAGTCTTTCTTGTGTTCTTTTGGGATTTCGTCTAATTAACTCTCCCACGGAAACTCAACCCATATTTCTTCTTCATCTAAATCAACTTCTTCGTTACAATAGTCCATAGGAACTTTTGAATTAGGGTTATCAATGAGTGAAGCAAATCTTACATTTGAATGCCACGATTCTGAATGATAGTTTGACATACCCACTACATCTTGCCAATCATCGATAATCCAAGTGATTGCATCACCGCCTCTATTGATATCGTCAATTATCAAAATCTTTTTATTGTTCTTTAGTGCATCTCTAGCCATCTGAGCATTACGTTCAGTGTTTTCATCTAAACCTTCTGATTCTAGTTGAACGCATAATGTTTTCATTGGTATGTCAGTTGCGTGAGATAAGAGAACTGCTGGTACTAAACCACCACGAGTTATACCAACAATATAATCTGGTCGCCATTCATCTTTGAACATCTGCATTGCAATTGAATTGATTGCTTCTTCTACCCCTTGCCAAGTATATTCTCTAATATTTTTCATTCTGTCTCCAAGTCTGGTCCAGAAAGCAATGCTTCTGCGGCCTTATACTGTTTATAAATGTCCTGCAACACTTCATACTTCTCTAGCATCTCTTTATTTGGCACAAGAATAGATAGACGATTTTCAATAGTTGTAAGTCTATCATTTATAGAATTGATTTCTTCTTCTCTTGGGTCGTTCATATCATTCCAATAATCATCTACAGATATTGTCATACCCGAGTAGTTTGTGCCTGTTACTGTCGATGATATATAACCGTCATCTGCAATTAAGTCATCTGGATTCATTATTTCTTCTCCGATTTTATTACATTCCAAGTACCGTCTGGATTTTCAATCCATTCTAATTCATCATCTTCTGCCCATCCTAACTTCGCTAAAGTTCCCTTTGGCAACTCTATGTATAGTTCTCCTGTTTCTGGGTCTTTCTGTATTAATAAATTTCCGATTGTTGCTGTTTCTCTTTTTGTTGCCATTATATTCCTGCCTTCTTTAATATCATCTTAACAAACTGGACATCTTCTGTTCTTGCATTAAATTTTCTTGTCCAGAAGTTTGGTTCTAAATAATCATTAATAAGAACTAACTCGCTATCACTAAAACTATCAACTAACTCAGCACCATTATCACAATTAAAAATAACCCAAGGACTAATGCGTCCTGATTTGATATAATGTATAGCCAATGGTTTACTGACTTCCTTAAAAAACTTGTTAAAAGGTCTTTCATATTCTTCACCCCACTTCTGCATCAATAATATACTTCGCTCTACCGCTCTATCGGCTGATTCTTTTCTATTCAACTCTTGTACATAAGTATTATAGACAGCATCAGAAGTCCACTTATCTAATTTTACACTATTTTGGATAACAAAGTCAACAAATTCTTCTGGATTTATTGCATTTATATTCATTATATGTTTTCCAAACTTGGTGAACCCTAGATAAAACTTACTTTTTGCAAACATATCAAAGTCAATTGGTTTACCTGTTGCTTGTGTTAACTCATAGAACCGATTGAACGCATAAAATGCCAGTCTACTATACTTCTCATTTTTATTCATATATCGTCTCTTGGGTTCACAGACGTGAACCATTATAGTCTTTTCAGACTTAAACTTTTTGTGACAATATTGGCATTCAAACATTTATTTTTTCTTCTTCTTCTTTTTCTTATCAAAAATTTCACTGACTTCTTTGTCAGACATACCCATATCAATTGCCATTTGTTTCAAATCCGAAACATTGTTCAGTTTAAGAAACAATTCAACTTCTCTGCCATTCAAAGTAGGATACGCTTCTGACACAAACTGCGAAATCGCATCAGTTTTTATCTTCGAGTTAGGTGGCTTAATCCACTCGTGGAACTGCTTCTTACCCGTACTGGTCAAACACATTAACTTCCATATTAATTCTTCGTGTTTATAAATGTCTCCGTAGTTCTTATTTACAAACTCATTCGTATTGAGTAATAAGTCATCTCTATCTTTGCCCTTTGCAGAACTTACATATCGGATAAACAACCAACTACTCCACGCTTTCTTCTTCTCTTCATCTAAGTTTGAATACCAATTGAAATCTTTTCTATCAATTGCACTTAATACATCACTTAGTGGTAACTTAGCCGCCATTATAATACCTTCCACCAAATATAAACAAAAAGTTCTGAGCATGTTTCTCGTAATCGAAATAAAAAGACTCATCGTTATTGCCAGTTTCTACTAACCAATCTGACCACGGAATATTTTCTACACACCATTCATATGCAGTACTAGATTTTTCATATGAGTCAATTACAATTCTATGATTTTTAAAAGAAGTCATAACTACTCATTTGGTCTGGAATTCGATTTAAGTCTTTTACAAAATATGCACACTTTGGACTATCTCCGTATTCTAATGGAATTGCAAGAATATGGCCGTACTTCAACTTAGGAAAGAACCATTTCACATCTGCAAATACATTGTTAATTTTAATTGGTTGCCAATCCATTGTATACCCTTTTAATGGATTTGTCAATAGCGTATCGAACTTACGTTCATTAATACTTGTTAATGGAATGAATTCTAGTAATCCTAGGTCTGCTTCACCAATCATAATATTCCAATCAATTGGCATTTCAATCGTATGTGGACCAATACTAATGCTCATACTCGGCGCACTGAATGTTTCAATGAATACTAAAGGAATAAAAAAGAAGTCTGGGTCGTCTTTGTCTGTTACATCCATGACACAATAACGAATGTCATCAATCTCTTCTGGTAAACTGTTCATTTCAAAACATCTGTTATCTGGTGTTAATATTTTCATAATTGTCCTTTAATATGTAATCTTATCGATTGTGAATGGGTATGAAGCCTCTTTGTAATACTTTTTTCGTTCTGTTAAATGTCTTTTCGAAAACTTACAACGACTTGTTACATCCCATATTTGTACAAAGTCTTTGTCTTCTGCCATTCGAACACCACGACCAATCGATTGAATTACTCTAACAAACGATTTACCTGGTTCTAGTAGCACTAAATTAAAGATACGAGGAATATTAATACCAACTGCCGCTACCCCATAAGTAGCAATTGTAATTGTATTCGTGCCTTCATTTATTTCATTATAAGCATCTTTTCTGTCTGTAACTGCCATTGAACCTTGAACGAATTCAGATTCTGGTATTAAATCCTGTAATGCTTCTCCGTTTTTAATTCTATTTGTAAGAACCAAAGTGTTTCCGGTTTTAGAGATATCTTTAACCATTTTTGAAACATAGTCTAACCGCTTTTTATCTTCAAGTAAAAATGTCATTTCATTCTGATAATTGGCATAGACTGCCGTTTCTTGTGTTTGAACTATATTCACATGGCAGTTTGCCAATACACCTTGGTCTTGTAATTCTTTTGCTGACAGTTTGTTTATTACTTCACCTAATGAACTACGCAAACTAGCAGATTCCCAATCACTCTTAGGAATAGTTCCTGTTAGTCCCCAACGAATAGGAACATTAGCAAATACACTAGTCAGTAAATCTTTCAATACATCTGCTTTTGCTTGGTGAGTTTCATCAACAATCACACAACATACATCTTCGATGAATTCCATAATATTGGCTTCACCTTTCTTAGTCTTTTTCAATAACGAATTGAGAGATTGCCAAGTACAGATAGTATGTGTTCTACCTTCTTCTTTTTTATCACCAAAATATACACCAACATCTAATCCACAATTTGTGTAATCTTCTTCTGTCTGGCGTACTAAATCTTTATTTGGTACAATAACAATAGACCTACCATATTTCTCAACTACTTTGCTCATAGTTGCAGTCATAATCGTCTTACCAGCACCTGTGGCTATCTCTTGTAGACACTGTGGTGCTGATATGAACTGATTGATTACTTCTACTTGATAATCTCTTAATACAATAGGCTCGCCCGCTTTTGCGTGTCCTTCAGGCCAAGTAACTCCCTCCCAGAAGTTCTCAGTTATAATAGGAAAACTCATTTCTTCGTTCTCACGCCTATCATCGATGGTTATCTCATAACCTTGTTCGATGATTACTGGTAAAACATCATCTAATAGATTTAGAAATGTTCTGCCACCGACATCACAAAAGCGGACCGTACCATCCCATCTACCGAGTTTATATGCAGGCATATGATATGCGTGTGGCAAAAAGTATTTCAACTTGTCACTACATTTTCTGCGAGTAGACGGGTCAAGGCCTTCTAACTTAACGTTTACTTCGTCCTTGATTATGATTGTACACTTACTCATTACGATGCTAATTTATACCATTCTGGTTGTTTTGTTTTCCAAGTCGCAATATGACTTTTATGTTTGATGTAATAATTTCTGTATGCAGTTACACTGTCTTTATCTCTGACATCATCAGGCATTGCTTGAGTTGGCTGAGTAAATGGGGCATCACTGATGTTTACAGGTGGATACTTCAATGCTTCATTCAGTTTTGTATAAGATAAATGTTCTTTGCCATATCTTATCTTAAATTCTTCGTGTAAATGACACCACATCTCATATAGAAACTCATAATTATGCTTACTTGCACGAGTCCAGATATTGCTTGGATGATTTACGTGAGATGCTTTGTAGATAACATTTTCTAGGTTATCACTTATTCGCCAGCGTTTGATTCGTCTGCCAATCTTGTTCTTATCATACCACTCTACACCGTCACAAACACGATGGGCAGTTGACATCAACTGGGCATACTCTACGAGCATCTTACTACAATGTTTATCTAGGTGCATTTCTGCACTTGTTTTTGCATTTTTGTCTAAGTAAAATATATTCATATAATTTCTCTACTCTCTCTTCTTGTCATAATAACTTAGTATAACATAATTCACCATATAATTCAAGTCTTTTCTGCATAAAAAAACGCCAGTAACATTTCTATTACTGGCGCCGAGGGGTTAACTTTTTAAACTCTTATGAAACTCTTCGCTTCATACAAGTTGATTCTGCTAGAATTTGCCATCTTGCTTTGTTCATATTACGAAGGTCTGCAATCTTTTGAGCCATTCTCAATGATACTTCACGCAATCTATCTTGGTTGTCAACCATAAACTCAATGATTTCTTGTTCTTGTATCTTAGTAAGACCCTTAGTATCAAACAATCCGCCGTCTCTGGCAATCTGTTTAATTCTCATAATCTTGTCACGGGTAGTGTCAAGTGTAAGGTCAAGGTAATGACAACGAGAAAGAATTGCTTCTAAGTGGTCTTTGATTTTAGTTTGTCTAGTACTATCAAACTTCAAGTTTGTAATAAAGATAACTGAACCTTTAAATTCAAACTCACCAGGAACACCTTCTCTACGCAAGAAGTTTGAATCAGAGTTCCAAGAAATTCGTCTTTTCTTGCCACTATCAAGTGCGGCTTTAAGAATGTTTAGTGCATCCTCATTAAAAAGAATACTATCACAATCATCTAATACTACAATACTTTTTGAATCCGAATACTTGTAAAGTGTACTGTATAAACCAATCGCCGACATTGCACCTTTAACAAATGTATGTCGAAGTGGTCGGTCTGCCATCACATCAAACAAACTATCTTTTTCAAGTATTTGTTCAACACCAAATGTTTTACCAACTCCTGGAGGTCCTGTAACAACCATACCTCGTACAATGCCATCTAATGTAGCATCGGTCATTTCTTCTAAAATAGAAAAACGCTCTGCAATTCTATCAATTGCTTGGTCTTCTGTTTCAACTAATTCTTTACCCGCATCACCTTCAACTTCGGTGATTTGGTCGTGACTGGCAATTTTAATTCGACAAGCATCACGACCAGCAAATACTTTCTCGGTCGCATCAGTTGTCTTAACTTTTACAAAGTATGACCCGTCTTTCGACTTAGTGATACCTTTGATTAATGGGAAACAACCGTTGATTTCGGTATTGTTATAAGACCCGTTTTCAATTTTTACTATGTTCATATTTAACCCTCTCAATTGTTTAATATAACTATATTATAGCACAGATATGATATCTGTCAAGTTTTTAATTATTTCGCTCCCTTATATTCATAAGGTTTATCCCACTTACCAATGTTAAGGTGAGTGTAATAAGCAGTATCAAAATAATCAATCATTGCATCTGACTTGTCATACCAAGCACGACCACCTTTTACATTAGCAGGTGCAGTTTTCATAATATTGACAATTTCACTGAATAACATTTCGTGTTTTCCGTAATGCTCAGGATAGTATTCGTTGATTTGTTCGTGACCATCAAACTTATGGACTGGAGCCTCTGGATGATACTTATCTTTTCGGTCTAAACTTCCGTCAAAGAAGTTTATTTCACCAGAAAGAATAGAAACATTAAGACTTGAATAGTGTTCTCTACGAACGGAGAACTTAAGTTTGTTTTTGAAACGCTCTTTAAGAGCAACTCGAACCGCTTTTACTTCTTCTGTTGATATATAAGCCATATTTAACCCTCTCTTTTATTGAATATACTTATAGTATACATCAAAACGAGGATTTGTCAAGTTTTTAGGTGTTTTTTGGTGAAATTATACAGGAATTTGTTCTTTTTCAGACGGCATATCGTCTAAAACGTCCCATTTATCAATAAAATTGACTAAATCTGTGTCTATTAATGAGCGTGTACTACCAGAATCTATATATTTATAGGTCAAACACATAACAAACGGATTATCTGGTGGATAATAAGCATCAGTGACCTTTGCAAGTCTAAGACTTGTCTTATGTTGAAGTATTGTTCCTATTTTTAATGTTGTATTCATAGTTTTACATTATTATTAAACAAACTGCTTACACTTTCTTCATTACTTACTCTGCGAATTGCTTCACCAAATAATTTAGAAACACTAACTTGGCGTGTCTTTTTTAAATCACTAGGACAACGAAATTCAATACTATCTGTAATGACTAATTCTTCTAAAGCACTCTTTTCCACTTTTTTACAGGCTTCACCTGTCAATACTCCGTGAGTAATATATGCTCTAACACTTAATGCACCAGCATCCATTATTGCCTGTGCGGCATTACATAATGTTCCACCACTATCAACAATATCGTCAACTAAAATAGCGTGATGTCCATCAACTTCACCAATAATGTTCATTACTTCACTTTGACCTGCTCTTGGTCTGCGTTTATCAACAATAGCAATATCATCGTGGAACATATCAGCAAATTTTCTTGCTCTCACAGTACCACCAGCATCTGGTGAAACAAATACGGTACTCTCATACGCTTCATTACCCAAATGTCTCTTAATATCTTTAGCAAATACGATACGACTTGTTAAATCATCAACTGGAATATCAAAGAAACCTTGAATTTGTCCAGCGTGTAAGTCCATTGTCAAAACTCTATCTGCACCTGCTTCTGTAATGAGATTTGCTACTAGTTTAGCAGTAATTGGTGTACGACTTGCACTTTTTCTATCTTGTCTTGCATAACCAAAGTAAGGTATGACTGCTGTAATTCGTTTTGCACTACTTCGCTTTGCGGCATCAATCATTACAAGTAGTTCCATAAGATTATCGTTTACTGGAGAACTTGTACTCTGTACAATAAAGACATCTTCGCCTCGAACATTCTCTAAAAACTCTACACTACTTTCGCCATCTGCGAATGTTTTAATTTCTGCGGGAACCAAAGTTGAAAAACAATAACCTGCAATTTCTTCTGCGAGTTTTAGGTTGCTATTTCCTGCTATAATTTTCATTGCTGAACCGCTTTATTGTCTTCGATTAGTTTTTCACACTCTTTTTGAATTTCTGCGACTTCAAGTTTCATCAGTTCAATCTTTTGTTGCTCCATATGGATTTCAACTATTGCAGTGGCAACTTCTCGTGCCATTTTCTGATATCCCTCTTTGACCCCACTTTTAAAACTGAAATAAGCACAAGCGCCGATAAAAGCACTTGTCATTACCACGATATCCGTTCCTACCATCATCATTCCCTAAGTTAATTATATAAAATAGTATAACACAAATTATTCAGGTTGTCAAATTATATACATATTTATCTTACTTTACGTCAGTATCTATTGTGTCTAAGAAGTCACATAACCGAGGGTCTAAATAATCGTGGTAATCTCTATTAAGTACTTTGTCTGTTAATACTGTATAATTTTTCATTCTTCGTTGATGATATAATTTTATTTTCGCATCGACTTGATTATTCTTTATATATCCTTCGAAGTTTTTAATGGTAAGACCCAAATGTCCCCATTCGCCCTCATCATCTGGTAAAGATTTATAATACTCTAATGCTTCATTTAAAAGTTCATCTGGTAGCCATTTAATATGTAAAACATTGTCCATATTATGTAAAGAGAAGTTTATATTTCCATTAACATCAAAATGTTCATATTTCAATCCAGCGATAATATCAGGATAATTAGCAAAATCAAACACATTATATGCCATTGCGACTGAACTAACCTCGGCCCAGCCTCTAATTTTTCCTGATGTGAAATAACCGTCTAATGTTTTCAATCGTTTCCGTAACAAATCATAACGATAAGGCGCTCTAATATAGTCGTATGTACTACCTGTGCCATCTGCACTTATTAGCATTCGTATGTGTCGAAAATGTGTTAATAATTCCATAACCTCAGTGACAAATTTAGTACCGTTTGTAGTGACCTCTAATGATATATGGTCTGCGTGTCCTGTGTCGATTATGTATTTTAACAATTCAATAAAATGAACATTTATAAAAGGTTCGCCACCGGTACATTGTATTTCTTGTAATTGTGGAACTAATCGTTTGATTTCTTCATATAATGTCTCTGGGAATTCTCCTGGTGCCCATTGATACTTATGTGCATCGTCCATATATAAATCTAAATCATCTTCTTTAGTTACATTCTGTAAAGATAGATAATTATGCATTTTTTTATCTAACGGAACCCACATATCACTACTGCCACTTGTACACATTAAACAATGTAAATTACATTTATTGTCAAACTTTAAATCTAATGACCGCAGTCTTGGGTTTTTGACCATTTCATCTATGTCATATTCAAATCCTCCGTCGGCACTGCCTTCAGCGGGTTCTAAGTAAACTTGGTTCATTCCTTGTCTTTTACTTTTTAGTCCGTTCGCTTCTTGTTGCCAACAACTATTACAGGCAGAATGTTTTTTACCTTCCATCATTTGCTGACGGATATCTTTCATAAATTCACTGTTGAATGCTTGATTTGCCGACATGGCATATGGTTTATAGTCTGTTCTATCTTTGGGATTATACATTTCAAGGACAACTTCTTTGTCATCTGTTCCCATTGCTACTGCTTCATTTGCCGAGCAACAGGGTCCGTATGACCCGCCGTTATGTAAAACTAGTGCGGTAAATGGATATGTACACCAAGTGTCTGAGGGATAACTTTTCATACCACTATTTATTCTATTAATATTTCGTCAATTTACTGATGCTAGACTTTCTTCTTTGTCAACTGGTAGTTCTGGTTCCTCTACAACACCAGTTGCTAG
>Ga0098048_1001170_pt1 | contig 11678 bp, 13 predicted proteins | sample 13_taG_FD_75052 | JGI IMG/M metagenome (GOLD analysis project Ga0098048, IMG submission 75052) | Marine viral communities from the Subarctic Pacific Ocean - 13_ETSP_OMZ_AT15268 metaG | ecosystem: Environmental > Aquatic > Marine > Oceanic | place: Pacific Ocean | collected 2015-01-16 | reverse complement strand
CCATACGAGCTGCGTCGTTAGCATTGACCGACTGGTTCAATCGTTCAATATCTTGTTTTAGTTTTTGATTAGCTTGCTGTTGAGCAGGCAAGAAGTCAGCAGTTGGGTCTGCACCAGCACTACGATTGCCAGCTAATCCTTGATAAGATGATGTCATCTAGGTCCTCCGATGCGTTTGGAATCAGGTGCAAAATTGTTGTATGTAGAAGCGCCTTGTACAGCAGCACCAGCAAGCCCACCAATAAGACCCAGTGGTGAAGGACCTTTAACGAATTCAATATCTTGACTAGGTGCAGGACCTGAACGATATGGATTAGCTACAGACTCATACAAGCTTTGATTTTGTTTGTTAGCTCTACGTCGTGCTTCATTAAGTCGAATCGTAGAAGCAATACGACCACGTGCAAGATTAGCGACGTTAGATCCACGCTGTCTGCCAATAGCTAGCTTAAGGTTTCGACCACGTGTGCGTGCACGACCACCTTCATCTACTTCACTACCAGCCATTAACTTGACTGCTAGCTCTTGATCTTGCATCAAGTATTGGTTAATTTCATCATCTTCTCTGAGCTGTTCTTCAGAAGCAGCACGAGTAAACTCCAGACCTACCTCATCTTGTTTGCGCTCAACATCTAGTTTTCCAGTATTATATTCAGCTACGCCTTGGAGTGATTCAAGTTCGTACTGAGCATTTCTTTGATTGGCTCGATTAGCAATAGAGCGGTTTTGAGCAGCGGCTTGGGCTGAGGCATCTTGGTGTGCACCAATAGCTCCTGCAGCACTAGATGCAGCACCCAAAACCCCTAACGTTGCACTAACGGGTTCGCACACGGCAAAATTCTATAAAGGTTAAATTGTTAGGTCCATAAGGAAACTCCCGAAGGAATTTAAAACCTAGAAATTTGAGAAGCTTTAGGTGGGTAGTGTTTCGCTTATCAACTATGTTCCAAAGAAGCTTTTCAGATCGACCTTCTACATAGCGTTTCGCTTCTCTGGCGAATGTGATTGGGTATTTGTGTATAGCAGGAGTACAGAGCATCCATATGGCACCCTGTGGATTTACTCCTGCACATCCAGCAAGCTCACCGTTCGGTACTGTGAAGTAGACAGAGTCGCCATACTTAGCACCTACCGGCAGGCTGCGTTTAGGGTCATGTCCATGACCTTCCACAACCTCTTTGTAGTCTTCTGGAAGTAAGTTACAGGCCACCTCATAGGCAGCCTGCATTGTGATTGGATGAATGTATTTAGACACGCTTATGGTGCATGGGTGTGTAGTCACCCTCCCACGTCATTGAGATGAACTGAGCAGGTCCAGGGTGAAGTGATTTCAGTACAAGATTACAGTTTTTATTACGCTCATACACAGGCACTGTTTGTGTTTTCTCTGGAACAAACGTGGCTTCATCAGCGTCGTAGTAATCCATAGGTGTGGATTCATACGTTGTCTCGATGTGGTCTTTACCTAAACGTTTGAGCTTGACATGGATCTGTCCTACAGGACCAAATCGGAGATGCACACGTTGAATAGTCAACGATGCAGTGACGTCAGATGTAGTAATCTCTCCTGCTTTTTGTTTGACATAGATGCGAGGAAGTTTGACATTCAGCTCAAAGAGCCAACCAACGACAACAGTATCACCAGCAAAATCACCATTGAATTTGTAGGTAGTTCCGCTCCGTTGTGTCTCGTCTTCCATAAAGACTTCGCCAGTGGACAGGTTGACTGCACCAAGTTGGGTTCCAGTACCTGTGAAACTATGTGAGACAGTGGTGTATGTACCGTCGTAAGAACCTGCTGTCAGAGAGACAGAGGAGTCAAGATGAACTGAGTAACCACCATCAAGAGTGTTCTCGTAGAAGTTATCACCAACAACATCGCGAGAAGTATCAAGCTTATGCAAAGCAATCTTTAACAGCTTGTAGTCACTACTAATGATGTACAACTCGTCATCAAGTACAAACAAATGTGCAATGTTATGTGGCAGGGTCCATTTGAACCAAGCTGATTGTGCACGTTTGTCACCAGTATTGAAGTAGCGATAACCAAAGATCTCTGCTGTACCAGACTTAGAGAAGAATATGGTGTTATTTTCTCTGCTGTTTGTCATGACATCTAAATCATGAGGCAACAGCTTAGGTGCAACTTTGGTTTGTTCAACCATGTTGGGCTCACCTTCACGGCGAATATCAAACACCTCAAAGAAACGTCCGTTTACACCAGCACTGTCAATGAAACCAAGTCTAGTCCCTAAAGAAATAGGATCAGTTTGCGGACTATATCTATAAGTTGAGATGTTAGATAGTTTACCTGTCTCAGGTGTTAGCGAATCACTGTCAGTGTGTAGCAAGAACTGTTGTGTTTCTGCAAAGATAACAAGACCAGTGTTTGTTTCAATTGCAGATTTGAGCTGTGTAGGCTGAGTAGAGCTTGCCTGAATATCGATAGGATCTGATCCACCAATAACCAAAGCAGATTCTTGGAAGAAGTTACCTGGCTCACCAGCTCTACTTAGGATGACGTTGTCTTCACAGAGGAATCCAAGTCTGTTTCTGTGAAAGAAAGTCTGACTAATTTTTTTACCAACATTATCAGCTACATCGCTGATAAAAGATGGAAAAGGATTAGTGTTGTTATCACCGACTTCACGGGTATCCCATGTGTATGTACCAACAGTAAAACTACCATCAGATTGGCGTTGAATAATCTGAGGCAATGTATTTGCATCTAGCGTTGTGTAGATAGCAGGACCAGCACATTCTTCCCAACTACCAGGACCATCAGTATTGTTGTTACCGACAAACTTAAGATAGAAATCATCGTCAACAGAGTCAGCACTACTAATTACTTTAACTATCATTCCATGCTTGCACTGCCTAGGCAACTCAGAAGCATCGTTAACCTCCATTGGAGTAATCCGCCAAAGATCTGGATTAGATGTTTCAACAGTAAAAGCGGTGTCATTAGCTAGAAAAAGTCCATTACCAATGCGTTCAACAATACTTAGATTAAGTTCACCAGAATTGACGCTAGTTCCTTTTTCCGCTTGGCTTAAAATACTATCAGCAGAAACTTCTACGTTAGCATCAAAGGAAGATGGCTGTGGTCTGAAGAATCCAAACGCTCTTTTAGCTTTGATTTCTTGGACACTTTTGATGCGTACGGTGTACTGAACATCCCGCATTGTTACGGTAACTGTGTCGTCAGCAGAACCGCTACCAGAAGTGTATGCTCTCCAGCCGTAGCCACCGTTTAAAAGCTCTGCAGTGACGTTGTAAATACCAACGTAGTCATTACCATTAACAGTGTCATTACCCATATTTTCACGCACAACCACCTGACAGGTAGCTGTTAGACGGAAAACAAGGTTTTTACCACTACCGCTATTTACAGTAAAAACTTCAGTACCTTGGTGCCTGCAGTCCGGGTTAATGCCAGTAGTGTCATCACCACGGTTAATAGTTTGATAGTCGTTATTACCCGTTCCCCCACTAGGCTTTTCTACTTTGATTGACGTAGCTCTACCTTCACCAGAGGTGGTAATGTTTACTTCAGTATCGCTAGTACTAGCAACGTTAAAGCTATATTCTCTGCCATGAGCTAACTGACGAAGCTCAACAAATGCTTGATATATGTTCTGTTGAGTGGAACTCGGATCACTGATGCTTTCAGCACGGTTATCTGAAATAACACTGGTACGTTGTACTTCTTTTTGTACGTTAGTAACAAACGTAGTGTCAGCAATGGTCAAAAACTTGATGTCTTCATCGTTGCTGTGTGTCAAGTATGAACTAGCGCTACCGCTAACAGTTACTTCATCGCCTGATGAATCCCAGATTTTTACCGTGCCATCTCTTTGAATTTGACCGATGTAAGCACCTTCGCTTTGGTCACGGTAATAACTAAACCAAGTACCAGTAGATGCTCCAGACAAAGAGCTGATAAACCTACTGCCAGGACGCTTTACCAGACCATCCGTGATGTCAGGGATACCATTAACTAGATCTTTCACCTGTCCTGGTGGTACCAGTTCATCAGGTTGTTGTGAGATACCACCAGTAAAACTAGGGATAGTCTGAGTAATGCTTGCCATTAGCGACGTAGTGCGTGATGAGGTTTATAAGCGTTGTATGAGGTGCCATTAGGCCAACCCATAAAGGTGTGATCGCCTTGATCACATTCGTATTCCATACAGGCAGCACGTGCCTGAGCTTCCTGTGTACCTAGAAGCTGTACTAGCTGAGGATTTCCTACAAGCTGTGCAGCAGCTCTGCCAGCAGCACGGTAAGTAATGTAGCGTTGAAAGACAGAAGGAAGATCACTGAACTCGTAAAGGGTGACGACGTCGAGATCAAGATCTGCGGTGAATACATCGGTGTGGTTGTACTTGTCATAGAGCCTTCCGTTGCGTTTAACTACATCAGTAGTTTTGATGTTCTGGTTATTATGTACGTCAAACCTGATTACGTTAGGAGGAATGACAAAATAACCATCGGTGTCAGGTGAATACGTGACATGATATTCAGTGTTAAAAGACCAGCCTTCATTCTGAACATCAACATTAACTTCACGAAGAAGATTATGAATGAAAGAAATCTCAGGGTTAGTGAAGTCGAGACTTGTAACTGGAGACTGACCGATACTCCCCAGAATAGAGTTGACTGCGGATAGTTCGGTATCGAGTGAAATCGTAGAGGGAGTAGTCATATGAATAAAAAAAAGGGGACCCGAAGGTCCCCCGTAGATCTAATAAATAGATAGGTAAATCAGAATGCAGCAGCACCGGAGGTAGCCACAGCGCCAGAGGTAACAGTAGGATCAACGTCAACCACGAACTCCACAGCAGCTGCGGGGTTCAGGTAGTCAGCGCCCATAGCGAGCCGGCCGACGATCAGGTCACCCTGATACATCACGGACACGTCGTTACTGGTCACTTGGACTTGAGGTCCGATAGCTTCCACAACACCTGCGGCTTCCTTCTGGAAGATGAGACCACAGGACTTGCCGAAGACCTGACCACCGTAGTTGTTACGGGAGCCATAGTTGTCGTCAGACACAGCGGTGTCAGAAGGCATGGTTTCGCCAACGAAGTCGCCAGCCAAAGGCAGGCTGGAGTTAGTACCGAAATTACCCAGGAACGGAATGTTCATGGACTTGTAGATCTGGATACCAGCGATTTCGATGATGCCTTGACCGGACTGCAGAGCGGTGCCCTGGACGTCACGGTTCACCAGGCCGTTGGAACCAACAGCTTGGATCAGCTCGTAGTACTGACGGGGGTTGATAACAGCCACTCGTCCGTCGGAGCTAATACCCTTCTCGTCGAGAGCAGCAGCAGCGTCATAGAAGCCTGCAATCAGAGCAGTGGAGCTGGTAGCGTCAGAGCTGTCGGTAGCAGTACCGAGACGGATCTGGGTGCCACCTGGCTCTGTGTAGTCGGTAGCGCTGATCGGGGAGACCTGACGTGCACCACGGGTGATGCTGCGGAAGATCTTCCGGTCATAGGTCTCAGCGAGGGCGTAGCCGATCTTGCGTGAGATCTCGCCGCGCAGCTCGTAGTGAGCAAGGGTCTCGTCCAGCTCATACAGGAAAGCGGAGCTGACCAACAGGTCATCGACCGTGATGGTCTTCTCAGCCACCGGAGGAGCTTTGTCGGAGTTACCCAGGATCGGGGTGCCAGGGGTGTGATATTCCGCCTTGGTACGACCCGTGTAGATGAACTGAAGACTCTTGCCGTTCTTCAGGGTGCGCTTCATGACGAGGTCACGAGCGATAGAGTTGTATTGGAAACCCTTGAACACTTCTCCGGAGAAAAGATCCAAGTAAAGATCGCGGTTGTTAGAGGCGTTGCCTGTCAGATTAGCGCGACCAAGGTTTACCTGATTGGTATCAGACATTGGTAGTAAATAAAATAATTAGAGATATGTAGCCTTTTCGATCGATCAAAATTTTTGTGGTCTATTCCCACCGTCTAGACGGCGAAGGGTATCTTCCGTAGAAGGCCAACGCCAATAACTGAAGGGAGGAATCGAACCTCCCACTGAGTCACCAGATCAGTTCAGAACAGTTTTTTTGTAAGCAGTTCCGCGATAGCAAAGAGCGACTTCCTTCTCCTGACGGATGAAGTTCTTTTGCTCTTTGATGATGTAACGCTTTTCGAGATCAGACATAGTTCGTACATGGGTATAAACCTAAGCCCCGTTCCATGCTTAGGCGATCATGCGTCTATGGTTGACTCAAGTACCATTTTGGTAAACTGTGTTTCCAAGAACTCAATATCTTGTTGCTCTTGTGGGTGACCACCAGGCCACTGCTTTTTGTACAGTCTAAGTGCATCACGAATAATGCGTGCACCATCATCACAGACTCGAATGTCAAACATAGATGAACGTACGAAGTAATTAACCGATTGCAGGAGCCTGCAGTGCCACGGGAGTTGTCTCCACGGATGCAAGATCAAGCGGGAAGTTATGTGCATTCCGCTCATGCATCACCTCAAAGCCGAGGTTGGCACGGTTGAGAATGTCAGCCCATGTGTTAATCACATGACCTTGACTCTCAGTAATAGATTGGTTGAAGTTAAATCCGTTCAGGTTAAATGCCATGGTAGATACACCAAGAGCAGCAAACCAGATACCAACAACAGGCCAGGCTGCCAAAAAGAAGTGGAGACTACGGCTGTTGTTAAAAGAAGCGTACTGAAAAATAAGACGACCAAAGTATCCATGAGCGGCTACGATGTTGTATGTCTCCTCCTCTTGTCCGAATTTGTAACCATAGTTTTGACTTACTTCTTCAGTTGTCTCACGGATAAGGCTGGAGGTAACCAAAGAGCCATGCATAGCAGAGAACAGAGCGCCACCGAAGACGCCAGCAACTCCCAACATATGGAATGGATGCATAAGGATATTATGTTCCGCCTGAAAGACCAACATATAGTTGAAAGTACCGGAGATGCCGAGTGGCATTCCGTCAGAGAAGGATCCTTGTCCAAAGGGATAGACAAGAAACACGGCAGTAGCAGCAGCTACAGGTGCGGAGTAAGCAACAAAGATCCAGGGACGCATCCCTAGTCGATAGCTAAGTTCCCATTCTCGTCCCATGTAAGCAAAGACGCCAATGAGGAAGTGGAAGACGACGAGCTGATACGGTCCCCCGTTGTAGAGCCATTCATCAAGTGTATTAGCTTCCCAAATTGGGTAGAAGTGAAGTCCGATGGCATTGCTGCTCGGAACGACGGCTCCCGATATGATGTTGTTTCCCCACATGAGGGATCCCGATACTGGTTCTCTGATTCCATCGATGTCTACAGGAGGTGCTGCGACGAAAGCAGTTACGAAGCAGATGGTGGCAGCCAGCAAGCAAGGAATCATGAGGATTCCAAACCAGCCAACATAAAGTCGATTGTTTGTTGAGGTTACCCAGGAGCAAAACTCATCCCAGGTAGACCTCTGTTGTTGTTGAAGTACAGCGGTCATTAAAAGTGCAGGGTTGTGATTGTTAAGGGTATGTATTTGAGCACTTTAATGAAGCCCTCCCAAGGCTCACGTCCAGTGGAGGGCTGTATTGAATATCAGAAGTTGTACTTAGCGCCGACCTTAGTGCCGTAGCTAGTGTCGTCTTCACCAGTCAGGAAAGAGAACTCGCCATATACAGACAGCTTTTCCGACACGGGGTAGCTACCACCGATCTTGCCGGACAGTTCAACATCACCATCTTCACCATCAGGTGCCAGCAGAGCAGGACCACCTTGGACATACCAGTTAGCACCTTCGTAACCAACGTGGACGTCAGTTGCAGAGCCACCATAATCAGATCCAACAAAACCAGAGTTGGCTTCGATGTTTGCGTAGGGACCAGCAATAGCGCCTTGAGCACAGCCGAGGAGGAAACCGGCAGCAATAATAGATTTCATAATTAAAGAGTTACTTTTTCTTAGCAGTTTTTGCGGAGCGTTTGAAGTTGGCAGCCGTGGGTGCTCCTTTAGAACCAGGCTTTCTCATTTTCTCGCCACTACCAGCAGCGATCCTTTTTCGTTTAGCGTTGATGTTGGCGTACAAGCCACGTTTTGCAGGCATGATTAACACTTCCAGCGTCGTAGAGCTAGAGCCTTCCTAGTAGGACGACCCTTTGAATCTTTCATTGGACCTTTGTTGCCCGACATGCGAGCACAAAAAGATTTCTTACGTGGACCACCACCAGGCTGTGGAGCCTTCAGGTTTGATCCAGTTTCTCTGTTGTATTTGGCACGTCCCGCAGCAGTGAGACCACCTTTGCGAGACTTATGCTTACCAATTTTCAGGCTAACATTTTTTCTTGCCACCTTTCATACCTTTTTTAGGCGGACGACCTTTCTTTGTTCCGTAAGTTCCTTTACCTTGTGGCATGATTAAGAGAAGGTTGTTACTGACATGTCAGCGGTTTCTTTCTTCTTAGCAGGTGCTTTTTTAGCAGGTGCTTTAGGCTCAGCAGGACGCTGAGCTTCTTCGTAGGGTCGTACAGTCATTACCAAATACCAGGGATAATTTGTCCAGTCAATGCATAAGAGCCCAAAGCAGCCATGACGCCCAGCATCGCGAGACGACCATTAAGCTTTTCAGCCTTTTCATTGTGGGTTTCAGTTACATCCATAATTGTCATAGGTGGTTCTTTTGCGTAGATGTTTGTGCGACCGCCGTCTTCAGTAATAGTTGTCATCGGAAGGTCACATCAGATCGTTCAAGTTTTTCAAGGACATCGTTGCGGTAAGCAGGATCACGGTCATACCGGGGATCAGCAATAGCAGAGACAACTTCTGCCTGACTACGGAAAACGTCACCACTATTGTTGGGTGCTTTACCGGACAACATTCGCCCTTCAGATCCGTTAGCAGAATCGTATTTTGCTTTAAGACCATCAACCATCATCTGGATCACGTCAGTGTTACCAGTAGAGATGATGTCGTCGTAAGCTTCAATCTGTGATTCGGACAGGTTGTTGGTAGCCCAGTCAATTACCTTGGCGTATTCAACTTCACCACCAACAGAATTCTTGATAGAGTTAATATCGTTATCAGAAAGCTCAACTGGCTCAGCAGTTTCAGCCTGAGGTGCATTGGCTTGCATCTCCATGTATGCCTGGACAAGGTCTTGGCTGCTCATCTCTGAGAACTTAGACATCATGTCTTCAGACAGCTCACCCTTCTCTGCATACTCAGCAGATGCATCAGTGATCAAAGACTGGGCAGGAGAGACTTCAGGAGCTTCCTCTTGGGAAGGCTCAGCCTCACCCTGCTCTTCTTCAGAACCTTCACCAAGTTTCTTTTGAAGTTCGACGTACGCTTTTTCAAGGTCTGCGGCTGACTTATATTTACCAGCCAGCAATTGTTCTTGTTGTTCTTTAAGCTCCTGACCTACCTGAAGTGAATCCTGTTCTTCTTCAGACAGTACGTCAGCTTCAGGGGTGGGATCGTAGGAAAGTGTTTCTGCCATTATTCAGTAGGTTGTTCTTCGGGTTGACCCATCATGGCTTGTTCAGCCATTGGTGTTTTTGCAAGTTGACCAGCCTGACCAACCAACGATTGACCAATCTGATCTTGCTGTTGTTGCTGCATCTCTTGTGCTATCTGCTCTTCAGTCTTAATTAGGTTGAGAGCATCAATACCTTGTGCAGCAGCAAGACGCTTGATGACCTCCGAAGGATTGATGTATTTCATCAACGCTTCAGGTCCAAGTGTCTGTGCAATTGTCCCCATAAAGTTTGCAAGACTTTCTCTGTCTTGACCACGACCCAATGCATTTACACCAGCCACAATCTGTGGTCGGACAAACTCTTTAGGGATCTTGGGTAGCTGTCCATTCCTTTGTAGAACCATCATGGTCCTATTCAGGTATGGCACAAGGAACTCAACAGTCAGCAGACTAAAGAGACCACCGAGCTGTTGCTCTAGTTCGAGCTGTGTGAGGCGTACCTCTTCTGCAGTGGTTCGTTCTGACTGACGAATATTGAGTTGTAGGAAGGCTTCACCAATACGACGTTCAATCTGCTGTGCCATGTTGGCGGCAGTTGCGAAGTCTGCTGTCTTACCAACCTGTACGACAGACACATCATCAGGTCTCCCCTGAATGATGGCACCGTTACCAGCCTTAGCCAGTGAACCTGGCTTGGTAGTGCTAGATGGTGACACCATAAACACAACCTTTGCAGCAGCTGCACTGCCTTCAATGAGTGCCTGGCTAAGAGAGTCAAGTGCACGGAAGTCACCAAGGAATTCCTCAACACGACCCCTGCCATAGTCTTCACCGTCAACGGTGTTGAAGCGAAGCGGCAGCCAAGGGCTTGCATTCTTAGGAGCGGTGCTACGGCTACCAGGAATAATCTTGTCAAAGACCTCCTGGTGCCACACCCAGCGGCCATTCTCTAGCTTGACATGGGTATAGACATCGCACTCTTTTTCGTTGCTCTGAGAGTCATCTACGACGCTCTTGTCGTCGTAACCAATCTCGCCTAGCAACTCTTTGCTGATCATTTCTTTCGTAACGATCTCAAGAACATTGCCATTGCCATCACGGTTAATAACAAACCGATTCAGTGGAAAGTTCTTTAGACCATCTTTGCCCATAAAAATAAGAGCGTTACCAGAGACAATCAAATGCTTGATTGCTTGGTGTACTACAACGCGGTCATTAGAAGCGGCGATGTAATCCATGATGGTCCGCTCAATTTTGCTGAACGAAAGGTCCAGCTCACTGCGGATCTCTGGGGAATCCATCTCACCCAACTTATCGTCACGTACCTGTAGCTTGAAGAAGGAAGTCTGTGGTGGTAACAACGCCAACATCAACTTAGATGCAAGCGTTACAACAGCTTTGGCTCCCACTGACTGCCAAGGAAGAGGCAGCCGCTTGCGAGAGTTAACTGATGAAGTGTCTTCAGTAAGCAGGTACGGCAACGTCAGCTCAGAACAATCAACAGCAGTACTCAAAAACGAGTTACGGTGTGACGAGAGCCGGTCGTAGCACATACGTGCACTAGACATTCAGACCTCCAGTGTTACCACCACCCTGTGGTGTGTTCAAAGGGATCTTCAGTGAGTCAGTACCTTTACGTGCACGGACATCAGCTGATTTCTTTCGACCATACTGAACATTAGGTTTTGTTTTTTCGTCCGCTTCAAGCTTTTTAGTTTCTTGTGGAAGAGGCTTAGGTGCTTCCGGCGGCGGAGGTGTCGGCGGCGGAGGTGCGGGAGGCTTGACGTCAGGTGGTTTTGGTGTTGAGTTAAAGCACATTAGAATTGCATTCGTTGTTTGAACCATTCGACGACATGACGTTGTCCAGCTCTATACATGAGCTGGCTTAGGTCATCGCCAGGAGTGGGGTTAACAGGTGGAAAGATTTCTTCGAGTTCGTCGTAGATCTGCTCAAGGTTTGGTCCGAGGATTGCCTCAAGCGTATTGGGGGAGGTTGACATTTGAATGTTCAAAGAAAGCTGGCATCCGAGCTGCTTTTGTTTCAGCAAGCTGAGGAGCTTTGCCCTCATACATCAGCCGATCACTAGATTCCAGCCAAAATTTTTTACTTAGATATTTATCGGAGTGCTCACCAAGAGGTTGCATCACCCAATTGATAGTTGCCTTCCTGAGTTTATCAAGAGAAGGACTGATGTTATACCCCAGCTCAGTATGAACCAGACTATTGG
>Ga0098048_1001167_pt1 | contig 11711 bp, 20 predicted proteins | sample 13_taG_FD_75052 | JGI IMG/M metagenome (GOLD analysis project Ga0098048, IMG submission 75052) | Marine viral communities from the Subarctic Pacific Ocean - 13_ETSP_OMZ_AT15268 metaG | ecosystem: Environmental > Aquatic > Marine > Oceanic | place: Pacific Ocean | collected 2015-01-16 | reverse complement strand
TACCACATTTTCACCTCAATAAATCTCGGTCATATCCGGCTCTTTTCTTGAGTCGTGCTAATTTGTTCACTCTAGCGCATGCCCATTGCTCTTTGCTCATTTTCTTACCGCCTGCGTACTTCTTACCTTGCATGTTTCTTACGCTTGCTCGATTTGTTTTGTGTGCGCCTATGCCTCTCTTGTATGATTTCAGCAACTTCGATTTAGATATGCCCGACTTCTTAGACGACTTGACCACGCAACTAGGATATCTTTTTGTCATATTATCACTTTTTAGGCTTGTAAAATTTGCTAGAATATTTTGGGTACTTTCTTTTATTGTTCGGCCATATTCCCTTCGGCAAAATCTTTCTTTTGTTCAACATTTCCACCTTCTTCGCTGTATTGCATTTTTTGAACATGGATTGTTACGCCAGTTTCCTTTGATTTTTGCAGTTCTAGCACAATATGACCTTTGTCGCTTTGAACCGGGTCGCCCTACTCTAACTTTAGACGACACTCGGACTCTTCCGCATCTTTTGTCATTAACATAAGGCATAATTCTCACTTCTCACGATAAAACAATTGCATAAGTCCCTTACGAGGAAAGTCTCTCTTCAACTTTGTTTCAAAACCTTCACTCTCAAAAAACTTCTTTCGTTCCAATAATCTTCTTGGGTCAAATATCCCATATGCGGGTGTGCTTGCCTTATCAAAAATCCATGTCCCTTTCTTCGCCATAATTCTCACTTCCTTGTAATAAATTTGTAGACGGTTATACTGGCCGCCATGATTCCGATAAGCGTAATTATTGGATGCTCTTTGATTTCTTCTAGTGTCATTCTATCACCTCATCGGGGCTTGGTATGGATTCGGGGTCTGTTAATTCCCTCAAGATATTACTAGCCATATCTCCCAACGCCATCAAGTCAGTCAAGAAATCAGTGATACCTTTGACATCTACTGATTCGTTGTCATCATCATCATAGGATGTGAACCTAGAGTTAGTAGACAAATCGTATAACTCACTTTCTAATTCTCTAAGTGTCGGTAGTGCATCATAATAACCGGCCGGGGCGGCTTCTCTTTTTGCTTGTTCTGCGGCTAAATTCAATTGTCTCATATAATCTTCAATAAATCCCATATCTTTTCATCTCCTTGCTAATACTATTACAGCGACTAAGCCCAAAACTACGACTAAACCTATACCACCAATTTTCAATATATTCAAAATATCACCACCGTCGATATCTTGAGGCGGCTCGGTAGGAGTATAATCTTGAGCCTCTTTTCTTCGTGCGTCGATAGCGGTTACATATTGATTCCTAACTACCACCAAACTCTCATTGACAGTATTTTCTTGAAATACACCGTCGATGAAGACAGCATAAACTTTGGTCGCTGAAAGATTAGTCGATTCTCGAATAGACACCTGCCAGTTTGAATCATTCGTATCTTCCCCCGTAACTATCGCACCACTCGGAAATTGAGGATTTACTAATATTTGCCATTCTACTTCGCTAATCGTAGTTGGGATTAATTCTTCTTCAACTCCTTCATAACCTTCTCGCTCTTCCATTCGAGGGTCTACTTTTCTCACGGCTGCTATCTCTATCCAAAACGATTGGTCAAATATGTTGTAATCTAATCGGCTGGCTTTGATGGTTTTCACTCTAGCATTTTGGTATTGTCCGTAAGGATTAGTCAAAACCGCTACAAATGATGCCCCGTTTGGATTTCCGGCTGACCCCGTTTGCTCTATGAGTTGATTAAATCGGTCACCCGAATACGACCATGCTCCGTCGTCGCCTTCAATGTCTAAACCTAAGATGGAGTTGGGTCGCATTGTGAATGATATCCACGAATCGGCATAACTCGGTCTTTGCAAATCAAACACACCCGAATCTACTTCCAAATTATAGGCGGGGTCATTACTGATGCCCGAGAAATAGCCATTTCTATTTGACCATATTACGACATCTACTTCATAATCGTTGGCGACTAGCCAATAAATTCTGCCTCCAACATCATCACCGCCAAATGGGAGTTCGTAATCTTCATCTTGAAGTTTCAAGATATAGCCATTTTTTTGAAATGTATAGGGTGGTTCAACATAAAAATTCGCTAAAGGCATCTCACCTCTTACGACATTGCCTTCTACAATATCTTGAATTTTTCTCGCCATTAGAAGGTCACACTCCTACCATTGGAATCACCATTGATAGAAGTGTAAGAGTTCAATCCTAAGTCTACACTTGGTAGAGGATTGGTGGGTCTGTCAATGGCGGGTCTTTGACTGGCTTGCGGGTTTGGGTTGTATGTTCCGACATTTACAGTAGATAATTTACCGTCTTCACTTCGATATTCTACGATACCGTTTCCTCTATCAATTTCAATTAGGTCGGAATAAATAGGTTCACCATTTGAATCATAAGTCACTGGCACACCCTGTCGTGGCTTTCGCAACATGAAGAAAGCAAAATATACGATTCCTCCGACTACGATATACTGACCTAATTTCATGACATCAAACTCCATACGAATTATTGATTGGTGCCATGTTATCTACGGGTTGTGCTACCGCTGCCGGAATACTAGAACGACGAATGAACAAAAGATAAACACCTACCGCAATCAAAATGGTAGATAGGTTCAATTTGACATTCATGAATATCTCTCCCTCAATGATTTGCGATTTGACTTTGGCTTTTCTTTCATAGGACTTGAGACGGGTGTAGGTTCTTCAACGATTTTCATAGTGGGTCGAGTATAGTTCAATTTCTTACCCCTTCGCTTTTTAGCCTGTGATTTTACAGCATCGTTAGCGGATTCGCTACCTACTTTCAAGAATGAAAAATCTAAGAATTTCATCTCAACGCCTCTTTATGATATTCCGTCAAGACATTCATAGCCCACTCATAGCAATCGGCTTGAGCGACTCGGTTCATCATATCGCCAGTATCACCACTTCTAATGAAGTCACGATATTGACCGTCATCATTATTGTAACCGCCACAATCAACCCAAATATTCCATAATTCATTTGTGTAAATTGGAACTAATGAATCGGCTCTTTCAGCCATGTAATCCATATCTATGAATTCGCCTTCATCTTTGATTTCTTCAGCCTCACGGTAACATGACATCAACCATCTTGCACCGTCGCTCTCCTTACCCTCGGGTGTCGAGGGGCAGTCTGCCATTCTTGCTACTTCATAATATTCTACCATTTTTACATCACCAATCCTTGAACATCTATACCTATCATAGCACCCAAACCAATACCGACAATTTTCAGTATTTTCATGGTTTGAGATAACTCACCGATAAGTCGATTCATTTGATTCTCTATTTCATTGATTCTCGATTCTACCAAGCGAATACGCTCATTTTGTTCTGCGTCTAACTCACTCATCGTATCACCCACACATGAAGGAGAGTTCCACCTTTTGCACCATCTTTAGCATATATGGTGAGATATTCGTCATTAGAATGAACTACAATACTTGACTTACCATTCTGTATGGGGAAATAAGCCGCCCCGTCTCGAAAGTCTGCCGCAGTGGTAATGTCTGTTAGTTCATTATATGACTGATTAGATATCACCCAATCGACATCCGCTGGATTACCATTAGAAGTTCCTATGACAATCTCTCTAGCCCCACTTACATTCAAAGTAAAAAAGCCGCTAACTCCTTGCATACCGGAGTCTGTCGGGTCGAAAGTGAAAAACTCACTCTTATTCGGATTTCGCATAGGGTTTTCACCCCATTCAAATCTTAGATTGAGAGTTCACATCGCTGGCAGTGTTACTAATCGACTTCTGTGTTTGTCGAGTAGGGTTTCCAGCACCGCGACCTATAGGCGCAACCCAAACTGGGAAGAATGAATAAGTGGTATCAGCACTTGAAGTTACCATTAGTGAAATGTCAGCACCGGCAGTAAGTCTCTTCAAGTCTAGGAACACGAATCCTGCTCTCTTAGTTACAGCACTCCATACAGCGGAATCCGGTTTAGTATCTTGAACACCTTGTGTATATGTAGAATCAAGGACTCTCCATTGTTCAACCTTCAATGCTCTAAATGCGCCATTGTTTGACCTTATCTCACTGACTTGGTCTACATCCGCATCATTGATTGCTGCGATTCCGAGCATATTCCATCCGGTCTTGCCATACGCTGTGATTGCTCTAGTAGCACCATTAGTCAATGTGAAATCTTGACGGCTGCCGTATAGAGTTGAATCGGTTGCTGTTCCGTAATACATGACCATGTTGAATTCTGTTGCGGCAACATCGAAAGTCTGACCACACCAATCTTCTTCGCTATTAAGTGTCAAAGTAACATTGATTCGATGTGAGCGAGTTGCGTCAATACCGAATGGTAGAGTAAGTTCGCCAATAAAAGAATCGGCTACCGATTCAGCGCAAGCATCCCATCCACCAACTTTAGCGGCTAGGAATGATAGGTTTGATTGAACTAGAGCATCAGCGGCAGGGGCAGGGTCATTGAAATCAAGTAGAGTGTTTGAACCGACCTTGATTCTATAGTTAGAAATCAATCTACCGATTCCACCGGACTTGTAATTTGCACCTGCGCTAACAGTCCCGTCAATTTGGAATCCTATATGAGTCAAGTGCGGTGAACCGTCTTGACTGACCGGAGTATCAAAAGAAAAGTTGTAGGTTGTACCACCTTTAATCGGTGTTAGTTGAGTTGAAACTAGGTCTACATACGCCATCTTACTGACCTCCTATGATATTTTCAACTGCGGCCATAGGTCGAGCGAGTAATGCTCTAGCGGTAATGAAACCAACAGACCATAATGCCATGTATGCAATGGTTTTGCCTACTCCCATTATTGACCGCCTCCCATAGTGAAAGATGGTAGTCTCTTACCGATTTGAGAATCAAGACTTTCGCCTGTGAGTCTCTTGGTAATTCCGTTCGTTATTGCTAGTGTTAATCCCACATAGAATGCTAATGTCATTCCTGTGATGAGGCTGTTCATATATGCCATGTTAATCCCTATGAATTGTCGCATTAATATAACTCGCTCAATCTAAAAATTTGAAGAATTTGGTGAATATTGATTTCTTTGGCATTACAATCGGTATTCTCAACTCGGGGACTGTGATAGGGTCATAGTAAGAAACAGATAAATCTTCTAAGTCATAATGAGCGAAACTGAATTTATTTTCTGCTAACTTCGCATCAATTTCATCAGCATTCAAACCCCATCGGTCATATAGCATCTTAGAGTCGGGTTTCGCCAATCTAAACATCGTAATACCTTGACTTTGGGAATCTGTCCACTTGTTAGTCAATGCTCGCTGGTTCACTAACAGCATGGTCAATCCCTTACTGCGGCCTTGTGTCGCCATTCTCTTGATTGATGCCGGAATACCGCCCGATGATGAACCGATGAAAGTTGAACATTCTTCGATAACTAGAGTGGCACTAAATTGAGAATCGTATCCGGCAACCTCGAATAGATGATTGATGATTTCGTCAAGATATCTAGGAGCATTGACGATGTCGGGATGAACCACTACAACCCTATCATTCGCCATCTTTTCTATCGCATCGTCACTATCAAAAACCGGCTGTGTTAGTGTTTGATAGCCGTCAGCCTTAACATCAAAAATAATGAAACGATGCTTACCGCCAAATGATTTTGACCTAGCCGCTTTCCTAATCGACTCACACAAAAAGACAGTTTTACCCGTTCCCGAAATTCCGTAAATTTGACGACATGCGGGTTTTGTTCTATCGCTACCGAATAGTGATTCTATGTCAAGCATTTTGTACCCTCTCTTTCTTCAAAGCCTTCCGCAATGCTCTCCTTTGTCGCCACCGTTTAATGAAACTTGGGCGATTTGGGTCACGGTTTTTGTGGATTTTTCTGACTACGGGGAGATACATTGAACCGACTGTGACCGCCATGATGATATCGGGCGTAACAGGTAAGTCGATTTGTCGATATTCTAACCATTGAGTTGAACTCTCTTCCATTAATTGAATATCGTTCGCACTTCTTTTGATGTCAAAATTTGCATTGGTTGTTATTGTCCGACCATACCAAACAAATAGTGGGTCTACAATTCCGGTAAAAAACCAAGTAAGCATCTTCCCCTGATGCTCATAATATTGTTTGAGTTCTTTCGGTGTTTGCGGATTTCTACCTTCTTTTGATAGGCCTTTGATGAATGATTGAGCGAGAGGAGATATAGAAACTGTCTCGACTTTTTCATCCTCACCACTCATGTCGAAATTCAGCCATTGCGGTTTTGCAGATTCTCGAATTTCTACATTTTCACCCTCTAATGTAGGGGTAGAAGCCGATTTTTCTGTTTCTTTGTGAACTTTATTCCAATGTGAACTTATGGCTTGGCGACTCTTACCGTTACCTTCTCCATGACCATAATCACATAACGGACATTGATATCGACCTTCATCGACATCATGCTTTTCATATTTCGGCATTATTCCACCACCTTACTGATTTGCTCATTGACCGCATTTCTCATGAATTGATTTGCCATTGACGATAATGCAGGGTCTTTCATCAATTCGTCAAATGCTGTATAATGTGCGGCAACCACATCTCTATTCAAATGATGAGCATTCCCAAAATTGACTAGGTAACCACCAAACACATTGAATATCAAAGTGTGAATCATGGGGTCGGCAATTGTCTTACTATCAAACAATTCATCGAGTAACTTGACAAGATGTGGTAGGCCATTGGCATGCCAATTTGATATCGCTTCATCGAGTGTAGGAGTGACCACAGACGGATTAGAAGAATGAATGAAAGAGGATGCTTCGGAGGTGTCAAGTGCGTCGTTGTCTGTGGTCACAGTTTTACTTTACAAATCCCCTTTAATATACCCCGCTGTCAAGTAGTCTTATTAACTGTCACCTACTAGGATGGTTTGAAGGAGGCAACTAAAATGTTGAAATTTTTTAGAGAAATGAAAGCACGAAGAATGAATAAAATTGTCGATGAGGTTACAAGGCAAATAGAAGATAAGATGGACTTCTTGTTTGACGATTTCGTCAGCAAGATGAATGATGCAGTGTCAGACCTATCCATCGACTATGATGAAATGTCGAGATATATCGACCATAGCGATGTCGCATACAATATGTGCGCTTCGGATATTGCTGAGTATATTGAAATCGACACTTATGACATAGCACAGGATATTGACACTTACACAGTAGCAAGTGAAATTGATACTCATGACCTAGCACAAAACATCGACTTAGATGATGTCGCTAGTCGCATAAATATTGATGATGTAATCGAATCTTTCAACATCGAATCACGCTTTGAAGAAGCGCAACTAGGACTCATAGCGGAAATGGAAAACATGATTTCCAATGCTATAGATGAATTACAAATTACAAGAGGTTGAGTCAAATGAGTAGACCTATTACAGACTCAAACTACATCAATGGGATGAATCCTATTGATGCTATCAACTTCAAGGTGTGGGTTGAGGACTTCGCTATACCTAAGGTATGTGAACAAGTGTCCGAAATTCTAAGTCGAGGGTTACCACTCGGTGAAATGGGTAAATTGTTAGATGAACAAAACAAGATACTAGAATCAATCAAGAAAGACCTAGAAGCATCAATCATCGTAGCCAAGTGGTTCATGGATGAGGCACCAAAGCACATCGTGATGATGGCGGAAGAAGGTGGCGAGATTATAATTACTTACGATAATGAAGACAATTGGTTAGAGACAAATAGTCCAGTCGAGCAATCGGCAGACAAAACAGAACAGGAGTGAATAAGTATGAACAAGAATACACAGCAAAAAACACTCTTCGGTGGCACTGTCACCGAAGATGAGCCAAAGAAAGACTTGGTGTTCGTTACTGTGCATGATGAGGTCGTTAATGAAGGCGACCAATTCACAATGCACCCAACGACCGCCACCTACAATGAGACAAAACATTGTTTGACATTGGTAGACACAGAAAAAGCACAAGCATTGACAGTTTGGTTTGAAAACCATCCTAATGCTAGATACAAGTCTGTGCCTAACGGTGTTAGATTAGGTAACGCAGTTGCCAAGTGTCTTGAAGTAGAAATTTGTGAATATGATGACCTAGCGGCATGTTTCATTGACAATGCGCTAGAAGTGAGCATCGTACACACAGGTGAAAAGGGTAGACTTTGGACTGTCAGCGAAGTAGAGTGAGATAACTCTTCTTTAGCAAATTATGAACTGATATAGGGTGCGCTCTATAACTGCCCCTCGAGAGGTTTCGGCCTCTTGGGGGGCTTTTTTTAGTATGACCAACTAGGTGATTATATGGATATATTTGAATTCAATTTTGAACTGTTTGATAGCGAAATTTTTAGTTTAACAGTCACCGACAATATTTTCTTCGATGATGAAATCGAAGAGCCGTTATCACAGCCAAACTTCTCGACACTATTCACATTTGAACCGGATGAAGATGATACGGGCGTTACATTCGACCAGCTTCAAACATTAGCAAGAAGTAACCGCCCCGATGTGGCTGAGGCGGCTAGAAAGGCGATAGAAGATATAGAAATCGAAGCGGGGCGATTGGATATTGACTTCAATCGGATAGATGCGACAACCTTCCCAACGCCCACAATAATCGAGGATTTAGGTGGCATCGAATTTGAGAGAAAAATCGGTCAGGGTGCAAGTGAAGAATTCAAAGAAGCGGCTCGTCAAAGTCTAGGCGGTGGTGGTGGCGGTGGTGGTGGCGGTGGCTCGTCTTATGGTGGGAGTGACCCGAGCGATTATCTATATCGTGCCGAAAAAGAACTCGAAGTCTATCTCGATGAATGGGAATCCGACGACTGGCAATTACTTCGGGCAGGGGTTTCAGTCGAAACCGTCTTAATCGAAAAGTGGGAAAGTGCTAACAGTCAAGATTGGTATGAGTATTTGTCTGAAAGAGATGAACTCGACGATGGTGATTTTTAGATGCCTAGAGTAATCAAGCCAGTAATCGAGGTAGCACCTTCTTTACCCGAACCCAAGAAGCCGACACGAGGCAAGCCTAATTTTACTCCTAGTCAATTATTCGGTTTCGATACTGAGACTACTAGATGCGGGAAGAAATCTATTCGCTCTAGCCAATTCGCATATCTATTTGATGGTAAAATGAGAATCGAGATTCTAGCCTTAGTTGGTTGGTTTGATGAAACGCCTACAGCATGCAAAAGTAGAGTCGAAGGATATCTCAACCATGAAATTAAATTCAATGTTCAATATTTTGACGACGAGGAATCTTTGAGGTATGCCAGTCAAAAGAAATACGAATCTTTGCTTTACGGCACACAGCCTAGAGTCAAAAGAAATTCCAAAGGGAAAATGAAGAATGTTAGTCGAAAGTTGCGTAAGTGTGGAGTCGCCTTCAACGCCAACTTTGACTTAGGTGTTTTGAGTGACCGCACAATTATGCACGATGAGATGAATATGGGCGGCATGATAGGGGCGGGTGTAGAATACCGATTCGATTCAGCCTATGAGAAAGGTAAAAATGAAGAGCATGGTCTAAGAATCAAGGCTCTATATCTCGGTGCCAAGTCTATGCCATATTGCGCTAAGCGAGGTGAGGTTTGGGACATTCAGCCACTTGCTAGAGAATTATGGAACTGTCCGAATCTCAAGAGTGTTGGCGACCGTTTGGGATTACCGAAGTTAGTTGATGAAGGTGAAACTAGTATGACCTACGCTGCTATGGATGCTGTAATCACATATCGAGCCGCAGTAAGATTGACCTTAGACCTTGAGAGCATGGGATTTCAAGGTAATCCCGATAGATTCATTTCGGGTGCGACTGTTTCTAAAGATATGATGGGTAGATATTACACGCCATTTTACTTGACCGAACAACAACATCAATTTGCTTGGCGGGCGTATTTTGGTGGTATGACAGGGGCATGTGATATCGGAGTAATTAGAAGGCCGCTTTCAAATCTAGTTTATGGGGATTTAGATGGTGCTTACAATGCCAGCGGTCAATTATTAGAGGTTTTCAAGTGGTCGGGGGTTGAGTGGATAAGTGCAAATGAATGTCAAATTATAATCAAAGAGTTGCAGAACGACCCGTCATTATATTGGAAATATGGGTCGCTACATATTGAGGTTGATGGAGATTTTGACAATGTACCTTTGAGGGTAGGAATCTGTGCCGAAGATTCAACCCCAACAAAATCTCAAGGTTTAGTGTGGGCGAGTGTAGAAAATTACCGAACTGTAATGTCTATCGGTGACTATCTACATTCAAGACCTAAGAATCACATAATTCATAGAGGTCTTATGGCTACTCCCGAAAGAAATGACAATCCTTGCTTATTCAAAATGACAGATACTGAGCGCAAGAAATTCCCAAAGAAAGGGGAAGACGGAGTGATAGAAGAAAATCTAGTCCCTAATCAGTGGTGGAAATTGGCTGGCAACTGTCTGTATGGAAGTTTCGCAAATCGAAACGGTAAAGAGCGAGAGGAATCGGGTAAGTGGTTCAACGCCATAATAGCCAGTTCAATCACAGGTGCTATCCGGCATTGCATGTGGGTTGTGAATGAGTCGAGTGATGCATATTACAATGATACAGATTCCGGTCTTACATCACCGGAGGGTTTTGAGTGTGCTGTGAAAGCACTCGAACCCTTGAATATAGGATTTTCAAATAAGACAAGCGACGAATTACCTAATTGTGATGTGGCAAAGGCGGGAGTCGTTCAAGGTTCGAAGCGATATGCACTTATAGCACATGACGGAACATTCGGGGCAAAATGTCACGGTTTAGGTTCGTGGTATGTCAATGTAAAGGGTCGCTCTATGTCTGTCGCTCATAATCACGCTATACTTCAAGCCGTTTGGCAAATGAATTACCCCGAGATATTCGGCATGCCTAACGAAGAATTGTTAGACCTGCCGGTATTCCATAAATTTAGCATCAAGAATAAGAAAATCTCCAACATGGTAAAAGAGTATGCTAGGCGACAGTGGGATATTTCATTATTAGAAATTGAAGCGCACGGTAAAGCCGGCAATTTTGGTTATCTATCACCATCCAAACCAGTTGCAGGTTCAAAGCAAACTGTTGTTTTAGTGTCGTTTGAGGTTGAAGATGCTGAAGCAAATAGTGACTATACCTTGAGAGAAGTAGCATATCTTTGGGGTAAGGCTAACGACAAAAAATATGATTATGTAAATTTGAAGCGTTGGCACTTTGATGCGACAGACATCTCAATCGCTAAACCCAATGAGTTGAGAGTCGAAGGTGTAAATGACGACGGTGGATTGTTAGGGTTCAATTCTAGGGGGTTGAAAAGATGAAATGTAAAGCGATAAGAAGTAAAGCAAAAAGTCCATGCACAAAAATGGCAAAATATGGTGCCCTGTGTGATGTCCACGCTAGGCAGTTGATTGGAACTCCTATGGGATTTCAATATAGTAGGTTATTACGAAGAAATTTCCCGAACATGACGCAACAAGAATTAGACCAAAGTGAACTAGAGTACAGTTTGATTCATGGTCAAACATTTATACAAAGAAAGACAAATCCGTACAGTTACAGCAATGCGGTTTTGAGATTTGTAAGAGAGCATGGCGAAGTTACAGCCGAACAAATTGTAGAGTTCGTGCGCTCAAAAACTAACTACGATATGACCGCACCAAAAATCGGTAAGATTACAGCACATTTGACGAAGAAGAATTTAAT
>Ga0098048_1001163_pt1 | contig 11724 bp, 12 predicted proteins | sample 13_taG_FD_75052 | JGI IMG/M metagenome (GOLD analysis project Ga0098048, IMG submission 75052) | Marine viral communities from the Subarctic Pacific Ocean - 13_ETSP_OMZ_AT15268 metaG | ecosystem: Environmental > Aquatic > Marine > Oceanic | place: Pacific Ocean | collected 2015-01-16 | reverse complement strand
CCAGTCATAAATCATAGACCATATTTTTTTTATGATTGATTATGATGACAAAAAAAAGAGATACAAAATTTTACAGTCAGTGACTGTCATATGTGATACACTTTATGACAAGATAAATACAAGTTGTTCGTAATATTTAGCACGAGATATAGCGGTATAAATCATTTCGTTACTTGATAATAAATGAATGTCTATGAATATTTTACCTGTATAAGTTTCGCCTTGAATTGAATGAACAGTAAAAGCGTGTCGTATTTCACAGTCTTTAGTGTTAGGTTTTTCTAATACAATCTCGCCACGTCCATATACTCGGTCTGTTTTTGTAATATAATATTTATCTAAATTTTTATATTTATCTGTATAATAATCTTTACGTATATGACTTGATGCTAAAATAATATCATTTTTGTAGTTATATACAATTTCATCTCTTTTTATAAATTTAAAGTTTTTATAGACATAATCGTTAATAGGTAAATTTTTATTCATCAGTTCTCTACAATTGATAAGTATGTCGTGTAATTTTTTACATTTTACACGCCGATTAACATTATGTTCTATAATTGTACCACATAATTTAAAAGGTGTAATAATTTCATTTTTATCTTTAGAAAATGCTGGTAGTTGAAACCCTACATCTCCACAAAATATAAGTTTACAATTTTTAAAATTATCTATAATATAAAGTTTGTCTTCATTAGACATCATACTTACTTCATCAATTATTAATACACTATTAAATTTATTTTCATATTTTAATACTGTTGGGTCGGGACTTGTTAATTTTGCTGTAACTGAAGAATGACTTAAATTAAATTCCTGTTGTTTTTTACGTGTCAATTTATACGATGGAGCGTAATAACAAATATTAACAAATCCTTTGTCAATTAAATTATTGTAGGTTTTACCGCCACCGCCACAGCCAATATGACATTCAATAAAATTATTTTCTCTATATTCACCAATTTCTAAATATTTACCATTTAAATAATCTATATCTGTGTCGTTACTTATGTAAGAGTCCCAAACAGCATTATTTTTAATATTTTTTGCTTCAACACGAAAACAATTTTTTAATTCTATTTCTTTAGGTTTGTAATAAATACCATCACAAGCAACACGGTAAATATCATCAACTTCTAATTCCATTAATTGTTCTAATGTATTTAATCTTGTATAGGCTGTAATAAAACCTGCGATATGTGATAAATGATAATTGCTATTTTTATTATACATTACTTTTAGTTCATTATTATATCTTGAGATATTGTCACATTTAACTTCATTTGTAATATTTTGGATAAAATTATTATTTCCTTGAATGTAAAATGAATGTTGTAAATGTTCGCACATCATAGAACCCACATATTTACAATAATACCTTATACCATCTTCTGTTTTGTTGTTTATTAGTTCATCATTAAAATCAAAATCTATCATTGACCCCCAACAACCTTCAAACACATCAAAACTTACTCCATTATCGCTTAAAAATTTTAATTCACAAGACGGATAAACATTAAAATTATTCCAAATTTTTAAAAGATTATTGTAATTTTTTAATTTAAGATTATTATTAAAATCAATATTTTTAATTCTATAAAATCCAACATCAACAATATGGTCACATTTTCTAAAATCAGTCACTTTACCTAAAAATCCTTCGTAATATTTACAAGTTTTGTAATTTACATAAGAACGGTTTTGGTCTATGTGTAAATAATCTTCACCATAAATTAAGTGTTTTCCATATCCTTCATTATTAATAGTTCCGTTTAAATGTGTTCCTTGTCTTATGAATTTAGATACATTAGGATTTTTTATGTCACATAATTTACACTCATCTAATTTATTATCTTTTTCAAAATTAAATATAGCGTCTCTATAATCGTTAGGTAATTTAAATGTTTCATTTAAAGTTTGTATTTCAGTTATATTTGTGTTGTATCGTTTGTAAGTAAAATATTCTTTAGATTTTTGTAATGATTTAAATTTTTTTTTTAATTCATCTTGTGTTAAAATAATAATATTATCTTTGTATGCTAAAGTGTCATAATCTACGTGGTTTAATTTAGTATTTTTATAGTTAAATGTTCGCAATGGTTTTTTTTGTGATTTTACTTGAATAAAATCATTTTGGAATGGTAAAGATATATTTATATCTATTTGTAACTCGTTGGCTACTTCGTGTATGTTTTCTTCTGATATACCACTGTTAAAATATTTTTCATTTAAAGCATTTACTTTATTTAAACGATATTTATAATTTTGTGATGTTTTTTTTGTTTGTGCGTTATTCATTTTATCAATACAATAATCTTTTATGGGAGATAATAAACAATTAAACGAACCATCTTTAAATTGTTGATTAATTTTTTTTGTTTTTTTTGGAGTGGTTGGGTGCGATATATAAATATATCCACCACCATAAAAATTAAATATACTTCTATCGCTTTCCATCATCAAAAACCACCACACTTCGTGGGTTCTTTGTCTGCTATTTAAAAATATTTCCGTTACAATTTGCCCGTGGAATACAAAAGAAACTTTACTATTTGTGGGAGCATTTACTAATATTGTATAAACTTCTTCAAAATCATTTCCTATATTTTCTCCCATTTTTCGTTCTCTATTCTTTCTATTTCGCTCTAACCGTCGCTCTTCTTTTAAAATATCATTGTGTTCTTTTGCGTATTTATTGTATTTATCTATATAAATTTTTTCTTCTATTTCCCCGACTGGTACGACACCAAATACATTTTTAATTTTTAATTTTGCTGTTCTTGTCATCTTGTTAATTAATCTCATTATCCTTGTCATCTTCTTGTATATATTAGAGAGATTATTTTTAAGTCAATTTTCCCCTAAAAACAATAAAAAACGATAATTATTCCTAAAAATTAATAAATATCGTTCAACATAAAATTTTCCTAAATCTACTGGCTTCCTTGAAATATTCAGCAAATTTCTTATTTTCTTTTTCATATCTTATTTCTTTCGTTGTAGAGTATAATGTATTTCGTAGATGCTCTCCCCATTTATCACCATTCCACATTAAATTAACACATTCATTATTATTGATATGGTATTTCTCTCTTGCGTTTAATTCATTGACATCATTACAACAAACATTCTCAATTAATTCAATAGAATAATTACTATTTTCAAGAACCTTAAATGATGTCATATAATACGTTTTATTATTCTTTTTCCATTTTTTGTATTGATTGACGTGTTCTGCTAATCTACTTGTTATGTATTTTTTAGTTGTTTTTCCTACATAATATAAATTTGTCGTATGACACCGAATACCGTAAATCTTTCCATTTGCGTAATTCACCATTTTCTTATATTATTGTTTTATATTATTTTTAAATCAATTTTTTCCTAAATTTAATAACGAAATATTTACACCATTTTTTTTTATTGGGTTGTCTTTGATAAAAACTATAATGTCAGGATTATGATATTTAAATCTGTCATATTTACCTTTCACATAATCATTCATCAGTTTATTAAACTTTTTTTGTTGTATATCTCGGTCGCTACACATTTACTATTTAATAAGATTATTTATTTAAGTTTTATCCTCACTTAATACTTTTGTTAAAAGTTTACTTTTTCAAACAACTTCTCGGCTTTTCGTTCGTCTTTCAAAGTTTTTAACAAATGCATAAATCGTAAATCTCCTAAATGTAAAAACAATTTCTTCAAAATAAAATGATAAGATGGCAAGTTTTTAGAACCTAAACATTCCTGAACTTTATTAAATAATAATTCTAATCTTATCATTAATTCATCAGTCATTATAATCATTTCACAACCTAAATGTTTTCTTACTAATTGAATATGTAAATAATAACCTGGCAACTTGAGAGTTTTTAAAATACTTTTAATGTTTTCAGTTGATAAATCACTAATGTCATTTTCCTTAATATATTTTTTTATCGTTGGTAAATCTTTTAAATGGAAAATCTCTCGCCCTTGAAGTTGATATAAAATATTTTTAAAATGTCTGTTCCTGTCATAACTTGCTCTTATTATTCTTGGATAAAACTGTTCTTGACTTGTATGGTCTATGAGTTGTTTCTGCATTTTTCCACATTTAGAACAAACATAACCGTATTCATCTTGGATTAAAGGGTTTTCACAACAAAAATAATAATTGTCATTATTTATTTCCTTAATATCTTCTTGCTCCTCATCTTTGAATAATCCTAAAATATTGTCAATTTCTTTTATCTTCATATATAGATATAAAGATAAAAAATTTATGTTAATTTAAACTAAAATTTTTAAAATGTCGTCCTTATTTTTTATTTCATACTTTTCTAAAAGTCTTCTGTCAATTGTTGTTTTTAAATCATTTCCTTTATCAATAAGTTCATATGAAGGAATTAAAACAAATACCCAGTCATCTACCTCACTTCTATCAATAGAAGAATGAATTAAACTTATTAAAACAAAATCAAATTCATTTGAAGAATAACAACAGTGACCTGTTTCACATTTAGACCAATTTTTTCTACTAAATCTTCTCGTTGTTTCAAAATGTAAGCCTTTACTATAAGCATTTAAACCATTAACTTGACGTAGTTTCGATTGAATACGTATTTTTTTATTAATTAATAAATCATAACCATCACCATTATTACCACGAGAATTTACAGATACATCATAAGATGTTCCCAACATATGAGATAATAAAGATTTTTGTATGTATTCGTTTGATGAAGCAACTGCCTTTCCCCAATTAATTACATTTAAGTTCATAATTCTTTCGTTTTTCAAAATTGCTAAATCGCAAGGTTCAATTATGGTATTAAGGATTTTCATATATATTACCTAAAGAAAAAAATATCTTTAAATAAACTTAATTCCTAAAAAATATCCCTAAAAATCCCTAAATAATTCAATTAGTTTTTCTTAACCCAAAGATTCGTATCAGTATCGAGATGAACTAGTTCAGTACTCAATGCATAGAAATCAATTGTGACACCACCAGCAATGACCCCAGCACCTGAAAATGATGCTTTCCAATATAAATCAATTCCGTTCTTGGTGTTCACTCCTGAGTAGAGAGGGGAATTTTGACTTGTGACTAAAGCACTTTCCAAATTCACAGCACCTACGAAAGTTCCAATATTTGAAGAAGCACCTGCAGTAGCATCTACAGATTTTCCAGCAGTTGAACCATCAGCGGCATCACCAATAATCATATACGGATTGGCTTTTTCATTTTGAGGTCCAGCAACTTGCCCGCTTGCATTATTTTGATAAGAATTCATAAGACCTTGAACTCCGTGTCCGTAATTAGAGGCGATATTATCTGCTTGAAGAACGTGATATAAACTATCAGCACCACTTCCTTCTACTTTTATCGCCGTTTTTGGATAATCCTCACCAGCGATTTGTAGCTGATAAGTACTCATATTTCCAGTACACCTGCTTCCCAAACTAAATTTACCTGCTCCTGTTGTATGAGATGTTGGACGAACAGTAAAAAGAATACGTTCCAAAGATGCTTTAGCGAATGACAATTTAATATGTGATGAGGTTGTTCCAGCTGGAATAACAGCACTCATATGGTCGTAAGAATTACATAGCATTGAATAAGATTTTACAAATTGCGAGAGTTGGTCCATTGTGTCTTTTGGCAAAAAAGTAGATTGTATCAAAAGTTCAGGACGATTAACAGTGTATGAGCCAGTACCAACAAGAGCAACTGCTGAACTCTCCAAAGTTAATCTTATAGTAATCGGTCCCCCTGAGCCAAGATAAAGCATACGATGGGGCGTGGTCATAGCAAGGTCACAACCAAGAGGCGAGAGATAAAAAATTCTTTCATTCGTAGTCATAATCTCACCTCTCAAATAATCACCATCCATTCCTTCTAAAAGTCGTCCAGCACTTGTTTTATATTCTTTAGACATTTGGAAGTCGCTTAGAGCAGTAATCAATACATTCGCTTTTGGAAGAGATGAAATCACCACACCGTTCTGAATAAATTCCCATTTATTAACGAAACTATAAGCTCCTGCTCTATCCAATGTGTCACCTGCTGTGTCACAAGTTACGGGCAGTTTTATTTTAAGGTTGTTATTGACATCAATGAACTCATATGGGCGATTGCCAGCCAATTCCCATTCCACGACCTGTTGTGGTTGAAAGGTCACACCAGACCTACACGGGATGGATTGAGAAAGGGAACGTGTTTCAGATGCGCTATTTTTCATAACATTAAAGTTTAGTTTATCACCTAGTTTAGACATTATATATAATAGGATAATATTTTTTTAACGAGTTAATTTATTCACTTTTTTTAATGCTTGACGTGTTCCTTCAAGTTCAGGTATTAGTTCTGGATTTAATAGTTCTACCACAGGTAAAACTTTTGAACCAAAAGCACTTGCCCTATGTAAAGTATGTTTAACACCAAGTAGTCGATGTCGTTGTGATTTTTTGATTCCAAAAGACATTATATAATATATCGTTATTTTTTCTTAAACAATGAAGATTTATCTACTGTATTATCTGAGTGAACTAAACAAATCATAATTTTATTTATGTCTGTTTCAATAATATCATTTTCATAACCTTCTAAAAAAAATTTACCCTCTCCTTTACTTGTATCTTCATATCGCCTATCTGTATTTCGTTCACATACAATTGTCGCTTCATTGAGTAAATGTAAATAAACACATCTATGTAAAATTTTTTCATTATCTCTTTGACATATCATATCAGCAGAACCTGTAATTGATTTACCTGATTTCAATAAATTAAAAATACAACTTGATATATAACAATCTTGATAAAAATCATCAGTATCCATATTTGCTACATAATAGGCTTTTGCTTTGTTTAATAAAAAATTTCGCTTCTTTCCTATTGTCATACGAGGCACGTTAAAATATTCAACTACATATTTACAACCTGACATATCTAATTTATCATTTATATCTCCATCATCTGCAATAATCACTCTGTTAATAAATGGGTAGTCTTGACGGTTAATATTATCAACAATTTGCTTACTAAATTTTTTACGGTTGTATGTTGGAATGAGAATATCCACTGAACGGTTCATTAATATTACTATATATTATAAAATGAAAGATTTGACGAATTTACATTATCATATGGATAAAAACAATCGTAAAAAAGTAAAAAAAGAAGCAAGTAAATTAGGATATGAAACAAAAAAATTATCTCGTGGTGTAGCTCACTTTACAGATAAAGATAATAATCACGTTGTAAGCATAAAAGGAACTGACCCATTTAATTTAAAAGATATGGTAAGCGATGCATCTATTTTTTTAGGAAACACAAATAATGATAAACAATTTTTAAAACGACGAAAAGAAGTCAAAGATATTTATAAAAGTATTCCTGATGATGAAAAAATAAATTTAATAGCTCATAGCCTTGGTGGAAGTATTGGTACTCATATATTAAGTAAAAGTAAATCCATTAGGAAAAGAACCAATCAAGCAGATTTTTATAATACTGGATATACGAAAGCATTTCATAAAGAATTACGACAAGATTTAACACCAGAAGATAGAAAAGAATTAAACGAAAAAATTACACATCATATTATTGAAGGTGATATAGTAAGTAAAGGTTTAAAAAGTGGTTCAGTTGGTGGAGTAATGTATCACGAACCTAAAACAGAAGATGACACATTATTAGAAATACATTCAATGTCGTCTTTTCTTTGAGTGATTTTATTGTGACATTCATTTCTATAATGTATTTGGTTTGCTCTTTCTGCTAATAAAATATACGCCATTTCAGGTAATCCTTCACCCAACTTTTCAATAAAATATTCTTCTGTAAAAATTCTTCCATCATAAACATATTCCATTATTATATATACGAATATGTTTTCTAATAGACCAGCAACGTATCTAAATTTAAATAAATCGTCATCAGGAAAGGCATTTACTTTTAATCTAAATCTCAAACCTTTGGAAAAAATAAATATGTCAATCGTAAAGTTTCGTATGAATCATCTAATAAATAATATTACACCTAAAAATAATCAGTTGAATTTTTCTACATTTTCTTTAACCATTCCACCAAATTTTTATACTGCTATTCAATTACGAGATAAAATAAATGAATTACTTAGTCCTCATTCAATTACTTGTATTTATCAAGATTTTCAATTTTCATTTGTTTCTACACATTCATTTACCATCATATCCACATCAACTTGTAAGCGAGTTTTAGGTTTATCAAATGAAAACGAGTCAGCCACACTTTACCCTGCCTATACTCTTGTGTGTCCTCATAAATGTGATTTAAATCAACATTACATAAGAATTTTAGTACCTGAATTATCCAGTGATTGGTTAAGTAATAATAGGAATAGAGATAAAACTTTAATACAAATACCTATCAATTGCTTATACGGACAAGTCATTTATTTTGACACTCCTATATCTTTTTTGCTACACAAGACTAATTTACGAACCTTAAATGTTATTTTACAAGATGATTACGGCAACGTGATTCAAGATTTAGATTATGATTTAACGGTAAAATTTGAATATGTATTCCTACCACCTGATTTAGAAATTCAAGAAGAAGAAGAAAAAAAAGATGATGATTTAGATTTAAGTAAGTTTAAACATTATGATGGTTCAGTAAAAGTAAAAAGTATTTCAGGGTTTGGACTGTAGAAGTTAATCCCCATTTTTTTTGTCAAGACTTTTTTCTAAAAAGTTTACTTTTTCATTTAATTCTTTTATAGACTGAATAAGAAAAGGTATTAATTGAATATAATTTATGCTACAGTTTTTGCAGTCCATCCCAAACCTTCATAATCTTCATCTGTCAAATCATCAAATTGTTTTTCTGCTGGTAAATCTTGTATTCCTGTATCATCTTCTTCTTCACCATACGTAATCAAGTGTTTTAATTCAGGTACTTCATAATGAATTTGTTGAACAATTACACCTGTTTCTTTAACACTCTCACCTGTTTTTTCTAAATTTCCATATTTTTGATAATTCATAGGTTTTATTTTGTTTATAGTGTCTAATGCGTTTATAATTGGTTGTTCATTATCTTTAATTCTATCATCAGATGGATTAAAAAAACCTGTTGCGTATACGTAACAACTATTATCACCTGATAAATTTTGAAAATAAACTCTTGAAGTCGTACCACTGCCCCAACCTAAACGCCAAAAATGCCAGGATTGACCCGAACCTTGTAACCATTTTAAATATGCATTTGTAGAAGGTTGAATGTAATTATTTACCTTTAAAGAACCATCTATAATGACATCTTGTTTGAATGTTGCATTTTTATTTGGTGATATAACTATCGCATCTTGGTTATTAATTCTTAAATTTAAATTCTGCCCTGATTTAGCATTTAAGAACGTTTGACCCGTAGTTCCTTGTAGTAAGGCATAATTTGTCGCTGTTGCATTATCTATATGCGAGAATCCCGCAAGATTTCCCCAGCCCACATATCCAACCGTTGCTTTTCCAATATCTACGTCGGCGTTTGTATTTGGTGCTACAAATAACTGATTTGTGTTTATGGTTGAAGAATTTACTGTACTGCTGTTTATGGTTGAAGCATTATATACTGGCGGTAAATCAATGGAAGAAGCGTTCAAAGTAGAACAATTAACCGTAGAACTATTTAAAGTATCCCCTTCCATTAAATCGTATTCAATGAGAGAACAGTTCATCGTGGCGGGTACATCAATAAATCTATTACTTTTTGTAGAATTGTTATTAAATGCCATCATATTTAAAATATTGTAATCGGTATATGTCCCACTTTCTTTTTTAAAGGCTGGGTAAATAATATCTGATGCTAAACCATCCATTCCATCGCCTGTTGTTGTGTAATAATCACTAATTCCAATTGTTTTATTTGTGTTATATAATTCATACGTTTTTGAACTGTGTAAATTTGCTTCTACGACTGAAGAAGACGAGATGTTTACACACGAGATGTTACTGCTATTTAAGGACGAACTATTTAAGGCTGATGTGTTTAATGTTGTTGGGTTAAAATTAGATACATTTAAATCACTTGCGTTTATGGTTGAAGAATTTACACTTGTACTATTTACAACATCAATATAACCTAAAGAACTATTTAGTAAAAAATTAGAAATATTTGAAGAATGGGTTGAAGATGCATTGATTAAACTGGTATTGATAGTTGAAGCATTTAGATTTCCATCTGTATTTATGGTTGTTCCGTTTAATTCTACGGCATCTAATTGTGGGACTTCTACAATATCACTCCCTCCTTGTATTTGTATAACTGGAATACCTGTACCTGTGTCACTGTAAATTTTTATATCTGTATTGTTTGTATGTTTTATCGTAAAATCATTACCTCCTGACCGTTCAATTTGACTAAATGTACCACCACCATTTTTATCATAAATAAATACATCTTGTGTGCTGACATTTGTACTTGACGTATTCGTTGTGGATATTGTATTTGCAGTTAGAAATGATACATTTTTTGTGCTTACATTTGAAACACTCGCATTTATGACAGACGTATTGACTTGTAAAGCATCTAAATCACTTGTATTTACATCATCGCATACTATATCACCTGTTAAAATATCGGTTGCTTCTAAAGAAATGACTTCTACTACATCTGTATTTTTATTTATTTTTAATTTCACATTTGAATTTACCCCTCCGGCATCTGTGTAAAATAAGTAATTGCTTGGTTGAGAGTTGTTATTTAATGCTCCATAGAAATTTATCTCATCTCCATCGTGTCGCATAGTGAATTTTTTTCCCGTTGAATTTCTTACATTTAGTTGATTTTCTGAGCTGATGATGTCGCCATTTAATTCACTTGTATTTATCGTGGATGCGTTAAGATTTGAAGAAATATTTAAATCACCATCATACACCATATTAACGGCTGTGTCTGTTAAAAAACCTATTGAATTTGAGGCTCCTGCTTTAATTTTTAATTGGTCTCCTAAAGTTTGAATTGATGCGTCATTATATAGCCCATTTGATGGTAAAATTAAAGTGTTACTCATTATTGTGTTTGCGTCAATTGTGCTTACATTTAACAAAGAAATATTTTTAGTGCTTACATTTGATGTTGAAGCATTAATTAAACTTGTATTTATAGTGCTTGAGTTTTGAGTATCAATATCGCTCTCATTGGCAATTAACACAGAAGCATTTACATTTGTTGGACTAAAAGTAGTTGTTGTTAAATTTGTTGCTGATACATTGACTGCTGAAACATTGTCTGTATTAACATTTGATGTAAAAAATTTTCCTGAACCATCTACTTGATTAATAAACATTTTATATAATATTACAATATATTATAAATGAAGTACTATTATTACGTGAATTTTTCTGACAGTGATGTTACAATTGATGGAGATAGAATTGTTGTACCTTTAAATGGTAAATCGTTTTCTAAAATAAAAGTTTTGAATGCGGTTTTTAAACATAATGCCGACATTTTAAATCCGTCGCTTAAATTAGATACATACAGCGGAAATGGTTTTTCAAGTGATAGGTTAGGAGTTAGTGTTTGTTTATTTGATAATTTAACGTATGTGGGTGCTACGGATTGGCGTTACAATGCTACACAAACACCAGTATATAATATTAGCCCAAGTTTAAATGAATTAAGATTTTATATGACAAATGGGTCGGGTAATGTCATAACACCTGCTAATCTACAATTAATTTT
>Ga0098048_1001159_pt1 | contig 11753 bp, 30 predicted proteins | sample 13_taG_FD_75052 | JGI IMG/M metagenome (GOLD analysis project Ga0098048, IMG submission 75052) | Marine viral communities from the Subarctic Pacific Ocean - 13_ETSP_OMZ_AT15268 metaG | ecosystem: Environmental > Aquatic > Marine > Oceanic | place: Pacific Ocean | collected 2015-01-16 | reverse complement strand
TCATTTTTTCTTTAAAACTTCCTGCACTTCTTTTTGTGCAATAATCATTTTTGACATCATTCTTGCTGTAGGTTTATTGATAATGTTTTTTTCTAAACCTAGTCTTTTGCCACCATTAATTAGACAATGAAATTCAAAACACTTACCTTTGTCTGTTTCAAATACTTCTACAACCTCACCATAGCCATAATCATTAACGGGTCCTTTAAGTTTGACCCATAACATATCGCCTATTTTAATTTCGTTTGATTCCATATTACCTACCAAGAAAAACACTAAAGTGACGAAACAAATCATTTTCAGATATTTGACAGATATTACCAGTAGCATTTCTAACAAGAAAAATCTTAACAACACGAGGATTTCTTCCATCTAGAATTTTATAGCTTTTATAAGTAAACCTTTCTAAATGAGCAATTGGAAAGTTGTCACCTAGCAGTTGCATACTCTCCTTTGCTGGCGAAAAATAAAATCCTTTTGAATGAACTTTAACAAACGATCCTTCACCATCTTTTCCTCTGAAAACTAATGTATCACCTGTTCTTATTTCTCTGAATTTTTCCATTTTATTTTCCTTTTAAATCTTTACCTTATATGATTATTATAATTTATTTTAAAACTTATTGCACGTATCTTTATTGCTAATGAATTGAATTTCATTTGTTGCCCAATCAACAATCTCGTTAGCAATATAATAACCATAACCTTGAGGAATCATGATATTAATGTTACGATTTATCTTTCCGATAAATAAAGATAAATCCTCTACTGACATATTTTTTGCTTTATGCAAATTCTTTGCTGAATATTCTAAAAAAGTATTTTCACTATAGAATTTAAACTTCTTGTCCCAGCTCTTGGTTAAAAGCTTTAGACAAAAGTCTTTAAGCATTTTTTTATTGTTTTGAGTATCAGCTACTTTTAAATTATGTTTCCAACAATACTTGTAGATTCTATTACCTAAAAACGGAGAATTAGTATGACATACATTAAGTAATCCTTTTTTATCATCTTCTATTGCAAGATTAGAATAATAAAGCATGTATCCATCTTCATGTTTTCTAATAGCATATTTACAATTAGTAAAGTCAAAAGAATCAAAACACTCTTTTACAGTTTCAAAGAAAAACTTGTTAACAATCTGAATGCTATGAAATATTCTTCCTTTTAACCCACTGTAAAGATTTCTAGTTACTATATACTGTTCTGGCAAGAAATTCAAAGCAAAAGGCGATGAATAATAACTTTTATTAAAGTTTTTCTTAACTTCATTTTTATCGTTTTGATCAAGAACAATATCTTCAATTTTATCTAAGTTATCTCTATTCGTAGTAAAAATATCAATATCGCCACCCTGTTTAAAATAATTAACGATTCTTTGATATGGTAGCACAGGATTGCCTTTTTCTTCATTTATATTAAAATACATATGAGCAATTTTTCTTGCAAACCCTCCCGCAATCCATGAATTATTATCTAAACAAACATCAATAATTTTGTCTTTGAAAACGGGATGAAACAGATTAATAAAATCTTCTGATAGTCTCTTGACTTTTATTACTTCTTTCATGAGTTCTCCTTAAAATGAGTAATCAAGTAATCCTTCTTCAAGTAAGAAAGTTTTCCATTGGGAAAGTTCTTGTGATGTCGGCTTAGATAAAGATGCTTTTTCAATTATTTTTATTCTATCTTGAATATCTATTTTCTCTTCTTTGTTTAAGGCAACATACTCATTTTGTTTTTTCTTTAACTGTGGTTTATCTTCTTTCATTTTTCTTACAGACGGATCAGTTTCAAGCTGAAGCTTAACAGGAGTATTACCTAGTAAAGGAAGATCTTTTGCAATTGAGTCAGAAACTGTAATAGTATTCTCAGGATGATCAAACTTAGAGCCTCTATATCTTACTTCATACGTTACAAGAGGCTCTTGCTGATTTCCAGATGGCTTAGTAAATCTAATCCAAGCAAAACCTTCTCGATCAATATGATTTATATATTCTGAAGCATCCACATTAGATAGTGAGCTGACAACTGTTTGAAATACTACAGAGTCATTTGGAACTTTTACCCAACAGTTACCTCTACCTTTATAACGATTTCTGATTATTGCTTTAAAATTAGTAGACATAAAAATTACCTTCCATGATATGTTGTTTTATTTATTATAAATTAAAAGCTATATTATTACACGCTATTTAATTTTACCTGTACCTTTACCTGTTGCAGGTGCACCAGGTACAACTACTCCAGGACCTAGTGTCGTATTAAAAGTTTGACCGACAAGATTGACTGTAACATCAGTTTGAACAATACCTGAAGTAATGAATTCATGAATTGCATTTGCTATCATTTTTGATGTTTCGTTTAAAATGTCTTCTGGATTTGACTCAGGATCAGACGTCTGACCATAAGTTAAAGCTTCTTTTATTTTTGTTTCAAGCGTAGACTTTACTAATGTCATGTTTATTTTCCTTTTCTAAATTTGTTTTCTAGCCAAAGTGTTATTCCTAATAGAATAATTTCTATTTTTAGAAAGAAGAGAAGTACAAAAGATGGATCCTTAGAGACTACTGCAAATCTTTGAAACATTTTTTCTTGTTCTTTAGTAATATCATCTGACAAGAACCAAATAACATCTCCAGATTCTGTAACCATAGATATTACTAAATTAGGTTCTTGAGCTACTACTGAAACAAGATCGTCTAGATTTTCATCTTTCATATTAAACCTTTCAAATAAATTGTTTTTATTTATTATAATCTTAAAGTTTTAATTTTACACATAATTGTAAAAATATTAAAAATATTCTATTTATATTAATAGGAGAAAATTATGAGGCATTTACTTATTTTACTAACTTTATTTCTATTTGGTTTTGACCACGTCAAAAGTATTCAAGATTCTTTCGGGTTTATTAAGACATATTATGCTGTTCAAACTGATCCAAATTATCAATGCGTAACATGCTTGACGTATTCTAAAGACTTAGAATTATTAAGCATTTTAAATAAAGAGTTTAAAAAAACACCATACATAAAGGCTTCTGCTTTTGTAATTAAAAAAACAAAAGATAGAACTCTTTTATCTACATCTTATCATGTTTGTGAGTCTTTAAAAGAATTTCAAACTGACAAAAAGTTTAAAGAGCTTGGAGATAAACTCATGAAGGATGCTTTTTCAAGTAGTTTATTTTTAAATACAGAAATTACTAAACAATACAAGCTTAGACCAAAAATGTCAGCATTAGAGTTTGATGGTACTTTACATAACATAGAAAATATAGTATACGAAAATCCTGATAATGATGTGTGCTTTTTAGAAACACAAGATAGCTGGGGAAAAGAAATAGAGTTTGCAGAAAAAACGTGTTATTATGAAAAGATATATAATATTTCTGCATCAGGAGGATACTATGAACCTTCAGCTTCTGTTTTACGAGAAGGTTATGTTAACAATAAAGTCAAAGAAACAGAAGTTGACGATAGAACTTTTAAAGATCACATGCTCTATACACTCTATGTTTTACCAGGTGCTTCAGGTTCTGGTGTCTTTAACACTGATGGGAAACTTTGCGGCAACGTTAATATATCTTATGCTAAAATAGGTGTCAGTTTTGGTGCTTCGAGCGAGATAATTCAGCAGCTTTTAAAAAGCTTTTTGAATAGTCCTCTAGGTTCCAGTTATGTCGTGATGGAATAAACCTCATTTGACTGTCGAAGTTTGAACTACACTTGACGCAGTAATTATTTCCAGAATTTATAGTAATAGGACTATTGCAAATAAAACAATTGATTTTCATTAATCTCTCTCTTTTTGATTTAAAATATCATCAACAAGATTTTCAATTTCGCAATACATGCTTTTATCATCTGACTCATAAAAAAGTTTACAAAATAAAAACATTATATACCTCTTCTGCATTCTTTGTGATTCTTTATAGAAGATATTTTAAGATTATGCGTAATTAAAGTATTACATATTAACTTAGCTCTATCTTTGTTGTAAAAATTACATTTTTTAGCAGCATATGTAAAGCACAGCTGACTTTTTTTATTAAATCTAGTGTTACTATTACTTTCGAAACCGCAAAAAACGAATATAACTGCAATGACATTAAACGCAAAAAAAAACTTTTTTTCTATAACAGAAATCATTTGATCTCCCATTTTCCTGGAATATCAGGATTAAACTCTTCTTTTTCTCCTCTCATGTGACATGAGAGTTTATCGTAAACTATTCTAGCAATTTCCATAGCTGCTGTTGCTCGAGTAAATGTTTTTGATAAAGTTTTCTTATTAAACTTATCTTCATATTTAATCGTCATTTTATTGTCTCTGTCAATGATAATGTTACACCAATCTGCACCATTTCTTAAGTGAAGAGATTCATCTTTTCTGTCCCATAATAATCTTTTCATTTTACCTCTTTAATTTCAATAAATTTAGAACTCACGCTAATAATGTTTTTACCACTCGATAATCTTATCGCATATAAATCATTTCTTTCATGTCTTAGAACTGTAATTAAAATAAACTCATCATAATCTTCAGGATCCATCATCAATGCAAGTTTTCTTTCTTTTGCATCTTTTAAGTACTCTTTCATTTTAAAAAAGATCTGCTTCATATCACCTCTTTTTGTTTAATATATCAATATTATAAAATAAAAAATTAATTGTTGCACGTCATTAAAAAGACGTGTGTTTAAAGATCTTCGTCTATTGTATCTATATTGAGAATATCTGACAACACTGTCATTGGAAGAGTTTTTGCTGTAAGTTTTTTATAAACAATTAAATGGTTATCTAGCTCTTCCATGTTTTCTTTCATTATTCCCATTACATCTTTAAAAGTATCATATTGCTTTTTCTTTATAAGATCTAAAATCATACCTGTACATTGCCTTATGTTAAAGATAATGTTCTCTATTTCTTCTTCGTTCATTTTAATGTTTTTCTTTGTAAAGACCATAAATATAATTTAAATCGTTTTTATTCATAAACAAATGTGCACTGCTGTTTTTTCTTGCACCTTCGAACTTTAAAAAGCCATTGTTGAAATTTGCTCTACCAAAGGTAAATTCTAACTTTTTAATCTTTGTTAAGATTTCATTTGCAGACATTCTAATGTCAAAGTCAGAATAACCTATATTTCTTCTATTAACAATAATATCTGTTGATATGTCAACAGAAAAAGTATTTGTATTAATTTTCATCTTCTTCACTCCATCCTTTTTCTTTAAGATCGATTACAAGATCTGGACATCTTTTTCCTTGAATATAGGCACTAAAGCATTTATAGATAAGATTGCGCAAACTATCAACTTTAGTCACGCCATACGCCTGTCGCAGAATAATAGTCACACTTCTTTTTTATTTCTTCTAGCGAAATGTTTTCACGATCATATAATATTTCAATACAGTAATATTCTTTTATATCTCTGAGTATTTCTTTTCTTTTATCTATTTCTTTTAACAAGATAAATAAGTTTAACATGCTCAAGATAGTAATCAAAATATAAAATATGTTTTTGTTTCTTTCCATAAATGCCTCAACTTTAATATAACTTAAACTACGATTGGACAGTCTCCTTCAAAAGCGTCATGCCAAGTTGTTCTCTCTCTAATATTAGTACCTATAATTCCTTTTACAAAAATATCTTTTGTGTTGTGAATACGATACGCTTCAATATCAAATTCTTCATTATCATTATCAATAACTTTTATTCTATAAGAGTGAAGTTCGTAATAACCCATATAACTGCTTGATATATTTACATATCTAAAACTAGAACCTTTGTCAAAACTTTTTGAAATAATCAACTCACTTGGCGACGAGGAGCTGTATAGCTTCATAGATCTTTTAGATTTAATAATCATGTTACCCTTTCTTTACGAGGTAAGCTTTGTGCCCAATCATTGTAACAGTACCTCCTCCAACGTATAATTCTCCATTAATAGTAAATGAATCGTCTCCGGCATGTGGGTTGTATCTTACAACAGGATCTGTAGATTTAGGTACAACAAGATCTGTGATCTTACCAATTAATCCTGCATGAACAGTTTTGTTGTGCTTTAAGAAAGCTTCATCTCGACCAGAAGCTCTTAACACGATGTCTGAACAGACAATAGAAACAGAATGTACAGAATCAAGTTTCTTCCCGAGACGTCCAGTATGAATTGTAATTTGGTCGTTTGTATTTAGGTTAGGTCTAATTGTAACTTTGTCCATAATAAAATCCTTTTTTTGTTGCCTTATGTTAATATTATAATAACAAATAAAATTAATTGCACGCTAATTGTTCTTCAAAGAAATAATCTTCACTTCCAGATTCATATACTAGATATATTATATTCTTTTTATTATGTAACACTCTAGTCTTTATAACACCGTCAAGTTCAAAATCAACATTACACACTAATAACTTCTCACCTTGATCTAAAAAACCTCCATCTGTATACCCGTCTTTAGTTCTTTTCTTAGTGTCTCTGGTAGCGTAATACCAAGTTTTTCTTTTTAACTTGACTATCATGTTTTGCTCAATATTTATATTAATCTCCCGCTGTCATTATATAGTTATTAGTCGACTTGATAACAATGTTTTTATAACTCTCCTTCTTGAAAAACATTGTCGCTTAAAACAATTTCAAATTTAGTATCTTTACCTTCTTGAACCCAAATAAAATCTATTTCTTTAGGCTCGCCATTAATTCTAATAATTACTTTAGCATCACCAAGATCTTTGTCTGGTGTACTGTTAAAATTACAAAAAGCAAGTATTTCGTCTAAAGTCATAATCAGTCCTTATAAAAAAGTCTATATCGTTCAGTTACATAACAAGAGTACTCTGTATTCCAGTCATGGAAATATACAGTTTCAGATAAAAGATTACCTTCGATATCTCTCATTTCACTAGGTAATACTTCATGTATTCCTCTTTGAATTCTAAGTTGATTCATTCTTTTAGCTAACTTAAACTTGTCTTTAACTGTTTCATACCTTCTAAGCTTTAAATAATCCATTATTTGTCTCCTAAGCTAAGTGAAAAAGGTACTGAATTAAGTTTTCTTCCAGAGTTATTGTATACATCAACAATGATTTTATTGCCATCAAAATAAGCTACAACTTTTTTATTTTCATATTTCTTTTCAATAGTCTTCATGAATTCCTCACACATTTCAGTTTATTAATAAGCTCTTCAGGAGTATAATATCCCATATCTTCCCAGTTACTGTTAACTGCAACCTCTACGATATCAATCGTCTGCCGCCACATATAAGTCGTATCATCAGATTTCCAATTGACTTGAGGAGTCTGACCGGCCCATAATTTAAAAGTAGGATCTGACTTGAGAAGATTAGAAATATTTACTATTTTTAAAAATTCTTCACCTGATAATTCAATGTTTAGCCCTTTTATCTTGTTTAATACTGTACTTGCATTAATCAAACTCTCATATGGAAAACTTAATTCATAAATCTGCATAAATTCTACCTCTTATATTTTAGAAAATACATAATAATAACAGTAATCAAAAACAATTTTAACATCAATAGCTTTCTCCAATTACAACAAAGTTTTCTGATGAATCATCTTCAGAGAATATAGGCTCAAGATTAGAGTCTAAAGCCATTTCAGAGATTGTTTCGTATTGAATATTGTATCGATTCATACCATCACTCATAACAATTTCTGATGATGGGTCGTAAGATTGTAAAACGTCAATTAATTCTTCAACAGTCATATTGAATTCCTTTTTAAATAAAATTATTGTTGTTGCCTTATGGTAATATTATAATATAAATTAAAACTTATTGCACGTCAAGAGAGCTATCTATGACTTCATACTCATATATTTTCCACTTATCTTTAATATGTTTTTTCAAAGTTTCATTAAGATCTAACGTAAAGATCTCATCTTCATTTTCATCATATGCACAAACTATCTGTGCAGATCCTTCTTTAACTTCGAAGTTATAAATAATTCCAACATGTCCTTGATAACTGTCACTTGTGTTATCTATTTTAATGTTGAAATAGGCTGGGAGATTTCTATTTGAAAACTCTTCATGATCCATATGGATACCATGCTCATACTCTATATTTTCAATATGGTTTAATGCACGCTGATATAAATTAAGTTCTGTCATAAAAATATCCTTTTGTAAAAATAATTGTGTTGAATGGGATTGACGAAACGAGCGGTTAGGCAGACAAAGAAGGTGTTTCTTGATTGCTTAATAAAAGAGATTCAAGATCTAAATTAGTTGAATGATGAATGCTTCCACTGTAATCTTTAAATATAGTAATCTGACCGTTTTCATATTTTCTTACAATATTATTGTTTTCATCTCTTGAGAATCTAACAACTTCAATTAGCAAAGTTTTACAGTAAGGTTCTTCGTAATTGATGAATACATTTTCTAGTTGTTTCTTAACTTCAATGTCACCAACATAATAGTTTAATTCTTCTTCATCTGTATCGTCATTGTAATCAATGTATTCACCGCAAATTTTATCCATTACATCTGATTGTTTTTCATTAAACAAAGGGAAAGTATTGATTTCTTTTACAATTAAGATTGGATATGATTCGTCTTTCAAAGAAATAGAACATGGTCCAAAACTTTCCATTGCATCTTTATTACAGAAAGCACCCTTATCATATTCAGCATTCATATAAGATAAATGTTCCATCAATCCTTGAATTCCTGAAAGAGGCATGTAGTTTGCATGAGATGTATAAAAGATGTTGTTTTCCATTTTAAATCCTTAAAAATTAAAAGTTAATGTAATGCCTTATGTTATTATTATAAATTAAATTAAAACTAATTACACGTTTAAAGACCGTCGTCTGAAAATCCTTTTTCTTTTTGACTAGGGTCATCTGGAAAACCTCCAGCTTTGAAATTCTCTAACTCATTACAATCAAACTCTAAAACACATAAGCCTAATTCTTCAGTAAGAGCTTCTACAATTTCATGATTCAAATCTTCAGCATTAGTAATACTATCTGTATCTAATTCAACAGACATTTTTCTTGGAAGCTGAGATTGAAAAACATCTTGATCATCATCTATATCCCATAAGATATTAAAACAATTAAACTTTTTCATATAAACTCCTTCTTAATGATTGAAAATCGGCTCGAATAATTTAACAAGATCTGGACATGCCCCGTTTACTGAGTAAACACCCATGCTTCTTTTCTTAGCTTCTGAAAAACTAATGTTTCCTTTTACTCTTGGCTTGTGAACCATTTTAACATCAATAAACTTTGGATCTGTTTTAACAAGGTCTTCTAGAAAGGATAACACTTCTAATGCTTTTTCTTCTTTATTGAATCCAACCTTCCAGGATCTTTCACCTTTAATATGTAAAGTAATTCTGTAAGCAGTTCTAAATCTGTAATTAGTAGATTTATTAAAATTAATTTTGTTAAGATTCATAAACGCTCCTTAGTACCAAGTAAGTACTTCTGTTTTGTAAAGGTTAATAGGATAACATTTATCTTTATATCTCATTGAAAGAGACGCTGATACTTCTAATTCACTGTCATAAACATGAGTTACACCTTTTTCTTTTAACATATTGATAAAATCCAAGAATCCTGATTTGCTTTCTGTAGCAGAATATTCAAGTTTAATAATCTCAGTATAGATTCCAGGTTTAACTTGAGGGCAGCTACCTTCATCTTGAACAAGAATGTCTGGACCGAAAGTTCCAAGGCCTGAAGGAGGAGAACGAAAATCACAATAGAAAATAACTGGTTCTTGATTTACCATTTTAAATCCTTTTAAAATAAAAGTTAATGTATCGCCTTATGGTAATATTATAAATTAAAATAAAACTAATTGCACGTTTGATGTTCAAAGAAGATGTTATTTTCATATTGAATCCAAAACTTTCCTTGAGGAAACGTCTTTTTTAAAAGCTCAAGAAGTTTTACATCTGAGACTCTTTTATCTTGTATTCTAAATTCAGCAGTTTCAAGTCTTGTATCTCCTAGACTTCCTACACCAAGGTAAACCCTTGGCAAGAAACCTTTGGATATATAATAATCAGTAACAAAATCATCTACTTGATCTGCAAAATCTCTAATATTCATGTTTTCTCCTAACATTAAACTCCAAATCTTTCTAACAGATTTGTTTTTGAATCTGTTTCACCACAGTCTTGATCTAAGCTCCAACGAAACTCCAAATTATTTCCATATTGATAGCCACTGAAGATCTTAACTTCTCCGTGTCTCGGATGTTGTCTTACCATTGCAGGTATCTCCATCCCTCTATAATCTCTCATGTGAGCCGGAATCATCATAAAAGTAGCATGTGGATAAGATGCTTTATCTAAAATAATTGTAGCTTGGCCAGTCATTTAAAATCCTTTCAATATAAGAATTGTTGTTGTGCCTTATGGATATATTATAAATTAATTAAATACTTTTTACATGCAAGAAAACTTAATGCTTGCTTTTATACTTGATCTTTTTGAAATATTTTGTCAAAGTCAACTGTTAAAGAATCGAGACAAACAATATTTTTTTTAACTATACTAATAGCTTCTTTCTCTATTTTATTGTTTTCTGAACATATACTAATAAGTCTTTTTCTACACTCAATAACGTTCTCAGAAGATATATCAATTCCGTATATTGACTTTAAACAAAGTATATTGTCATGATGCTTTTTTTTCTCTTTCAAGACTTCAACTAGTATATTGCCATTACCGCATGCTGGATCTAAAAAAGTTTTGCTTGGATCTTCCCATCCAGCCTTAGGTATGTTTTTTAATATTTCTTGAACAAGTACCTGAGGTGTATAAACTTCCCCTAAATCTTTTACTCTTTCTTTAGACTTAACAATACTCTCAGACATATGTTCACCTATACTAGATAATTTCTTAATATTTTAATTTCATCTTTACTTAAAATGTTTTTTAAACAAAAAGGTTTTGTCCAGTCTGTTTTAGGGATCGATATTTCTGCATATCTTCCTCTTCTTTTAAACTTGTCAACAAATTTATAAGCATCACTTTTAAAGTAAGCAATGACATTGTTGAGTTCGTTTTTATCTCCTAGGAAATATCTTGCATATCTTCCAACACCTTTATTACTTACAATTTCTGTATATCTATCTACATCTTTACACTCTATGATATGTGCAATTATTAGTTTTGTATCTTCATAGTCTATCGGCTTTTCTTTTGACCATAAACTTTGCCTATCTTTTTTTGATGATAGATATACTTCATAAGCGTGTGTGTTTGTTTTGCTGTCAACAAATTCGTTCTGCCCTTTACCAGGTTTCGACTTGACTTTACATAATTTTTCTAATATTGAATTTGTTTTTTCTAAGTCTTTATAAAGCTTTCTTTGATTTTCATACCCTAATGCAGGAAAATTATTTGGTATCGGCCAAGATATTTCTAAATCTTTTATACTGTTAGTTTCATCTTGGATTGTTACTTTTTGATTATCTTTTTCTGAATTTTTATATTTCCAATAACAAACGTCTGTAGTACTAATTTGACCTTGGAAAGCTTCATCACTATTTTTAAAAACAATAAATTCAGGTGATGAGTCTAATAATTTATTTGCATCTTTGTTAAAAAAAGTTGCTGGGTTAATAAAGATTAATTCTCCATTCTCTGTTAAATTTTTTAGATTTTTATCGATAAACTTTTGATAAAACTTTTTATCTTTTCCTTTTTGATAAGGAGGATTTCCTACTATGTAATCAAATTTCATATTTT
>Ga0098048_1001156_pt1 | contig 11764 bp, 14 predicted proteins | sample 13_taG_FD_75052 | JGI IMG/M metagenome (GOLD analysis project Ga0098048, IMG submission 75052) | Marine viral communities from the Subarctic Pacific Ocean - 13_ETSP_OMZ_AT15268 metaG | ecosystem: Environmental > Aquatic > Marine > Oceanic | place: Pacific Ocean | collected 2015-01-16 | reverse complement strand
CAAGGTCTATTGTCCCGTCATCATCTTGATACGTGGCAGAGATTCGTGTCTCCGTATTGCCAGAAAACATACCGCCTACAATATCCTGAACCTGCTCGGTGCTTAGCTGAGTGTTTGTATCAGCAGAAGCTATCGTAACTGTGTCGCTTGATGCGTTGGTCGTAATGGTTACGTTAGACCCAGCGGCAAGAGTCAGAGTGTCGTCCGTTGCGTCAGCTACGATATTGTCTTGACCAGATACGGCAAGCGTGGTAAAAGCATTAGGAGAAGTGCCGTCAGAACCTGCAGGGCCCTGAGGTCCCGTAGCGCCCTGAGGCCCTGTTGATCCAGTAGGCCCTGTCGATCCTGTAGACCCCGTTGGTCCTTGCGGCCCCGTAGATCCTGTAGCTCCTGTGGCACCCGCAGCTCCTGTGTCACCCTTCGGACCTTTTTCAGTTATGGATACAGAAGAAGATGCTGACGTTGTAAGATTTACAGAAGACGCTGCCGATGTAGTTACGTCAACCGACGTTGAATCAGTTATTGTTACAGATACATCAGCCATTATCTTGCTTCGCTTTCAATGGCCTCAGAAATATCTTCGTTCACTGTAAAGTTTCCAAAAAGAACTGTTCTGTGAGTATCTAGCCCCCCCGCAGTATTAGGCTTAATATATTGAATGTCGTAAACATACTTGCCAGAAGGAATGCTTCTCATGACTTTTGCAGAAGCCTGAATAGTAGCATTACCGCTGTCGTCAACAGAAACTGGTTCAAAGTTGTTTTCTGCTCCAGCTCTGCTGACAGCTTTGTCTCCGATATCTTGTGTGCCCAGCAGCAATCCGCCCTTACCTCTCACGCTCCTTGATGCGTTTCTAGCATCGGCTGGCTGTCGAACCTGAACAATAAATCTGTAGTTGTCAGTAGACAAAGGAAGGACTGTGCCTGCAGAGTCCTTAAGTGTTATAGTCAACGAAAATGTATCACCTCTTTTACAAGTGATGTCCATCTTCGACGATTCATCGAGATTTACTTTACTAGTTGCCATTATTGAAACATGTTCATGAATGATTGACTCTTATCCTGAAGCTCTCCTCGTGTACCCTTTCTTTGAGAAATAAGTTGAGATTGCTTTGTTGCTTGTTTATCGACACGCTCGTCTTTGCGATCTTCTTTAAGGACCTCCAGTTTTTCTTTAAACTCTTGGTCTTCTGTTTTAAATCCAAGTGTAGCTTGAGCCTTAATCATTTCAATTTGTGTTCTCATTTCATGCTCCATTTGCATCCGCTGCATTTCCAACTGACTCTTCATTTGCTCCATCTGAACCTCAATCTGAGCCTGCATTTGCATTTCCTGTTGCTTAGCCTGAGAAGCGGCCTGAGCGGACTGTTGAGCCACCTGAGCCTGCATCTGTGAGTTTTGCATAGCCTGCTCTTGCATACGCTTCATTCGCTTATTGCGACGAACAATAAGGAGCCTTTCCGCTTGGTTTACGTCACGCATATTTCTAACAGCAATAGCATCCTCAAGATCAATTTCTTTCTGACCCAAAGCCATCTGGATGTTTTGCTCAAGGTACATTCGATCTTTATCCTCCATGTCTTTTACAACCTGAACGCCAAAGTTGTACATGGGTAGATCTCCAAAGCTACTAAGCACCTTCATGTTGCTTTCGCCGATGGCATTTGTGTATGCCTTATATATAGGTGTGTCCTGAGGAAGAATTTGAAGACACTTTACAATGTCCTCACAAACCTTCTTGTAGATAACCATTGCAGCGTTGGTAATATCATAGATGGCATTGTTGCCTGCTGCGATAGCATTTTGCTGTACACCGACTAGTGTATCTCCCTTAGGAGTAGACGCATCCATCATCTCATTGATACCCGTTACGTCACGGATCATCCGTAAGTAGTGGTTGTAAAGAGACACCAACTCGTTGATGTTCCTGATGTGGTTGTCGATGGTTCGCACAGGCGGGTTCTGGAAGCCACCCTCTGGGTTTTTACTTCTGTAGTAGAAAACACCTGTTTGTTCGTAGATGTCATGAAGCTCCAAAGGTTGAAGCTCCCCGCCCTTACCTAGCTGTACATTTTCAAGACCCTCCACGTCAATAATCAACCCATCAGGCTTTGCCTTTGCCAAGGCTTGCTGAAGCTTAAGGTGGGTGATTTGAAGCATGTCTGCAAAACCAACACACCCGTCAATCAAAGACTTGGGGATCATGCGTCGAATATTCGTCGAGATAGACGAGTATGACATACGCGCTTTAGAGATGTCGTGAATGTTTTTAGGAACATTGCTCTTCATGCCGTAGTCAAACAGCATGTCGCATCCCATAATAAAAGAACCCCCATAAATAGTTTGAATCTCAAGCTTATGAGGCTTTCTAGAAAACACTGAATTCTTTTTTTCTTTGTAGTCGTACCCCTCAAAGAAGAAACCGCTGTTTCCGTACTTATTTTCTTTTTCTTCGAAGTATATGCAGTCGGTAGAAACAAACTCAAAGTCTAGAATATCAATCATAAACTCATCATAGCCATACATGGTCTTGTTAAGACTACGATCGTACTGAGTGTCGTTGATTTTAGACTTATCATATCCACCACTGCTGGCCACTTTAGTGGCTATCTTTTTGTAGTCCTCTTCTGAGAACATATCGCCCGCCAACCTTTTTAGCTCACTAATACTTACCCTCTTGATATGACCAGCATAAGTTAGGTCATTCATACCGGGGTCCTCGGTGTAGCTATGAATAAAGTTAATCGGGTCTACATACTCCTCTCTAATGCCATAGCTTGGGTCGTTACTTCTTTTTACAACACCCATGCCTAAAGCAACAAGATCATTAACTACCCTTCTGAAAATGCCGTCATTAAAGTTGCTCCAAGATAGAGTTAAGTTAGTGCCTATCTGTGCAGCAATTTCTGCGTCAGTCTTAACGTTGGTTTCCAAAAAGATTTCTGCCTCCTCCATTGTTTCAGGAAGGCTTTCTGGATCTTCCCCCAGAACCAATCCTCCAGTCATCTCTTTGAGTTTCAACAGCTCATCACGAAGCATGACTTGATTCTTCATCCTGTTTTTCTCTTGCTGCTTTTCAGAAGAAGAGATAGGATCAATAGCCTCTAGGTTTGGGTATGGATCCCTAGAGAGAATTTTATTCGCAACAATCTTAGCGAACTTCGGAAGAATAGGAACGGGGGTGTAATCAAGATTTACCAAGCTACCATCCCCATTGTTGGGGTCTAGATTGGTAAGGATCTGCTTGTAAATATTTGTGTCCTGAGTTCCGTTTGCGTACTCTCTGTTACGCTCAAACGTTTTGTTTCTCTGACGCAGCAAAGAGTTTTGATTTGTCAGACTCCCCCACTGACTCTCGATGGCCTTAGCGTAACTTGAGCCATAAGCTTCTGAAGACTTTTCTTTTTGAGGGGCTAGCGGGTCCGGAAAATTGCTAGACTTCTTTTTACCGTATTCTTGCATTACTCTAGGCGCATTTTGTGCAAATATAAGGAATTAGCCGATGGGCTTATATCGCCTAAAAAATTTAGCCTCAGACAGATTAGACTCTTTCTTTTTAACCTTTACTTTCTGCGCAGCCAAAAGGCACAATCCAGAACTAATTGAAAGGTCAAACTTTGTTCTGTTGTCAATTTTAAATCCTATCCAATCTTCTAGAGTTCTGTTGAAATAAGTCTTCCCGTACTCTCCTGTTTCTCTGTTTATTCCTACGTGATCGTGGATGTAAGCCTCTATAGCGTGAGCATGAGCCTGTATTACTTCTTGAGAGTTAGATGGTATGCCTTTGGTCTTTACGTTCATCTTTGCGTTTGGAGCAGAAAGATGACGGGGCCTATTCATTAAATAGCCATCGTAACCCCTTGTCTCAAAGTATCTTGCAATGCCATACTTGTTATTCTCAATTAACAGTGGGTACCCATAAAACACTGCCGCCATGAGGCAGTCTTCATAGAAAATCTTGGCTAAAGGTGGACGGGACGCATACTCCAATACAAACATGTTAGATGGATGCTCCATGTGAAACTTGTTGTATAAGTGTAGCGCTCCCTTAGACCCCCGTCCATCGACGGTGGCGTCAAGGTCATAAGAGTCAACCCCGCCTACCCCCAGCTCTGCATTCGGTGCTATGCGTTTGTTTTGCTCAGACTTTTTTAGATTACGCATTTCTGTCGGAGGCATCCACGCGATACGGAATCGACCCTTAACATCAGGTTTAAAAATAACCTCTGTGTCTTGGACACCCTCTTTCCAAACAAAGTTTCCCCTTACCACGGGATTCGGGAACAACTCATCGTTGTATTGTATTTGCTCATATATCTGCCCGACATTAAATAAGCTGCCATCAATACTGTCCCTAAAGGCTTCGTCCTCAGTAAATGGGAACTGCCTAATAACTTCATTTAGCTCGGAGGGATCTCCTTTGAGGCTTTCCCTTTCGTTCTTAAGGAACGTTTTAGACCCTTGAAAAATGCTATCCCCATCAAGACCATCGACAACCTTATCAGGATTTTCCACGATTGGATTTCCGTAGGGGTCAAAGAAACCTTCCAAAGAGTCGTAAGCAGGAATGAACAGTCTATAGAGGCCAGTTCTAGTCCTTCCATTTGCGTTTCTTTCTATTGGGTCGGAGTCTTTCCACAGATCCTTGTACTCCTTCCCACCTTTGTCCATCGGATTGACGGTGCTTCCGACCATCGCTTTTCCGACTATTTTCCGCCCGACGATCAAACACGTCCGTTGAATCCTCCAAGCGTCTCTTATGTCTGTAGGTTTTTCCCATTTGCCTGCCTCATCGAGATACAACAAGTGTAGTTTTTCACCGTCGTATGCGTTATTAGTAGTGTTTTTCCAGTTGATAACTGTGTTCAAAGCCTCTCCCTTTTGAGAGGTCTTGTTGTTTTTAGTAATCCTTTTACTGGGCTCTCTAAATGCAAGCTCCATCCGAGGGTTGGTGGTACCGTCCTGAATAGGCTTAAAGAAAAAAGGATAGCTACGAAACATTTGAACCACCTTCTTCATGAAGATGTTTTCTTGAGCGTCTTTACCAGTCTTTGACTGTATCCCCATCAACTTGTCCTTTACCTGAGTGCCCTCATCTAAAAGCACAGACGAGCAGATATTTGTATACCCGCTACGCCTGCACTTAGTATAGAGCTGCCCGATACACCGGGAGTCCGCCTCACACGCCGATAGATGAATAAAGATGTCTCTTTGAAAGGACAAGAAGTTAGGATATCCAATATCCATCTTCGTCCACTGAAGCATCATGTAGTGACGCCCCGTAATATATGTAGGTTCACCGTTATTATAAAACCAAAAGCCCTCACGCCTACGCCGAAACTCTTCTTCGATATACGCAGAAAACTTTTGTCGAAACTCCCTTGGCATCTCGCTCCACTCATCCATAGAGCGAATCCTAGACAGCTCTTCGGGCATAGGCCTCCTTTCCCACATCTGCATATCGACTGCCTTGCCATATCCCTCAATTTGTTTTTTGGGAGGCTGAGCGGGAAGTATAATGACCAACCCACTAAGTTCGATAACCTCACCGTGTGTACCCTTGGGGCAAATTGAGATAGCAAGGTCATCATATTCTTCTATGTTTACTAAAGTGCTCAAAAGTAAGGTTGGTTTGATAGAAACTCTAGCCAGTCCAAAACTGTAACTATTCCATCACCATCGAGATCGTACTGTTTGTTTTTAGTACCAAAAGAGTTGTAGAAGCCAGCGACCTCTTGCATGAAGTCAAGGAAGTCCTGCATTAGTACACTTGACCCCATCTATTGCTTTTGAAGCTGGGGGCTCCTGTTTTTGGGTTTTTTAGAACCATGTTCTTGCCGCATGGACACTGGATCTGATGCTGGGCTTTACCATCAACGAACTTAATGGTTACGCCAGACTTATCTTCTTCGCGTTTTTCGTCACAATCACAAATATAGGTAGCCATAGTTATCGACCTTGTGAAGCGTAAGGCTTCTTGTAATTAACTGAATTCTTATTTTTAGATGTCTTGGTTTTAGCGTGGACACCTTTCCGACGAATACGTTTTTTCTTGTATTCTGAGATTTGAACTTTAGCCATGTGTTTTAATTTAATTCAGTACACCCGCAGGGACTCGAACCCCGAACCCTCGCCTTAGAAGGGCGATGCTCTATCCAGTTGAGCTACAGGTGCAATTTACTTTAATGCTCTATTCTTTGACGCAGACATAACAACTGCTTTGCCTACGGAGTTTCCTCCTGTGTGGTGGACGTCTTTCCCGTCACCTTTTTTAACCTTACCCCTTTTGGCAAACTTTCTACGAAGCTTATTCCTTAGTGCCCTGCGCTTTTTTTGCTTTTCTGTAGCGTTAAACTCTGTGTCATACTCTTTCTTATAAGAACGAGCTTCAGGGTTATTGGCGTAGTACTTAGCAGTTTTCATGGACCAAAGATAATAAATGTCCGCGAGGTGGGACTTGAACCCACATGTGACCAGTTACCCTTTCTACAAGGTATAAGCTTGAGGGGATACTCGCGGTTATGAGTTGCGGCGTTCATGAGTTTTAATCCTATGGCAGTTGGCGCATCGGACTTCACACTTTCGCATTTCGTTTTTAATTGACTCTATAGAATAAGACTGTCCCACCATGTCTGATACATTATTAACCTTTTCCCCTTTTACATGATCAAAGTCAAGAACCAGTGGGTTAGACTCTCCGCAGTCAACGCAGCTAAAAAAATTTTTAACCCTATTCACAAACTTCTTTGACCACTTACGCTGATTTTTGTTTCTTATTTTAGCCCTTAGCTTATAGCTACCCTTGTTTCTTTGATAGTGTGCCTTAGATGCAGCGCGTTGATCCTCAGGGTTTTTGTAGGGCATTAGTCCTTTAGATCGTTATTCCAAGATTCTTCCCAGAACTTAAAGTCGGTCCTGTTGTTCCTCCACACGATCTCCTTCCAATCATTTAGAGAATCTTTCAGCGAAACCTCCGCTGTAGTCCTTGACTTCTCCGATTTCTCCATTGGTCTGTAGGTCTTTAATCATTTGTTCCAATCGTTGTCTTTCAACAATTAGGTCTTTACAATCCGTAGCTGTTTGCTTAATAGACTGAAGCTCAGCTTTTCGGGCGCTACCGTTGATCTCAGGATCAACAGGCTTCTTGATTTCGTCGATCATATTATTGATGGCAACCTCCATCGACGTCATCAAGCGCTTGGCAGCAGCCACAGTAGTAAACTTACCCTTCGACATACACCAAGTCTTCGTTACGAGTACGATAGTGTTCTTTGCCGTCTATGCTAATGCGGTAGTCTGCATTCTTGGCAAAGCCTACTATATCTCCTTTCTTTACGCCCAGCTCTTCTAGCCAAGGAGCGTCAAAAGAAACACGGCCCCTTCTAGGCATATTGTCCTCTAGTTTAATTACCTCTACAACTTCTGACTCTTTCTTTTCCTCCTCGTCAACCGACTCCAACAAAGCCCACCCAGCGAGAGGCTTTACCTCTCCTGTGTCCTTGCACTTAAAAGCAATGGCTTGGTTTCCGTGAGTATTGTCAGGATTGTACCTTACAATATAGTTATCGTCATTGCCCGTTAGTGGCTGACCGTCATTGATAACCACGTGGTGGTGAAAGTATAGGGTGTCGCCTTCTTTGACGCCTGTGTTGTGCTTTATGGGAGCGCACACGACAGGCCCCTCTGTGATTCGGTTATTGAACTCACCCATTTCAAAACGGGTGTCAATAAAAAGTTCCATACCACCTTCGGTGGTGATGGTGTCGTTGACTTTTGTTTTAAGCTCTACGACAAACAGATCAAGTGTCTTCATATTAAAAGTTGCAATCAAATTCAATTAGACAAGGCATGTCATCTACAGCTTTCCATAGAACCTGCCCCTCTTCGTTTTCCAAATATACGAGATATCTGGTCTTTCCGTGATGGTGCAGGTGCCTTTCGTCAAGAACTATTGCACAAACTTCTCCACTTCCTGCTCTCATACCTACATAGTAGGCCATAGCATTCTTCGGGTCTTTCCCGATAATGATCTTTCTAATAAGTCCCTCCATTTTAATTTAATGATATCCCCAGTCCGTCGAGTAAGTCATCCAGATCAGGACCAGTGTCCTCTGGGGGTGTATATGAATCTTTCATAAAGTCCTGTATGATATCTAGCTCACCTTGACTTTGAATGTTATAATGAAAAAAAGCCTTCATGTTACTCGTCTCGTCGTCAAAAGGTTCTAGCAAACCTACGACAAAAGAAGAAATAACCTTATCTTCTAGACTGTACTTTTCTACTAGATCTGTAAGTGCCATAGCTAGCTCTTGCATTTCAAACCAAAAGCCTTCCTCTTCCATACCTTTGTACTGACCCAAATCCATAATGCCGAAAAGTTTAATTTCAAAAAAGAAGCTCTTCAGGGACTTCTCTCACCTTAACCAAAGGTACGTAAAAAAAAATCACCTTAAGTACCTAAGGCCTAGGACTATAGCGTTCTGCAAGCGATATGACATATTCGAAAGAGAACTCAACTTTATGCTTTGGGCATACGATCTAGAGTTCTGGACACTGAAGTATGCGGCAGAGGATTACGATTACTCAAAGAAAAAACTAGCAGAAAGAATTGTTTATCAGCTAGTTAGAGAGGGTTACCTCTACAAACACTTTGACAAGATGACCCCCTCAAACACAAGGGAGGACCACATCTTTAGGGATGAGACCAAGTACAACTACAGGGTGAGATATGCGCTTACACAAAAGGCCCGCTTGTTAGTGCAGGCCTTTTACAGAGAGCTGGAAGGTTAAGCGTCGGAGTCGGTAAGACTAAACGATTTTTGCAAAAACAATTCTCCAGCAACACCTGACTTAGTTAAAGTTCCTGAAACAATAAAATTGTTTCTAGAAGTTCCATTATGAGCGCAGGCTGCTCCGGACCCACTACCAAGGTCTAAATTGTCTAGTGGCCCCCCAGCATCAGTGAAAACATAAATAAAGTTAGCCCCCCCTACGTCAACAAAGTTATCCATTGTGACAGAACTAGAAAGTAGCTGAAAAGCACCTGTGGTTGCATTTTCTACTGTAACGTTTGTCAATACAAAGTCACTAGCAGAATCACTAGATTCATCAAAAACTTCCGCCCCCGATGCAGCATTCCCAACTCGAAATCTAATATCAAAAGCTGAGGTTGTTGCGGGTGAAACAGTCGTATCTCCTGAGTTTGCTGAACCTGCTGTTGTAAGAAAAAAAATAGCGTCAAGATTTGCAGTAACTGGGGGCGCTACAGACCCACCATAAGACAAAGATGATCCTAAACCTAACATTATCCGCTGCAGCTTTCGCAGTCCTCAGGGGCGTCGAGGTTGCATGTTATCTCTCCGGACTTGACCTTGTCCTCTTGCTTTTTCAGCTTGTCTTGATCCAAGAAGCTGATGTCGTCGAATTCGTCTTCCATAATTATAGTGCTTTTCCAAATATTACTTCGTAGTACGTCTGTCCCTTATCATCACGACAAGCTTTGAGACAACGACCACGGTTAATGCCATCGTAAACGTAAGACACGTGAACCCAATCAGGATTATCTTCAGTACCAAACTCCCAAATGAGCTGATCAAACTCCAGATTCTCACGGATATACTCGAAGATCTCAGAGTTCTTACACCTTCCGTACACATCCGCGTCAAGATCGAGTGCTCTTCCCTCCACGTGCTGACTACGAGCTGAGCCACCGATCGCAGTATTGAGCTCCGCTGAGCGATAGCCGCTCGACACGAATATAGGGCACTTGAAAGTGTTCCTAAGAGGCTGAAATATATGCTCTGCAATCGCCTTGAGATTTCCTTGTACCCACTCATCTGGTGTATTGTCTATGTTAAGGCGTTTGGCCGTTATGCTTTTTGTTACCTCTGCGAGAGACAGATTTTTTGATAGCTTCATTATTCAGTCTTCTTTTTTCATTCTCCACCCCAGAGTCTTTTTTCTTCTTCTTAGGGTTGAAGTAGAATTTATTCACTTACGAAGCAACAAATACTTCAGTGACAATAGTAGAGGTCGAGGCAACCGCTTTGATCTCTGCAATATTTGCAAGAGATACACTCTGAGATCCTGTAGCGTTAGCATCCATAGAGGCATTGTTCAAGACAAAGCTTTGACCAGCAGTAAGCTTTACGAAATACTCTTCACTGCTGCCCAAAACGCGAAGGGTAAGAGTGTTTGCAGTACCTGCGTGAGTAATACGCAAGTATTTGACAGATGCCGCAACAAAAGTGCCGCTAGCAACAGCAGAATCAAACTTAACCAAGTCTGCTTCACTGTTGGTGACCGTAACAATACGGTTGTCTACTTGTGATACTGATTGAACATCAAGAACTCTAGAACTGCCTCTATCGACACCCTCTATACTGAGCTCTTCGTTGATTGTTACTTTAAGTGTAGCCATGGGTCAAAGATAATCAATTAAAGAGTACCTTATTTAGGTAGCCTCTCGTCTCCTCAGGGATGTACTTAAACCAAGCCCTAGGATCTCCATAGATATCTACCCCATCAGCCTTAGCCTCTTCCAAAGCAGTCTTGATTCTACCCTCCCCAGCGTTGTAAGAAGCGTAGATACGCGCAAGCCTGTTTACTTCAGGTATCTTTTGTGGTGGATCCTTGATCCAACTCAACTCAGACAACGCATTGATCTTTGCATTACGCATCTGACGGCTGTGCTCAGGGTTAAAAGGGTCAAGACCCTCAGGAATCAGTCCCCTATCCTGCAGGTCCTGTTGTGTAGAGGGCATAATCTGCAACAAACCTCTAGCGCCAGCAGGGGATACCGCTCTCTCATCACCCGAACTCTCCGCCATAATCTGCCTCTGAAGCCTCTCGGATTGTGATGTTGTGTAATTGGTGGTATCAGAAGGCATATCCTCAGCCATCCTAGCCAATCGAGCATCAAGACGTGCATACCCCGTACTACCATTCTTTTCCTTCTTCGGATCACCCACACCCATAGCCCCGCCTAACCTAAAATAGTGTGGTTTTTTTCTTGGTCTCATAGATGCAAATATACCAAACCCAAACCAATTGAAAAGTGGACACATATATAGCCCCCCTCTATACACGGTATGACATATGTGGAGGCCTACCCTTAGACACAACTACCCTCGCGCCATAAACAAGTAACTGATTCAATGTGCACACACAAAACAAACTGTGGAAGTGTAGTACCAAATGATCAGCTTGATAATGTAAAGGTATAAACAAAAATTTGAAAAGTCAACCCTGAACAATAGCTTTAAAGAACTGACTCTAAAACGCTGTAAACGAGCCTCCTAACATTGTTTTTGTGAATATGCTAATGAAGGCAATACACCCATGAACCCGCAAAAAGAGGTGAGATCTATCTAGAGTGGGGATTATATATATGTATACACGTCACGTATACGTATCCGAAATGGCTTTAGCGAGGGCCCCCCCTAGTCCCCCCCATCGAGTCGGCTACACTTTTCAGCTTTTTGTCAGTATAAGATACTGACAAGTAAGGAGAAAAACGACCTAGCCTCACGTATACACTCCCAGCGAGACCCTAGGCATTATGCAACGAGTCTTCCTAGGAGGAGGAACAATCCCTCCCCAATCCTTCAGCCTCCCTTCAACTCACCCCTTAACGGGGTGTTATTGAGCCGCCGAAATCTATATAGTTACTCTTAGTATACACTCTCTTCATTTATGAAGAGTGTATACTTAGAGAAACATAAATAATCCAAACCCCTTCAAAATGTCAAAGTCCTCCGACCTT
>Ga0098048_1001155_pt1 | contig 11767 bp, 8 predicted proteins | sample 13_taG_FD_75052 | JGI IMG/M metagenome (GOLD analysis project Ga0098048, IMG submission 75052) | Marine viral communities from the Subarctic Pacific Ocean - 13_ETSP_OMZ_AT15268 metaG | ecosystem: Environmental > Aquatic > Marine > Oceanic | place: Pacific Ocean | collected 2015-01-16 | reverse complement strand
GACTATGCACGTAAGGATGATGTGAAAGATGATATGCACAATCTTATGGATGCACTCAAAAGATTAGAAGATAAGTTGGATAAAGTATTGATTGGAAATAGATAATGGCAGCGATATTTACTGATGCACAATTAGAAACAGAAGTAGGAAAACTTGCTTCTGGTCAAACTGCAGGAACACCTCAAGTAACAGCAGTAACACAGACGGCAACTGATGTAGAAGACATATCAAATATTTCTTTAGGAACATCTCCCACAGCCGCCACTGTTGAAGCTACTCCTAGTGGCATAGTCACAACAGCACCTACTCAATCGTCTGCAAACGTAGGACAAGTCGGTGCTACGACAACTATAGCTCCAAATGTAACAACTATGGGTGCATCTCAAATTACCCCTGCAGGTGACTATGTTTCTGACGTTCAAGGCACAGTAAGTGCAGGCTCTATAGCCACTGCTCCAACAGAACAGTTAGATGAGAAAGCAACTACTAAGTATCAACTAACACAGTTATTATCTAGCATAGAAGAAGGAACAGAAATGCCTGCGTGGGCATCTCCTGCAGTTAGAAAAGTAGGAGCAATCATGCAAGCTAGAGGTCTTGGTGCATCTAGTATGGCTTCTGCGGCTATGACACAAGCTGTTATGGAATCAGGCATTGTTATTGCAACTCAAGATGCAAATAAGTATGCGGCCATACAGTTACAAAACTTAAATGCAAAACAAAAGACATCACTACAAAATGCTTTAACATATGCCGCAATGGACAAAGCTAACTTATCTGCAAGGTTGCAGGGAGCAGTGACTAATGCTCAAGCACTACTAACGGTAGACACTAAGAACTTAGATGCTCAACAGAAAGCCGACAGTTTAAGTTACAATGCACTAACACAAGCTTTATTTAAAGATGCGGCAGAAGACAATGCAAGAAAACAATTTAATGCTAAGAATCAACTACAAGTAGATGAGTTCTTTTCTGAACTAGAAGCACAGATTGAAACTGCAAATGCTAATCGTGTGTCAGCTTTAGCACAATTTAATGCAGGCGAAGCAAATGCTCAAAATCAATTTAACGCTTCCATGACTGATGCACGAGATAAGTTTAATGCTAACATGCAATACGCTGTAGATCAGTCTAACACACAATGGCGAAGACAAGTTAACACAGCTAATACAGCATTGCAGAATGAAACTAATCGATTAAATGTACAAAACAAATTCAATGCAAGCCAAAATGCTTTGAATAACTTGTGGCAAAAGTACAGAGATAACGCATCTTGGAACTTTCAAAAGTCAGAATCACAGTTGCAAAGACAACACGAAATTGGTATAATGGCTATGGAGTTTGCCAATTCAAAAGAAATTTACGATAAAGAACAAAAAGACAATCTAGCTGCAGGTGTAGGAAACTGGATAGCGGCTTGGATGGGGAGTAGTTAAACATGGATTTTGGAACAGCTTTCGCTATCGGATCAACTCTACTAAGTTTTGTAGGTGGTGGTGGTGGAGATTCCACTGCAGGTGGTGGTGGTATGGATATAGGAGGTTCTAGTGGTGGTATCGGAAGTGCTTTAGGTTTTATACAAAAAGGTGCTAAAGCATACAACACAATGAGAGGAATGGATGCTAAAAATCCTCAACCTTTCAAGACAGCGTCTGCACCTGAAACAGGTAAGTATTACCAACGTTTTGGAAAGTCAGGAGCAACTAAATTATCCACTCCTCAAGCACAAGCATATGCTGGATATCGTAATCCAGACTTATCAACTGCTATATCTAACTTAATGAACAATGCACAAAACACACAAATGCAACAGTTGATGGCTCAATACAATGTAGTTCAACCTAACAAAGCTGTAGGAAGACAAGTGACAAGAACAGAACCATCAGTACTATCTAGTATAGGAGTAGCGTAAATGGAAATGTTACCACCTAAAGGTACAATAGAAGCAAAAGACCCATTTGCCGTACCTCCTCCCGGACATTCTTTAACAGAGGATAATTCTAAGTGGGCGTGGGGTCAGCCACCTAGAGATGTTGATCCTGATGTAGTCATGGACAAGGCTATAGAATCTCTTAAACAACCTAAGATTAAAGAAGAGATGATGAAGCTACTTATAGTAGGTGCATCTGTAGAAGTACTAGTTGAAGGCTACATCATGCAAGGATTTCAAGAGGGCAGGTTTACTCCCGATATAGGTTTGTTAATAAAAGGTCCTCTGTCTTTGTACATTGCCAACATGGCAGAAGAAGCAGGCGTACCTTACAGGTTATTTGAAAACGCAGATGCTCTTGAAGAAGGCAAGATGAACGATGAGACTTTCTTCAGAATGATGCAAGATAATAACCCTGAAATGTTTAATTATGTACAAGAGACAATTAACGCAGGTATACGCAAAGGGTATTCTAACGAGCCACCTGAAGATAATTTTATGTCTATGGAAGGAGAGACTGAGTAATGGGTTTCGCATCAGCATTTGCATCAGGTCTTATAAAAGGCTTCAATCAAAATATTATAAGAGAACAAGAAGCACGAGCTAAAGAACAGACAAAGTTAGATAGTTACGAAGCTATGATATTTAAGACAGCTATGGAAGGTGGCGAAGATGTCAACGTAGATGCCATAAATAAGATAAGTGATATTGTTAAAAGTGGCAGACAACAACTTGAGCAACAGGGTGGTATAGATATATTTGGAAGACCCGGAAAACGTCTTAAGTTGGATATGCTTAACACAGCAGGTATAGTAAACAGCACAAATAATACTTATAAAATAGGCAGTGTCAATATGCCTGTAGTTAAAGACTTTTATAACAAAACAATAAGAGTTGACCCATCAAAGAGAGCAGCCACGTTTTTTGACAGCATAAACAAATTAGGTAAAACTAAAATGTCAGAACTCTTTAAATCAAAAGAAGACAGGGCAGCTCTAAGTCAAGTATATACTAATAATGTAAAGGCTTTTTTAAGACCTCAAGTTCTACAAGAGGGTAAGATAGTTCAGATATTAGGTCCTGATTCTATAAATGTGCATGGATTTATGAAAGATATAATATCTATGGACAAAAGTGATTACCAGATGGCATTAGAAAATATTGGCGTCAACAGTGAGTACAAAAAAGGAGATTTTATTTTACCTTTACAAGGTAAAACTTCAATACTAACTAATTTTAATGAAATGGGATTTGGTGAAAAACAACAGGCATTGTTAAAGGGTTTGTCAAACTTACATGGCTATGATGATGCAGGAGAGTTTATATACACTGCCGCATCTAAATACAAAAACAAAGCAAGATTTATGGATGGTTTAAAAAGCACTCTTGAATTGTATGAGATGAACGCCCATGAACCTAAGTCAAGTGCAGAAATGTCAAAGATTGGTGAATATCTAGTTAATAACAAGTTAGATAAAGACCCGTTAGCTGGAGCTTATATGATGGCCCCACTTGTATACAGCCAAGACAATGTGAGATTAGATAAGTTGAGAGATTTAGGATTCAAAGAAGCGTTAGATAGTTCTGATTTTAAAGGGCAGTTTAACAAATTTTCAGGAACAACTTTAGAAAAATTTAATCAAAACTTTACTAATTTAGTTAGGACTGATGGGCAGTTAAAAAAGTTTGTGGGTTATCTTAATGAAGCTAAACTTAAACCCGGAAGCACCATACAAAGTGTCTTTAGTTTTTTTAATTCTGTATTTGGTGAAACTGGTACAGTAGATCAGATAGCTGATTTATTAGGTGTGGATAAAGAAACTACTGAAGGTAAAAGAATAATACAAAGAATAAATGCCACTAGTAGTGGTTATGGCGAAGGAACTCTACAAGCAAAAATAGCAACACTGAAGTTTGTTATTGCGGCTGATTTGGCTAGAGCAGAAGATAGTCAAGGAAGATTGTCTGACCAAGATTTAGCACGTAACTTAGCTAAACTAGGAGATAAAACATTCACTACAATAGAAGGTGCTATTGGTGCTGTGAGTGAAATACAAGAAGATATTGCTAATAAGATAAAAAGCCAAACAGTTTTAAATGAAATTAAAAACAGAGCTATGGCTAGAGGTTATTTTACAAGAGACGAAAGAAGACTGCTACAAGCTGATTTTATGGCTAGGAGATACATAACAGAATACAATAGAAGTTTACCTGCAGATGGAGGAACAGCAGAGGATCAAGTATCTGTTACTGTAGAAGATGTTATGAACCCTGACAAGTTCGATGCACCTGATGCCAATTTACAAGGGAGTGGTGGTGAGACTGTTCACAGATCAAAAGATGGTAAGACCTATATATTACTGTCCAGAGATGGTAAAAGTGTTGTAAAACAAATTTCAGGCGAAAATGTAGGCAAAGCAATTGATGAGGATGGTTCAATAACTTACACAGAAATCGGAGGAACTGATGATGTTAAGGGTTTAGAATCTCCATTTGGTTCTGATCCTAAACCTAACGTTGCACCGTCAGGAACAAGTGGCGACAGCTTGCCACCAATTAACCCACCAGCACCTTCTGCTACAGTTACAACAGAAGTTCTTGGTACGGATATAGGTGTAAACGGCATAGCCGATCTTGGTCAAGCAGACTCAAACGGCATTTACACTGTAAACGGTGTTCAGTACACTGTCGTTAAAGTAAATCCTCTTACCTTAAAAAAAGTATCACGTTAAAGGAATAGACACGAATGGCTGAACCAGCAATACCATATAATTATCCCGATGAATTTTCTGATATATCTAAAAAAAGTATAGATAAGCAGAGAGATACTACAAGTATATCCACTAAATTTACTGACATACTAAATAGTACAAGCGTACAAGAGATACAAAATAAAGGTGTAACTACAATTGGTGGCGAAATTTTAACGCCTAGTCTTTTGAATAGAGCTAAGACTGACAACAAATTAAAAACTAAGTTGTATATAGACTTTCAAAAAAGCCAAGATAATATAACACAAGACCCTGATAAGCCAGTAGTTGCTGGAAGTACACCTGATTACAAAGGTCTTGATGAATCACTATTTAAAGGACTCGATCAAGGCAGTGAGAAGTTTAAAGAGTGGATGAACTCCATACAAGATAGACAACTAGTTGCAAGAGTGTTTGGTGACAAGTCATCAATACCATTGAAAGGAAGACAACTCATAGTTGACTCTTTTAAAACTGGTAATTTTTATGATGAGCTTAGTCGCATGGCTAAATCTATTCCCGGAGATATCTTGCGTCTGCCCAATTTAGCTTACATGGGTCAAGCCGCAGTTAGAGCAGCTTACCATGATGCAAAGGTAAACGAAGCAGGTGCTTTTGGTCTTAAGTTTGGACAACTTATGCAAAATACACCAAACTTAAAAGCGTGGAACAACATGCTTAACAAAAGTGTTGTTACAAAAGATATGGCATCGAGACTTAATGATTGGTACAAAGGGAAGTATATCGCAGAACACGGAGAAGAAGATTACAACAGAGAGCATCAAGTTCCATTAGTTCAGATGGTCAATGGTAACATTGTATTCCAAACAGATGAAAGTGGTCAACCTAAATATAGAAACAAAGAATTAGACGCAAACGTAGCAAATGATCTACTTGACTTGAGTTACAATAAATTAGGTGGTACAGAGAAAGCTGGTATGTTTTTTTTAACGATGGCTCCATTCACTACAGGAGCTAGAACATTAAGAACAGCAGGTGACATAAAGATATTAAATAAGATGGACAACTTGCGAAAAAATGACCCTGACTATGAAGGCTTAAGTAATATAGAAATACTTAATAAATATAGGAAAGACAGAGGATTTGCAGCTTCTACGTTTAGAAAATTATGGCAAACTGCTACATTTACATCTGATAAAACTAGAATAAGAGATGCTGAAAATATTAGTGATCATGTAAATGTTTTAAACAGGTATGATACAGACATAGGAGAGTTACAGGAAAAGATAAAGGACTCTACTGAATTTTTAGATGCTAAGAAAAAAAGTCTTGCTTCATTAAACTCTGACATAACAAAAGGTAAAACTTTAAATGCAGGAGAGTTGGCTGATAAAAAAGCTTTAGAAAAAAGTATTTTAAATACTGAAAATAGACTTAAAACAGATCAAAATATGTTATTGATAAATCAAAAATCACGCAGTTCATACGCCCTTAAAAATGGAAACGGTAAGTATGTTAATCCTTATCTAGTAAGCACAGTGGCTGATGATGTTATCATATCTTCAGCAATGGGGTATGGTCCTCAACTACTAAGTTATGCAGGTATGGATGACGCTTTAGACACACGTTGGCAAGAAATGATCATAGGTTTAACCTCTCCTCTTGCTGCCCCAAAAATTGCAGGATTAGCAACAAGAGGTTCAATTGGTTTAGCTGATTTTCTTTCAACAGGAGGTATTACAGATACTGCAAGACTCTTGGAGGGGTCTAAGTTTATACCTTTAATTAATCCGGGAATACTTTTAACTAATGACGAAGCTAAATTTAGAAGAATACTTACAGCATACAATGTTAGTAGAGGTAGACAGGGAGATGCCGCAACTCCCACTTCAGACGAATTAGAATCTTTTAAACTAATGTCACGTATATACAGAAACATGAAGCCACAATACAGAGAAAGATCATTTCAATCTTTACTAAAATACAACCAAACTATGCAAAATTTTGAAGATCAAATGGTGCGATTAGGAATGGATGATGATGTGATTGCAAAAAATATGCAGACATTAAATTTGTCTATGGCTGAAGTCACTGGTCTTGCTCCTTTGATTGCATACTCCAACAAGGTAGGGTCTACTTTTACTTCAAGTGATGCTGTAGGTAGTATTGACAAATTAGCTGCAATATCTATGGCTAAAGAAGATAGCCTAAATGGTATTGATCTTCTACTTGGAACTCTTAAGACTAGTCTGCAGAGAGAAACTGGATTAGATTTAGACAGCAACGCACCTTTGCAAAACATGTTTAATTACATGAGTACAATGGTTGCTGATCAAAGAAACATAATTACTAAACAAAAGTCAGCACTACAAGAACAGTTAGATGTTTTTATAAACAACGTTGGAATGAAAGAAGTTGACTCTGATACCATAGATAAGATTGTTAATCTGAACGCTATGATAGGTGGTAGAGTTCTGAACGCAAAAGACAGGGCAGTTGAAATTAATAAGACTTACAATGGTTTAATGGATTCTGCTAATAAACAACTAGACGAGATAAAACTTTTCTCTGGGGAAATGGATGAAAAACAACTTAAACTTCAAGTGAGACGAGTTGCTGATGTTATGTTTGATTTAGAGCTAGGTAGACGTAGAGCTTTAGGTTCAAGGTTTTACGGAGACGTAGATAAATATGCTTCTCAAAACAACATAAAAGTAGATATGACTAAGTTAATAACTACTTATCTTGAAACTGCAGATGAGTTTAAAGGTAAGCCACTTACCACAGTCTTTGGAAGAGGTAGTGATTTTTTTAGTTCGTTAGGTTCTCCTATTCAAAAGACATTTAACTCTATGGCTTCTAATGCCCTTGATAAAACTTACAGTAGGCAAGACATTAATGAGTTAAAAAAGAGCCTTGAGTTTAGTGAGATATTACCTCAAGGTTCTAGTGATCTAGAGTTAGCTTTATATTTAAAACAAAGTCAAATGAATAAAATAGAAGCTGGTACACTTGATCCTGCAAAAGCTACGATGGTAGATTTCTTTGATGGCACTGCTAAAGAAGCAGAAGATGTTATGAGATACTTTAAAGATAGAGCCTTAAGAATGTCAAAGCAAACAGCTAATCCTAAAAAGACTGCTGAAGAAATAACAAATAAACACATGACTGTAATTGATGAAATATTTACAGCGGCTGATCCAACAGGTGAGTTGCTTAGATTACAAAAAGTCGCTAGAAATAACTATTCTAAAATTGTAGGTGAAGCTACTGATATGGGGTATGTTCCTGATGTTTTACAAAATAGAAAAAACAAAGCAGGTATAATAAGAACAGATAGAAAAACTATACTCAAAGAGACAGAAGGTAATTATAAATACAAAAACATAAATCAAAATACACCTGAAGCACCTTTCTACAATATAGCTAACTTTGCAGAAAAATTATTGTACGCTAAAAGTGATGTAGAAGTAGGTGACTTGTTAACATCTATAGGTAATGAAAAAAATAGATTGTTTTCTTTCTTGGGTGCTACTCAAGCTAAAGATAAAAACGGTGTCACACAATACGCATTTGACTTGCGTGAACCTAGACAAGAAAAGATAATGCAAATGGCAGAGGGTCTTGTCAACACTATAGTTACACACAGATTAGGTCACTCTGTTGCTGATGAAGCAGGTAAAATTAAATCCATTGTAAAGGGAGCTAACGGCAAGAAGTTAGAGAATTTAGATAGTCTGAACCCTGACAATTACAATTTTGCTAGTGCTATGAATATAATTAAAATGGAAGACAGGATGACTATTCCTGTAATAAATAAAGATGGTACGTTAGAGCAAAGAAAGTTTTTCAATGGCACAGCAGTAAAAGGTTTTGCTACTGATATTGTAGAACACATGAGGATAAGTCAAAAAGCAAGAGATGAGTTTGTAAAGCTAAGAGATGAAATCATGGATACTAAAGGAGCTTTGAATATAGAAGCTAAAGGTAAGCTTGATCAACAGAATAAAGCAATAGATGCGTTAGATGGAATAACAGATTACGTCAAAAATCCAAAGAGATTTTTTGCAGAACATTTTGAAACTGCAACTCCAGAAAGTATAAATGAACTTATAGAAGACCTAGTATCAAAAGGTAAATACATGGATACTCCTGTCGATGAAAAACAGATAAGAGACTCCTTAAAGTTTATGTACCTCAAAGGTGTCCTTGAAACATCTGCTGTTAAAAAATCAATAGATATATTGTCCGATACTCCAGATGCCATAGCAGCAAGATCAGAAATAACAGACATACAAAGCTTTGTTAATATTGTAATTGATAAAAAGAACAAGGATGTTATGCAGGCAATCATGGGAGTTGATTCTGAACACATAGGATTCCTAGAGGATGTAGCAAACTGGATTACTTATGCAGGTGGTAACCCCAGAGGTTTTGCACCTAGAGGTGACACAAAAGGTTTAACTATAGATAGCATATTCTCTCGTGTGTTTAACATTGCTAGAGGAATGGTTAGTCCTTTGTATGTAGGTACAGAGATAGCTACAAGATTGTTGCTTGAGAAGAATCAATCATTGTTAACTGTAGCTCTAAGAGACAAGCAAGCATCTAAGATACTAGCTAAGATGGTACAAGACCCTGAAGGAATGAGTGACAGGGATATAAAAAATTTAGGTCAAAGACTAAAAGTATACATAACTATGGAAGTTATACAGAATAGACAAAGAGGTTTACCTACATTGAATGAATTTGTAGGGTTAGACGAAGAAGAGAAAGTCCAAGTTGAAAAGGGTGGACTAAAGCTTGACGATGTTAAGCTAGGACAAAAATATAGCCTACAAGGAGTAAATTAAATGAAGATGTATAACAACGGTCCACGCAAAGGCATGATGTATGGTGGTGGTGCTACCCCAAGAAAGCCTATGATGTACGGTGGCATGACTACTAAAAAGAAAATGAACATGGGTGGACTTGCTAGTCAAAACAGGAAGAAAACCACTGCACAGTCAGCAGAGATGAGTCCTATGGGTGGCATGACAGAGCAGAAAAGATTTAGCATGGGCATGATGTATGGTGGCACTGCTAATAAAAAGAAAATGCTATACGGGGGTCAAGCTAAATTAGATATGAATAAAAATAATAAGATAGACAAAGAAGACTTCAAGATTCTTAAGAAGAAGAAGTAGGCTTATCTCTCTGTCTAGATATCTTACGACCTTTAAAGAAAACAATTGTATTGATAGTGGTGTTGATAGTTATAGCAATAGTTAGCCATGCTTCCCACCACTCCACTACAAAAACCTTCCTGACTTATCCATAACCTCTTGTGCAATTGATCTCAAGTACCTTATGAAATCTCCCACCTTATTTGTACCTTCGTACATAGGAAGACCTAAGTTCATAGTCTTCTCGAACTCTTCAGGCTCAACTGCATCGTAGAGTATCTCAACATTCCCATCTTTATTTAAAAATGCTTCTAGTGAAAATAATTTAGCTTTTACTTTGGACTTCATTGATTGGCTCTAATTTACTTATAGGTAAGTTATAACAATCAGTTCTAAATGTAAAACCGTTGCTTGGGTCTACTTGACCTTTTTTATACCGAGTAGCTTTAGCGTAGTATTCTTGTTTAGCAATGCTACCTAGTATCCAAGCCTTACTGAGATCAGTCAGTATCCTCACGAACACGTAACTGTCACAGTCTTGCTTAGTACCATGAGATGCAACCGAGCAATCATAATTAGACTGTGGCTTAGTATTACAACGTTTAGTCTTAACGTCAATTCGATTCCCATCTTTTACTAAATCATAGTTAAATGTGTTTGCTTCAGTTGCTCCAATGATATCAGCTACGATTATCTCGCCTATCGCACCTACTACGTTGCTAGTGCCACCTGTAATACTTCCCTGCAGTATGCCTACAGAAGAAGCTTTTTCCCTCGCATGACGCATATAATCTTCGCTGATTGGTACTTCGATCATTAGCTTGAACTCAAGTCTACGACTTCACAGGCATCTGCAGTGCAAGCTAATTCACGAGAACCACTCGTATTGTCTTCCTTTTCATACTTAGAAAACTTACTCCAATCCAACTTGGATGGCACACGACCATTCCACTCTAGATAGTCATCAGCTTCTATGTCTTGATAAGGAGCTTGTTGGTACGTGTGATCAGCAAACGGTAAGAATGATACACCTGATGCAATATCAAAGTTATCATACAACCATGCTCCCACTTCCATCCACTCCTCTTCCTTTACAGTAATAGTTACAGATGGTTTATGTTCGCACCAATTAAGTGCATAGACTTTCCATAGTTCTAGTTGTTCTAATGCACTCATCTCTGTTCTAGTGATAGCACCACTAGGAGATTTCATAGGAAATGAAAAGACAGTAACACTGTCAGGTTTCATTACGTCAGGTTCAGCAGGTATGCCCTCTTCTTTCATAAACTGTGTAAGTGGGTCTTTGTTATCACCACGTACAGTTCTGATGTAAAAGTCATTATGTCTAGCATGAATACCTGATGCAGAGTCAGTCAATTGAGATACAGTACCACTTGGCTTTACACAAGTGATTGCCGTACTTCTAGGTATACCAATCTTCTGTGCATACTCTTTGTTTGTATCGACTGCTACTTGTTTCAACTCTTGTAGCCAAACCTTTGAGTCTACCTGTTTGGATAGAACATAATGATCCATGATACCTGTCAGTGAAACGCCTAACAATCTTTCTTCCTCTGTATTTGTTTTCCATATCTTACGTAGATATTTTAAATCTGTAAGAGTTGATTGGAATGTACCTAACATGGTAGCAATCCTAACCTTTGATCGTAAAGATAGCAAGTCATCATTTTCTCTTACTACAACTTCAGATAGATTACAAAACTGATACGGTCTAAGTATGATCTCACTGCATGGGTTAGTTCCCCACATGTGTCCTGTCTGTCTTCTACCGTTCTTAGCTACCTGATCATCGGCAGCCTTACGGTTGAACATGCCACGTTCACCTGACTTGGACTCGTACAAAGCCAACCATTCTCTCATGTAAGTTTCCATAGCAGGCTTACCCTTGTAGGCTACAGAGTTGTTCGCCAATGCTCTTTGACCATTTGCGTTCCACCACT
>Ga0098048_1001153_pt1 | contig 11776 bp, 17 predicted proteins | sample 13_taG_FD_75052 | JGI IMG/M metagenome (GOLD analysis project Ga0098048, IMG submission 75052) | Marine viral communities from the Subarctic Pacific Ocean - 13_ETSP_OMZ_AT15268 metaG | ecosystem: Environmental > Aquatic > Marine > Oceanic | place: Pacific Ocean | collected 2015-01-16 | reverse complement strand
TATTTCTCAATTACGACTCTATTATTGTGAGTTACCTCAACCTCAATAGGGAGCAAGAAATAATCAAACTCTGGAAGATCATGCTCTAAGATGAATGATAAGTCACCTTCTTCAGATACAGGTACAAGCTGTACATCAGAGCCTTTAAATCCCCAATATTCAAAAGATCCGATCCCTTGATCCTCAAGGTAAAAAGAATCCTTATATTCTTGGAATTGGATATCATTTTCAAGAGCCTCTTCAATTAGAAGAAAAGCATCTTTCTGTTCTTGGGAGTATTTAGATGTTATCATTATAACGCATTTCATATTAGAGTTATTGGGTAACAGTATAATACATTAACACTAATTTCTTAACAAATGTAAAACGGAGTCCATATGTCAATAGAAGTCACAAACCTTAGAAGTAGCGCAAAAGCGTATAATCTTAAGGCAGTTACACGGTTAAATCTAAACCTACGATTGCCTGAATGGTTCATAGAGAGGTATGGGCTTGATAGAAACCATCTTCGCGTACAAGTTGATGCTCTTACAGATGCGACTTACGATTTTCAGCACAGTGTAGAAGATGAAGGCTTTATTGATGGTAAGCTTGGTCCAGGCACGTTAAGGAAGATCCTACAGGATCAAGATCAAGGTTGGCTTTATAGAGGAGACGCATACCTCTCAAGAAGTAATCTGATTACATATAAAGAATTGGAAGGTCTAGATCTACATAGCGTAGGTCATTACAACGCGCGTTTCTTTAAAAACAAGCCACCTAAATGCCTTATTGTTCATTGGGGCGGTCTTAATCCGCGTCACCTCTATGACTGCTTCTCTGGAGCGCGGAGGGTGTCTTCACACGCAGGCATTGGTCTTGAAAATGGAGAAGCCGTTACTTATCAATACCTTGACCTTCAGCATAAGTCTTGGCACTCGGGATTCATGAACAGCCATAGCGTTGGGATTGATATATGCCAACAAGCCATCGAGAAATGGGGAGGCTATTATGCGAGCAGAGGATACAATGTATCTCTTATAGAGAATGGCGGTAAAGGGCCTGATCAATGCCTTAGTTTGGACGAGCGCATCTTAGATGAGTTATCTCTAGTCATCGAAGATCTTTGCGATATCTTTGACATCCCAAAGGTCACGATAGGTGTAAATGACTTTCTTAACCCTAAAGAGGCGAAACAGTTTAAAGGGGTCTTAGGACATCATCACGTCTCAAAGAAGAAGTGGGATTGCGCGCCGTGGTGGGAAGACATCACTCAAGCGGCTGATCTTCAATGTCTATCCCAAAGTCCTTTGCGTACTTAGTGAACTCTTCTGCTGATTCGTGATAAACAATCATCTCTACATCATCATCGTTTTCTTCTGCAAACGCACTAGAGAAGTATTCCTCATAAGCATTAATAAAGTGCTTCGGAGACACGATCATGAATACAAACCGCTTGCGCGTATAAATAATATAGCCCGCGATTAATGGCGGTGTGCATAAAAACAGCTGTGTTAGATCAGAGATTAATAGGAGCGGGTAGCTGAAGAACAGCGGTGTTAAAATCTTAACGAGCGTTTGTCTCATTGTTATCTCTAATCTCAGTTAAAACATCAATCGCGAGGTCAGCGAGGACTCCGCGATATTGAGCCTTGAGCGCAATACCTGCGCAGACATCACTATCAAAGAAAGAGAGTGATCTCACCAAAAGGCCAAGACCTGTTTCGGGGAATGGAATGTCCAAATCAATCTGTAGGTCGTCGCCTAATATGATCAGGGAAGATGTATCCGCTATACGGCTAAGGAGCGTCAAGAGTTCGTGGGGCGATGTGTTTTGTGCCTCATCAAGAATGACAATGCAATCTTCAAAGTGCATGCCTCTCATTAACTCCAGTGGTTTAAACTCTAATGAGCCCTCTTGTTCCCATTCTGCGAGGTGGTGCTCTGAATACTCGCCAAGAATTCTGCTCATGGCGCAGAGGTAGCTGTCAATATAGCCCGACATCTTTTCGCGGTGATCACCAGGTATGGCGGCTATAGCATTACTCTTATTGCCGACAAAAGTAGTGGGTTTGCATAGTACAATCCGCTTATCATGGCGAAACTTTTGCTGAATAGCGTAAGCGAGGGCGAGCGTGGTTTTGCCGGTACCCGCGCCTCCCAGAGCGACAAATAAGGGGTTAGACTTTAGTCCTTCCATCATACACACCTGTCGCGCGTCTCTAGGCTTGATGCCTCTGTATTCAATCTCCTTTGAGTTTATGACCTTCACTTTTTTAGTTGTGAGGTCGACCTTGCATAGCGCGGATTGTTGGCCTGCGCTAAGAACGACGTATTGATTATTGTATAACTCTTCATTGTGCATCGTCTGTAACGGTAAATACTTCTTTAAGTATAAAGCGTCAATATCGGATGAAGTCACTTCAAGCTGAATAAGATCCAAAATATTTTTGTAATCCATGTTTACCTCCTGTTTGAATGGTAACCATGATTAATTAGATCTGAAACATTATTGTTCTTAAATATAAGATACGCGAGGCGCTTACAGTCGTACAGGTTCAAGGGTAGTTTTATAAAACTATTTCTTCCCGCCCTTTTTCTTGCCCTTCTTATCTTTCTTAGTTCCATAAGGCATAGTCTTACCCCTTGTCTTTCTTATCAGCATTTTCCATTTTGCGAGACACAGAGTCTGCCCATCGCTTGCCTGCATCACCACCCCAAAGATCCCAAGCGATCTTTCCCGCTCCGGGTGTGCCATCATCAGCGCGAGAGTTCTTGTTCTTCTCATGACGCGCGAAGAAACTCTTCATACGCTTAATCGTCGCAGGAGAAACCTTCTTAGAGTTCTTAAGGTTAGTCGCGCGCTGTACTCCAGAGCCGATGCCCTGAGCAGATGCCTCTTTGTTTGATAGACCGCCACGGCCATATTTTTTACGGTTCTTAAGCCCGCGCTCAGCAGCAGCCTGAACACCTTTGGGCGGTATGAACCATTGATCGTCGTATTTCTTTGGCATTAATAATCTCCATAATAGATTGAGCACACATACATAAGGTAAATAATAAGACCCGCAAGAATTATATATCCCATAAAACCCTCCTTATATTTATATGGTATCAGTGTGAGTAGCTTTTCCCAAGTGCTCATCACAATAGGCGACCAACTTTGGATTCCATGATTGTGGATACTTGCTGCTAGAGTGCGTCGTGATGTGGTGTATGGTGTGCTCTTGATATACTCCTATACGAGATCCACCGCGATCAGTACAGAGCGCGCGCCACATGCGATCTTCGCCAAGACCCGTAGTGAAGTCGGCTACAGTCTTCCATAAACCTTTAAAGCTTGATGAGTATACGTGGCTACCTCCCGCGACGTAATCATCTGTAAAGGCTAATAAAATAGAGCCTCCATCTTGATCAAGGTCACCCGTAGACGACGTGTTACAGGCAACAGCACCGCCATAATAACCTAACTCGCTAGTAGAGGCGAAGCTCTCGACAGCGCATTCAAGGTAGTCTAGGGGGTAATAGTGATCCCCATCAGAGATCATGAGCAGATCTGATAGGGAGAGCGCGTCCTCACACATTTGTCGCGCTAAAGGTAAGGCGAGTTTCTGAGTATGGATGACCTTAGTAATTGTTGGATGCAAGGCCAACACGGAAGACAGAAGAGGGAACTCTTGAGTCAATCGTCTACCCTTTAAGGGGTTTTCTAGGATGACGAGTTCTTTAGGCGCGTGAGTCTGATTAAGCAAGCTAAGGATCGTGCATAGACCCGCATAGGTGTTATCCCCTACGATGACTGCCACGGATACGTCTGTATCTTTCATAATTGACCTTAATAGAGGTAAAAGCCTTCTTCGTGAAAGAAGGAGATCATCGAGCGCCCAGTGAGGTAGCGGTGCTGTGCTTGAGCAAACATTCGCCTCATGGTGACAATAGGCTCAATCATCAATGGGTTATAGCCAAATGGTGAGGTGTGCGCGGATCGGAACCTTGCGTAGCAGATGTGCCATTCGTCGCGGTCTTTAAATACAACGCCAAGCGCTTGCTGATCATCATCATCTATAAGCACATCATAGAAGCTGTCTCCGTGATCGCACGTTACGAGAACCTGCTGATTCCAAAGCCTCTCATTTGCGACATGAATCGGCATGATCTTAAAAGGCTCATTAAAGTAAGATACGAGAAAAGCCTTAACGTGATCAGAGAGATGGTCAACGCTAGAGCGAGAACACGCCTCGAGAAGAATTCGGCACTTTGGGGGTGGTGTCTCAAGATACATAAACGCGACCACCTTCAGATTCAAATACAGCGATGAGCTCGGCCTTTTCGCGTTGGTCACTTAGGCAATCGGGTTCATAATCATTATTAATCATATGGGTTAAGTCGCTAAGAGAGAAGCTCTTTACGGAGTTACATATATCTTTAGCGGTATGTTGTGGATCTGTGTCATGCCCCTTTTCGACGATTTGGGTTAGCCAAAGATGCGCCCAAGTTCGTGGGTAAGCGGTGCGGAGGATTGTGTCTGTCATAATAACTCCATTGAGTCGGCATTGATTAGATAAGAGTAACACGGTTAAAACAAGTAAATGTTTTATTGGATGTACACATAATAGCAGTGTCTATAATTCTTATCAAATTTATTTTTAAAGCCGTATATAGATTCAAGGGTAGTTTTATAAAAGTCAATCCTCGTCTAGTGGAGATACGTCAATGATCTGCTCAGATTCAGAAGGCTTTGTCCCTCCTCCTCCAGAGCGGCCATAACCGCCAAATATTTGAGAGATGATCCCCGTACCGCCATTACTCTTCTTAGCGGTGATTGTAACACTCTCAGTAGATGTATTAGACACCTCATGCGCGGTCTTAGTGATCTTAAATAGTAGGTCAATCTCTTTGGTTAACGCGGGATCAACAACGCCCCCTTGCATGCGCTCAGCAAATGTCGCAAACATAACACGCTGTCCCTGAACCTCGATCATCCTTCGCATAAAATTGGCGGGATCATCGCCTATATCAAGTGGCATGTCCACAGTGCAGTTAGAGTTAGCCTGATATGCGGGACATTTGGCCGCTAGGAAACACGTGTTGCAAAGACGAGCAGACATCGCCGCTGGTGATTGCGCTATGGATAGACCCACGTTTCCATCACGACGGTCAATAACAGCCAAATCCATCCCGTTCTCCTTACGTTGTTCAGCCACCTCCTCTGAGAGCTCATCCTCAGTAAGCCAATAAGCGCGTGTCGTGTCCTTAGCCATGTCAATCGCATATAGCGTCCACTGCTTTGCGTTAAACAAGTTAACGGTGGGGATATGGTCGTCAACAAACTTTCTAAAATCAATGCCCCAATCCTTGCAGAACGCAGAAAACTTTGAGCGGTTCTCTTCTTTATTCTGATAAGGAAGTGTAGACATCTCCCAATTCCCAACATAGTGGTACGTAGAGCCATATTTAGCGCCTCCAAGCCACGTGGTTGAGTCAACAGAGTAAAAGGGTAGCTTCTTGATCGAGGCGTTATCAGTAACAGCCCACCCGTGAACCTTTAAGCGCAGCTCCTTAAGAACAGGCATAAGCTCTGTCCAATATGGGTGTTGATCAGAAGGGTCATCGCATCCAAGATATTTAGTCATCTCCGCTATACGACGAAGATCCGCCTCGCTCTTATAAAGGTGAGGAGTCATGATAATCTCAGCATCAGAGTTCTGCGAGACTATCTCATGCATCTCTTCTCGCCACTCCCAAATTTCATCCTCTATAAGCCATTCGCAGTCAAGCTCCGCAACAGCGTTAGAGTATTGAGAATTGCTTTTAAGCCAAGTAAAATATTCGTCCTTGTATTCGCGAAGCTGTTGTTTTGCCCATTCACGACATGCAAGCCAATCCGTCTCGGGGCTAAAAGGACAATTAAGACCCGCAGTCTCCTCGTCTCCCTCTCCCCAAAGATTGATGATGTCCTGAACCCACAAACTCTTATCCTTAGTCTGATTCTGGAGACGACGTATAAGCTTAGTGTCGATAATCTGAGGATTGATGCGAGGAGGCCAATGCTTCGTATACCAATATAAATTCAGGTGTATGAAGCGTACTTTCCATGTAAACACTCCCGAGTCCGTAATCTGCCACATACCATTATCACGAATACGCTTCATAGTAGCGGTACCACGGTCGCGTTGCTTCTTTAAGTATTCAAAAGAACACAGCACATTAGGCGTCTGCGCCCATTCAAGATCCTCAAGTGCGCGTTTAGCTTGCGCTCCCGCTAATACAACCTTCATGTTACATCTCTTGCGCGCTTATCAGCACCATCCGCGTGATTCCAATGATGACACATAATGCTGCATTTGTTGATGTTCGGGCTATCAACCTCCCAATAGCCATACGGCAACACATACTCTCTAGGAAGTATACGGATCGTGCTGTCTTGCTTAACAGTAAAGTCCTCTAAAACCTTGTTGTACGCAGAAACACCCACCGCATCCATGTAATCATCATACGTCTCAAGAGTTCGTTCAGATAGCGTCCGGACCTGATATTCATGAAGCTCCCAAAGCGCGTCGTGACCCGCAGTTGCTCCAAAGAATCCGTTGTGTAAACCAAATCCCCTCTTATCAAAATCATCCTGCTGAACAGCCGTGACAAAAGAAGTGTCATAGATCGCTAAATCTATGTTGCCGTGAAATGTGTTGTCCAAATCAGCGTACACGCCACCAAAGTTATAAACGGCCAACGTGCGCCATACGTCACATTGAAAAGCATAAGGCGCTCCTTCCAATAAAGACATGAGATCCTGAATCGGGATCGCAGTTTTAAACGAAGGATCTTTAGCCCACATTAAAAGATCTTCTGATGTGTAAAGATTTAGCTCCCATCTGTCGGGGCTATGGTGTTCCCAAAAAGTAGAGAAAAATCTATCCTTCATTAAATCAAACGATGGAGCCCTATCGCCAAACCAAAAACAACAAAGCTTCTTAGGTATTGTATCCTGCACATTAAAGATGCGCTCTAAATTAGGCGTATTCCTGTAAATGTTATGGCTCATATATCCTCCGGGAACATAGGTAAAGTATCATCCATACCAAATGCCCTCATAGTTTCAAGAATTCTTTTTTCGCTATAATGATTAAAATTTTGCTTGTCCCAAGCGCGTTTAATATTTCTCTTATAAAGAATGGCAAAGGAGCTTCTAGGAGGATGCGTCGTGTAGTCCTCAGATATGAAGTTTATCGTTAAAGCAATCCACCTCTTAAGACACGCAGAGCATTCACCACAGCGGTTAAGTATAGGGTGATAGCATGTGCTTGTGCTTAAAATGTCTTGAACAGAAATACCTGTTAGCATGGCCTCCGCAATAAGTTCAGCCTTAGATAACTCTGCGAAGGGTGTCTTAATAACTTTCTCCACGCCATAAGCCTGTGTCAAAGCCTCAGAAGTCTTATCAAAGAACGCCTGATTCTTGTCGGGCATAAGATCATGCATCTCACCATCTAAAGCGCAGAGGTAAATCTCATCGCCATAATTAGCTGCGATTGAAGCTAAGGTGAGATTTCTTCCAGGGATCACCTGATGCTTAATTGTAGGAACATTGCCGTTATCTTCACTAATGATAGGGCAATCAATAGTCTTAATCGCGGACGCGCCATAAGTCTTGCGTAGACGCTTAATGACCCTAAATTCCTTTTCAGAATACGGTTGGCCTAAATCCACCCATAAGCCAATAGTGTCGGGAAACTTTTCCTTAGTGATTAAAAAAGCTAATACGGAGTCCATTCCTCCGCTAAGTAGTACGACCCTCCGCATTACATCATCCTCCGGTAGAGTCGCCATATCTCGAATTTCTCATCTCTGAGGGAGATAGATTTGCCCGCAACGCATTCAAAATTGGAGAGAATGTGATCCCCTGTTATGTCAAACCAATCCTCCGTGTAGATGGAGAGGTGGCTTTTTCTGTAAACAAAATCTTTGTCGGCCTTCTCAGCATCAGGAACCGCTACCAAGAAGTATCTAATGCTAGGGTGTTCATTGATCATCTTGAGAGCATCCACAGGTCGTAACAAATGCTCTAAAACATGGTTCATAAGAACAAAGCTGTCTTCACCGCCCATAGGCTGATGGATATCAAGCTGCTCTAAAGAAAGCGGGGATTCAAAGATCAAGTGATCTATCTCGGGAAATGGGCGTGTCCCTTTATTGGGCTCTAAACCTACAGCAGATTTAAACTTACTTTTATGAGCTTGAATTGAGTAGCCGTAGTCGCATCCAATATCGAGTAACCGAAGATCGCTTAGCTCATCAGGAGTAACGTGTTCAAAAGCCCAGCGAGTAAGCGCATAAATATATGACTCTATATTTAGATCGCGACCGCTTTGATTGTATTGATGCATACCTCTATGTAATGTCATTATTATTTCTTTCGTGTCCATATTGTTTCAAGGGTAGTTTTCAGAAACTTTCAAAGACCGCCTTCGGCAATCTAACCGAGCTTCTGTATTTCTCTGTGTATATTGATCTCTGCGGGTAGGGGTCTTCACAGCCAATAAAACGTGGTCGGGATATAATAATCCCGTTACTTGCCGTGAGCGGTAAGTGATCAACAAGTCCTTTTGAGTGTGCCTTTATGTATTCCTTAAATGCCCTAACTGAAACGGCACGTTGTGACCAAAAGAAAAGATGAACGCGCAGTCCCTCTTTAATGCCAAAAGAAGCGCTAAGCTGAGCATGATAAGATGCGTCGCGAAACTCTCTCGGTAAAAGGTTGATGAACCGCTCAATACGCGTCGTCGCATCTAAGTGGTCATTAAAGTCATCATACTCAATGTCTAGAAACAATACGTGTTGTGCTCTATCAATAATGTGATTAGTAGAACGCTCAAGCGAGTTATGCCTTCTGTTTATAAAGCCTGTCGTCTTAAGATGTTGCCTACCTTGTTGAGAAATATCACCCAAAATAAGGCAGTTGGCAAAAGACAAATCTTCCCAAAGAATTAGGTGATGAGACAATCCGCTAATATCAGAGATATTATATTCTTCCACCGACCATTTAACAGGAAGATTGCTTGACTTGCCCCCAGAGCTTAAAGAAGAAAAAGTCTTCCCAAAGTGATCACTAGTTTTATCTCGTAACAGATATAAGTTCATTATAGCACCTACTTAGGCCATGATGGGCAATGCTTTCCAATCGCTATATCGTCGTAGATCACATCATATCTAGGCTTATCAGTTATGACTGCATCATAAGGTATGTTCCATTTAGAAAGAGTACTCTCAATAAATGCCCGATCACCTGATGGTCTTGCTGTGTATATTAAAATAAAGTCGTACTGATTATGATGCATACGCACCTGTTCTATCATCGCATGATTAGGCCTTATACCTTCATCATCACCTTGATAGTCCTCGTTATCATGGAGCGCAAGCGTTCCATCAAAGTCAAAAGCCACAACTTTTTTTGCAAATGTCATTTACTTAACCATGTTATAGAATTCTTGTCGCTGTCGTGACTCTGTAAAATTACCCCGAAGAGCGGTTGTAACCATAGAAGCGCCCGACTTCTTTATTCCACGCATAGACATACAGGTGTGATTAGCCTTAATGATTACACCCACTCCTGCGGGTTTAAGATGTTCATAAATTGCGTCTGCGATCTGATCAGTTAGGCGCTCTTGAACCTGTAACCGCTTTGAGAATGCATCAACAACACGCGGTATCTTGCTCAAGCCTACTACAGATGCGTGCGGTATGTAACCAACATGAGCAATGCCCGGAAACGCGAGCATGTGATGCTCACAATAGCTGATAAAGGGGATATCCTTTACGACAATCATCTGATCGTAGTCAATACCCTCCTGAAAGGTAGTCTTTAAGATATCCGCGATATCAGCAGAGTATCCGCCAAGCATCTCATCATAAGCCTTAATGACGCGCTTAGGCGTATCAATGAGACCTTCACGATTAACATCTTCGCCAATATAGTCCATAATGGCGCGAACGCCATTTAGCGCAAGCTCTTTCTTATTCACGAGAATCGCCCTTAGTCTTCTGAGCGGCTAAAAGCAGAGATGCCATCTGTTGGGCGGTGTATTTTGATCCCTCTTTCTGGAGCGCAGAGAAGATGTTAGTCATCTCGCCAAGTAGGGATACAGAAGAAAGCTGATCTGCAGCATCAAGACAGATTCGGTAAACCTCGCGCGGAGAGGCAATCCGGTTCATCTTTAGATTCTCAATCTGAACAACAGGTAAGACATTGCCGGATGAGTTGACCACTAAAAGCACAGCGGTTTCAATATCATCCATGACGTTATTGGTAGTCTTTTCCTCATCAGGAGTAGGCTTTTCTTCACGTTTATCGGCTGAAGCCTCCTCAGAATTGTTTAGAATCTCGTCAATATTTTCTTCAATTTGTGTATCAGTATCGCTCATTAGTTACCTTTCTTGTCGGATAAGCGAGGTGGTGTATGTAGGTATCATACTCTATAAAACTCTAGATATCAAAAGATATTATCTGCCCAGGTGCCTCAAGTTTTATCGAGGAAAACACGAAGTCTCTTTGCGCGGCTAATTGATCACCCTTTAAGATCTCTGTTAGCATCACCCAAATCCCTAGAATCAAGAGCTCCGGAGTACCCCTGTATTGATCAGCATCATCGCTTAAATACCAATCACGTATTACATCTGAAATAGAGAACGAGCAGAGCGCGTCATTCTCGTCTAATTGCATGCACTTAGCCGTTATGTAGAGTAACATTGTTCCTCTTGGGAGCTGAACAGTCGTCGTAGACGTAAACATTAGGGCGCGTTCCATATCTTATGGCTTTGGAGGCCCATTCGCCATAGCGGGTTCTCTGCGACATATAGAAGCGTGTGCTTCACGTTGTCGCAGTTGATCTCAACGTCATGTGAGTCTAGAGGTTGTAAGTACCTGTGAGTGGCGTATAGGTCCACATAGTCTTGAGGATCTACGTTTTGCTTATCATAGACGAGCTTAAGCTCGTCAAAGCGATGGGTCGCAAAAAACTCAGAGATAGGCGCGGGAGGCTTAGGGGAGATGGTGACCCATAAGTTTCCTCCCCCAAATAATGAAGCTGCGTTAGCCGCCTTATAAGCAAAGTCTATCTTTTGAGTGCCGTTAGTCTCAATCAGAACATCAATGTCCCACTCCATAAGCTCTACTAAGAGCTCGTAGTCTAATTGTAGAGTTGGTTCGCCTCCTGTAAACATTACAGCGCCCTTAGACAAGCTGTTACCCTTTACAGAAGGTTGAGGCTTATCAAATGACATCTTTATCGCGTCGACAAGCTCAGCCCTAGAGTAAGAACCGCCTTTATTGCCATCTGTGCCCCTAAAGTCAGTGTCGCACCAAAGCGCGCACATCCCCTTATTTGCGGCCTTTTCGCGATCTTGCTCACGGCCACTCCAGATGTTACAACCCGCAAAGCGAACAAGGGTAATCGGAAGGCCCGCATTAGCGCCTTCTCCCTGTACAGTTCTTTCATGGATTTCTTTTACTTTATATTTCTTCATATTGCTTCTATGGTAGTTTTATAAAACTAATTGTCTTTGACCAAAGGGTAGAAACGCATCGCAGTCTTCTTGCGATCATCAATAATCTCATCATGGAAACCCACCTTGAAGGTAAGATCGCTAGCTCCACAAGCCATGATTCCACGAGCTATCGCTAGTGATTTAACCGCTTGGCTTACAGCACTTGCGCCAATCGCAGTAAGAACAACCTTGTTGCCCTCTGCGATATAGCGACACATCGCGCCACTTACCTTCTTAGGATCAGATTTTCCGCTTA
>Ga0098048_1001150_pt1 | contig 11783 bp, 15 predicted proteins | sample 13_taG_FD_75052 | JGI IMG/M metagenome (GOLD analysis project Ga0098048, IMG submission 75052) | Marine viral communities from the Subarctic Pacific Ocean - 13_ETSP_OMZ_AT15268 metaG | ecosystem: Environmental > Aquatic > Marine > Oceanic | place: Pacific Ocean | collected 2015-01-16 | reverse complement strand
ACTTGGAAGTGAGAACGACCAACCGAAAGTTGTGTGCGTATCTTTGTGTATTTCATACGCCAACCTGTAAGATTCTGTTTCGACATCAGAGAATGATTTGATCAGGCTACCATCTGCTGTGTTGATGTCCGTACTACCTTTGGAGTAGTCCAGTGTCAACACGTTGTTGCCCAACTGGTATGCTACACCAATGTTCGCCGATGTTGTGTCATTGTTGTCACCAACAGCCAGCACACCCTCTGATGTGTTACCCAGCCAAGTGTCCTGTTCACTCATGTATCCAAATGATGTTTTTAATTTGAATTTGTTGTTTAGATAGAAGTCCTTGCCCACGTTAAGCGAGTAGTCACCGCCACCGTTATTACCTGTGTAGAAACCAAAGTTGTAGTTCTTGGCTAGATCGTACTGTCCGCCCTGTGCGAATGACCCATACATCTGTTGATGCGGTAGGAAAGTGTTCTTGTTGTCCACCAACATCTCCACGTCTGAATACTTCCTGTTGTCTTGCACAGTGAAACTGTTTCCAAGGTCCATGTAGTAGTCTCTGTCAAAGTCATCCAGTACCATTATCTGTAAGTTAGATAACACTGCCTGCACATTTCCTGAGCCAGAAACATATGTGCTACTGACAGATGATGTTGATCCATCGACCCTGCCTGTAGTTGGTATGCCAACTGCCCCTTGCGGTTTTGTCGACTCGTCGAAGTCAACAACACCTTGTCCGTGAATGTGTACATCATATCCCGTGAAACTTTTGTCTGCGGTTGCAGTTACAAGTTTGACCAGGTTCTCACCTTTCATGTGTGGCCACATCTGATGTAGTATCGCTATCTGTCCTGTGACAACAGGTGCCGCCATGGACGTACCACTCATTCCACTATAGCCCCCGTCATTGCTTGTGCTCTTGGTTGACATTGGAGCCAACACATAGAAATCTGATGTCTTGTATTTGTCCGTACAAGCATTGTCAACGACCACCCTACATAGGTGCCCTGCCTTGTTTGAGTTCGTGTTTATGATTGGCGTGTCAGTGTCACTGTTGTAGTCGAATCCTCCAACTATCAACACCTTGCCACCCAACACAAGGTTACCACTTGAGTCAGTCTCTGTGGCGAACCAACCAGGCATAGCACTGATGTCTAGTCCTTGATTACCAGCGGAATTTACTAGCACCATTCCTTTGTCCGTGGCAGTTTTCCACTGATCGGAAGTCATCCTGTTGTAGTACACACCATTTTCGTAATCATATGATGTGCTTGTGGTCTTGTAAGTGTTGTCCGTGATCTTTGTGATGCTGTCTCTGAACCATCTGTCGTAGTTCGAATTGGCACTAAGGTTACCAACTATGGCTCCTTGGTCCGCCGCCCAACTGAATCCTGACGCCGCATTATCCAGACTCACAGATCTTCCATCACCGATCTTCACAACCACCGCTTTGGCGTCAAATGCCACACCATGTGTTCCTGCACCGTCCTTCTTGGCAACTATTGTGCCCAGCACGTGAGTGCCGTGTCCGTGATTGTCATTGATTCCTGATGTTGTGTAATCCTTTGTGGCGATCACTTGCCCGTCAAATTCTGTGTGGTCTGTGTCATATCCCGTGTCTGCCACTGCGACTATGGAATCTTTGCCAGTCCATCCCCTGCTGTAGGCCGAACTTGCATTGATGGTAGCGTATGATTCGGAACCTTGACCATTGTACTCATCCGTCTCGTATGTTGTCTTGTCTGTGTTGTACCCTGTAGTCTTGGTTCCTAAGTTTGAATCTAGGTCTGTGTACACAGTTGATATGGTAGTGATTGAAACCACTTCACCGCTGTCCGTCTCCGTGGTTGTTGTGTTGTTGACCACTTGGTCCACTATCTCTGTGGTGCTGGTCTCGGATTCACTTACGAATGTTTTCACTATGGCCTGTGTCTCGCTGGCAGTACCGTTCACGATCTCTTCTGTACCGTCTGCGTGTGTGTTCTTTGTTCTCGGCGTCGTTGTTGTGGTTGTAGTCACGTCCTTGTAGACCTTGGTCAGTGTTGTCTTTACTTTTGTGGTGTAGGTTGTCACTGGAGTGATCGTCTTGGTCACTGTGTATTTTGTGTTGGTTCTGGTCAGTGTGTTATCGCCGTTGTCCACGTCCGTGTCTACGTATGTGTACGTATGATTGGTTGTAGCACTACCTTCCTCTGTGTATGTTGATTCTGTAGTACCCCAAGAGACTGTGTCCTCAGAATATTCCGAACCTTCCGTAACAGCCTGGGTCTCGACAGGATCCAATGCAGTCGTGCTTATAATGGGGTTGGTGATCAGTGTTTTTGTTACCTTTACAACAGGATCATTGTCCACTGTCTCGGCCTTGTCTTCCACGGTGTTTGTCACAGAATCCGGATCACCGGCCACTGTAGAAGTGGTCACTGACTTGCTTACATCCTCGCTCTTGACACCATTCGAGAACACTGTGTATGTGGTAGTGATCACTGTTGTGGTTCTCTCCTTGGTGTATGATATTGTGTCTGTCTTGGTCCGTGTGTAATTGTTTATCGTGGGTGTCGTTGAAGTCTCTGTGGTCACCTCGTACACCGCACCCGCTTCTGTGGTCTCGTTATCTGTCACGGTGCTCACAGTGGTCTCTCCTGATTGCGAACTGGACAATGCCCAGTCACTGTAGGTGGTCACGGTCTCACTTGGAATGTTATCACCGTCCACGTGTTTTGTATCAGTTGTTGATTCTGTCTTGACCACGGTTGCTTTGCCCGTCTGCTCCAGTTCATCAAAGTATGATTCCTTGTCTTGTTTCTGTTTCTCCAGGTCTTTCAGTGCCGTTGATTTTAGTGCGAGGTAGTCCTCGTTCTCGTCATCCAACTGGCCTGTTTCTGCCGTGTTGACCCAGAATGTCTCCTTGCCGTCATAGTATTTCTTTTTGAAACCCAACAACATGTTGAATCCTTTGTCCAGACTCATTTCTTGTCCGTCCACTGTTATCTTGTAACCTGATAGGTCATTGCCATTGAACTTAGATTCATTGGTCTCTACCCATTTGAATATCTCCAGGGTGTCCTTCACATCCAACACCTCGTCTTGCGTAAGTGTGTGCACCATGCTGACAAAGTCGCCAACCAGTTGTCCGCTTATTGCAGAACTGAACGACACGGTCTCGAATGATGGTGATGATGGCGGATCAACGACCACGCCCACACCAGAACCACCTCCACCGCCTCCACAGGCGGCCAAAGTGCTTGATAATATTGTTGCTAATGCTGTATTTTTAAAAATGGCTTTCTTCATACTAATGCTCCCATAACGGTAGCACCCAATAGGAAGAATAGTGTGTATCTCGTGATTAATGAAAATGATTTGAGAACCTTGTATCCGTTCTCTCTCAGGCAAATCACGTGTGCATCTATCGATTCAGCCGTGATATTCACATCAACTGTGTTGATCTGTTCTAGGTCTTTGTCGTTCATGTTATTAGTATAACACGGAACGCTGATCTGTCAACTGGAGTTGATCTTGCTAGAACCTAGTGTTTATGCGACTTTTATGAGTTTATTAGCACAGAACTGATTGTTCCTGCTGTGACTGACGTGGCTCTTGCCCTAACCCAGACAAAATTGCCTGTGAAATTGGCAGTAGAAATCAAGGTGCTTTGGTCGGCTGTGAATGTTGATCCAGACACATCAAACCAATCATCCTCTGTGGGTGTGGTTGCCAATGATCCCTGCATCTTGATAGATCCGGTCATTGTGCTGTTCACTTGGTATGCCACCGTGTGTACACCATCTGGTTGTGAATAGTATCCGTCACCTTTTGCTTTGTCACTGACGAAACCTGTGTGATCTAGTGTTGTTGTTGTGCTACCGTCTGAAGTTTCTGTTGTGACTATCTCTTCAACGATCAATTCATTTGCAGAACTTACTGTTTTCACAGTGAAGGTTGAATTGTTACTGGTTGTCCCTGTGACTGTGATCAAATCTCTGACGGCAAAACCAGCCAAACTTGTGGTAGTTGATGTGATCTTGTACTCTGAACCCGTGGCAGTGAAACTGATGTCCGTGCCTGATACGTTTGCTATGTGCGATTTTGACGCTAGTAATGTGGTGCTTGTCTGTGCCATCGTTGTTATTTATTCAGTATTTTTCCTTTTGAATCTTGCTGTTTTTGGACCAAGTCCGTACACAGCGGCCAGTTCGTTTGGTTCCTGCCCGTCAACTGTCAGTATGTTGATGTACTTGATCTTGTAGGCTTTGCCATCCGCTTCGCCCAGTTCTTCACAGACACAGTCGTCTTCTCTGACTTTTCTCACTCTCAATAAACTCCTCTTTATCACAGGAGAGCCCATCCAGTTTTTTTGTATCATACTTTCAACGATGCTTTGATCATTGAATATGTTCTTATCTCGTAGTTTTTTTATTGCTTCCATTTTTTACCTTTCTAAATTGAATTACTTTTTCTATGGCCTGCTGTGCCAACATGTATATGGGTGTCAGGTACTTCTCTTCTTTGACATAGAAGTAACCACCAAAGCAGTATGGGGACTTGTCTTCCAGAAAGTCTATTATGTTGTAGTTCGTGACCAAACAGTTATCAACATTCCTCTCAAGGAATTCCCATAAATTTTTTTTCTGTGCATCAGTCATCAACACCTGAGCGTCCTTTTTCAAGTACACCTGGTATTGATACTTGCCGTGAGGCAGTCTAGTACAACCCACAGTGTCCTTGCCCAGGTTTTTAAACTTGGGATCAACAGTTTCTGATCCAATCCAGAAATCCCAGAAACGTTCTATTAGTTCTTGAGATTTGTCCAGGTTTGAATAGAATATAGTTTTTCTATCCTGCATACGGAACTTGACGTTCCTCCTGTTGGCCATTATGAAACTGGCCAGATGGTTCACGTCGGGCAGGTCCTTGTAATCGTTTTTTATTTTAACAAGATGTTCGTCCGTTGTGGGATAGAACATCAGGCTACCAGGTAGTTTGAACACCGTCTTGTGCCTGTACTTGCCGTAGTACAACTTATTGTGATTTTTTCTCATCAGACACTGTGGGTTTGAACTGATCAATAACTTTCGGTTCTTTCTTTGCTTTGAAGTTCACTGTAAGTTTAGGTACAATGTCTTCAGACAATCCAACCTCTACCATGCCTCCTGACGTTAGTTCACCAAACAACATCATCTTAGATAGTGGTTTCTTGATCTCATCATCGATCACACGTTGTAATGGTCTTGCACCAAGTTTGGCATCAAAGCCTTTTGTCATCAAGAACTCTATGGCGTCATCTGTTGCATTGACTTCTACGTCTTTCTCCATGGTCATTGTGTTAAGTTCTTGCAAGAACTTCTTGACCACGGACTTCATTGTGTCTTTGCCCAGTTTGTCAAACTTGATCACTGCGTCCAGTCTGTTCCTGAACTCCGGTGGGAAGAACTGTTTAAGTGCTTTGTCATCTTCGCCTGTTCTTTCACTCTTACCAAATCCTATGTTTGCTCTTTCAGATGCTTCTGCACCCAAGTTAGAAGTCATTATGAGTGTTATGTTTCTACAGTCTGCTTTCTTACCATTACTACCTGTCACTGTACCGTAGTCCATGACTTGTAGCAACATGTTAGATACATCTCTGTGTGCTTTCTCAATCTCGTCGAACAACACTACTGCGTGTGGATTCTTCTCCACTTCGTTGATGAACATACCACCGCCCATATTCGAATCTTCATATCCCACATATCCGGGAGGTGAGCCTATCAGTTTTGCGATAGAATGTTTCTCCTGGTATTCCGACATGTCAAACCTTATCAGTTCAACACCTAGTGTTTTAGCCAGTTGTCTTGCAGTCTCGGTCTTACCACACCCTGTTGGTCCTAGGAATAGGAATGATCCAACCGGTTTTGTCAGACTTTTCAGTCCTGCTCTGGCAACCAGTATCTTGTCTGTTATGGTGTTGATTGCTTTGTCCTGTCCATAAACCTGCAGTTTCATCTTCTCTTCTAGAGTTTTTAGATTACTTGCTTGTTTCTGACTCAATTGCTCAATGCTTATACCTGTCATTACACTTATCTCGTGTATTATCTCCTCATGATCAATCTTGCCGTCTTTTACACCATTCAATCTCAACCTTGCACAGGCAACGTCTATTACGTCAATGGCCTTGTCAGGCAGTTTCTTGTCGGCGATAAATTTAGTAGAATAGTCCACTGCGTCCTCACAGGCCTCATCTGTGATAGTGCATCCGTGAAATTTCTCGTAGTACTGTTTCACACCTTTCAGTATCTTGACTGCTGTTTCTTTGCTAGGTTCTCCTACTTGCAGTCTTTGGAATCTTCTCATCAACGCTCTGTCCTTCTCGAAATACTTCCTGTATTCTTCCCAGGTCGTTGATGCCAACACCTTGATTGAACCTTTGAGTAGTGCAGGCTTCAACATGTTCGCCATGTCCATGTTATTACCCTGCCCTGTAGCACCAGCACCCACTATCATGTGTGCTTCGTCTATGAACAGTATGCTTTTGCCTTTCTGATCTAATGCGTTTACAATTAATTTCAGTCTCTCTTCAAAGTCACCCCTGAATTTACTACCTGCTATCAGGCTGTTAACATCCAGACTCCAAACAATGTGGTCCTTCAAGTATTCCGGCACATCGTCCTTGTTCTTTGCTATCCTTCTTGCAAGGCCTTCCACGACTGCTGTCTTACCAACACCCGGGTCACCAACAATCAGCACATTGTTCTTGTTCCTTCTCGCAAGGATTTGTTTCAAATCCTCTGTCTCTTGTTCCCTGCCTATCACTGGATCGATCTTCTTGTCGAAGTACTTCTGATTCAGGTTCTCACAATAACTTTTTAATATCCTGTCTGCTTGGTTTGGTCTCAGTTTCTGCTCTGGTCCTACTTCTCCTGGACCACCCATTCCGGCCATTCCTTCGTCTAATATTGTCTCTGTTGACACAAGGTCAATAAGATCCTGTTTGTTGACCTGGTGTTTCTTGAGGAAGAACGCCGCGTAACTTTTCTTCTCTGAAAATATGCTGATAAGGATGTCAACGGAACTTACGTCCTGTCTGCCTTGGAACAAGGCCTGTGTGAATGCTCTGTTCATTAATCTTTCTAATGATGCTGTCTTACGTGGTGTCATTGGTTCACTGCCTTTGGCCACGATGTCATTGCATTTAGTATCTAGATAGTCTTCAACGTCCTTGATCAATGCACCCACTTGTACTTTGAAGTCATGTAATACTGTGCCGATATGTTGATCCTTGATCAGAGACAGCAACACGTGTTCTATTGTGACATACTCGTGCCTTCTCTTCTCTGCTTCTTTGACTGCGTTCTCAAATATGTTCTCTAGTCCTTCATTTGCTTCTAACATTTTCTATCCTTTGTTTGCCATTTGCCATCGTAATTTCGATACTCTTTTATTAAACGTAATACCATCAAGGTGATCGAGTTCATGCTGGAAGCACTTGGACTCCATCCCGTCGAGTTTTGCGAATTCTGTTTTTCCTTGTGTTGTTTCATATTGCACTTCTATAATCTTTGGTCTTTCAACTTTGATAAAGATGTCCTTGAAACTCAGACACCCTTCCACGTCAATGACTTTTTCTTCACTAGAATTTATCACCTGTGGATTCCAAATTATAGCATGTTTTTGGAATGTGTCAAATGTTTCATGCCCTATTGCAAAGAATCTTTTGGTAATGCCTATCTGGTTGGCGGCCAGTCCCATTCCTTTCTCATCAAGCATCAGTCTTATCATGTCCGATTCAAACTTTTCTCTGTCATCGTAACCTTGTATGTTATCTGTTTCCGTCCAGGGTGTGCTGGTTTGTAGCAGTGTCTCGTGTGGGTATTGGAATACTTGTATCATTTGATCACCTCTATGTCTGATTCTGTTTCTATCACAACTCTCGCACCACAGCTCAGTATAGGTTTGTCGTTGCCTCCGTATATCATACGACTTGGTCCTTTTATCTCTACCTCATGGCAGTATGTGTTCTTGCTACCCTGCTTGATTGTTATCACGGGATCATTGGCACCGTGTTTCTTGTTTGCCCTAATCACATGCTGGTTAACGTGTATGTATGTTTTCTTTTTCCTCATTATAGATCCTTTATCTTCTTCAGGTCAGCGGCACTGAGTTGTGGTATCAGGACGTGTATCTTCACATAAAGATTGCCACGTATGCTTAACGTCTTGTGTACAGGCATACCCTGACCTTTGACTTGTAGTATGGTGTTGGGTTGTGTGCCTGATGGAACTTTCACTTTGATCACTTTGTCTTCCAGCGTCCTTAGGTTGAATTCATATCCACGCACCGCTTGGAAACAGTCTATGGTCTTGTCTGTGTATAGGTCATTGCCCTTGCGTGTGTAACCATCCGAGTCCAACACACTCATTACAACCATTAGATCTCCACGTGGCAAGTTCTTGATGCTGTCATCACCCATGCCCGCATACTTGAATGTGACTCCGTGTTGCACACCCGCTGGAATGTTCACAGTCGCGAACTCCTCCCGGCCACTGGGCAGTTTGTAGTTGATCGTCTTTTCACTTTTGTTCATTGCCTCTTTAATGCTAATGGCCATCCTCACCTGCACGTTCCTGTTGCCCTTGGTCTGTGCCCTGTTCTGTCTAAATATCCTCTCTCCACCTGGTCCACGTGTGAAGTTAAAACTGGTGTTGAAGTCCATGTCCCCACCTTGGAAACCCGAGAAGAAATCACCAAATATGTCCTCGTTGAAGAATGGATGCTGTCCGCCACCTGTGCCTGCATTGCCAAACTTACGCATGGAATCGTAGTCGTGTCGTTTCTGTGAATCCTTTAGTGTGTTGTGTGCTTCATTGATCTCTTTGAATTTTGCTTCGTCACCTCCCCTGTCTGGATGATGCTTCTTTGCTAGATCCTTGAATGCCTTTGTGATCTCCGCACTGGTGCTTTGTTCATTCACACCTAGCACGTCATAATAATTCTTCATGTATATGATTGTAACGCAGATCTAGGATCTGTCAAGTTTGTTTGCATTTTTTGCCATTGCCCAAATGGTAAAACTGATTCGTTCTCCACCTATGGGTGATGTGGCTCTGTGCCTGTCACTTGGTTTGAACACTACTGCCTCTCCTTTTTTGAGTTGAGGAATATTATGGTTTTCAAGTTCTATACCACTGCCGACTGCATTTTGCAATTCACAGGTTAATGTAAAGTGTCTGATGTGAGTCCTATAGTTTGGCCATGTATCAACGTGCCATTTGTATTCCTCGCCTGGATTATAAAACGATATTTGTGGAGTCTGTAACCAATCTATCACAGGTTCAATTTCATTAAACTTATCTATCCATTCCTGCCAACGTGTATTGTCCTTATACCATACCACACGATTATTTCTGACATTGTCCTTGGCTAGCGTAGTACCTTCTTGTATATTATTTTGCCTAGCGTATGCTATAATACCATCACACTCTTCGGCCGTTAGGAATTGGAATGGTTCATATAGTTTCATCTATATGTAATTATTGTTACTTTTTGATGTCTGTCTTTTTACCGTTGACGTAAAGTCCAAACCAGGCCGCTCCAGCACCAACCACAACAGAAACAAATCCTGCCTGTGCGTTGTTTGGTTCTGGTAGTGACATGAACCATTGCATGGTGTTGTAGAACACCAGTCCGTACAATGCCATCATGATCCTTGGAACTGTTCTCCAGTTTGATAGGAACTGTGGTAGTTCTTCTTTGAGGAACAACCAAATGATCTTGATCAGTGCCCAACCGTCCTTGGCACCTTTTTTGACCATGTTGTCTTTTACTATTAACTTGTCTTCTTTTAATTGCTCAGCCATTATTTCACACCTTTGATTTTTGCGTTTCTTTTTCTGTGTCCGTTCCAAGCAACGAAGCCACCTATTCTCAGTGACCAATATGCAAGTCTGTTCATTGTGTAGAAACCATTAACGATTATGTTGATGTCTCTGAATATCTCGTCTGCTCTCTTTTGATCTAACTCACCCATTGTGTCTTTCTTGTTTTTCTTCAACAGTGTTTTGTACTTGTATGCGTAGTCGTGTACTAGTCCACCTATCATCAACACACCAACTGGTGAGAAGAAAGTCCTTAGGAATTTAGGAATACTTGCTCCATCAAACTGGAATCCTGCCGGTATCACATATTCTTCTCCGTCGATGTTGTACTTCCAATCTTCTGTCAACACCCAGTTTCTTGTTGAAAGTAACCACATCACGATGCCTTTCCAGAAACCTTTGCCTTTTGTTTTGATTGGCACCGGTTGTAGATTAGGCATTCCTTTGTAATTGAATTTTAAATTTGTTTTTGCTCTCTTGTCTGTCCAGTTTATGATTGCGGCGATGATCACAACTGCGATAAGCACAGTCCATTGCCAAAATTTCATTGCTAGTGTCATTAGTAGTTCCATAAGTCTCCTCGTTAATATGCGTATTTATTCTATTGCACCTTTGACAACACCCTCGGCGACCAGTTTTTTCCTGTTCTTCATGTGTTGTTTCTGTGTGTCTGCTTTTGCACCACCAAAGTATGGTACTGCGTGTCCGGTCTTGCACATGATCTCAGTCACTTGCTTGCCGTCCACAAGGAAGTCACCCAGCACCCTTCCGAACTTGCCCTTCATGTCCTCACCTTTTTTGCTGATGGTTGTCTGTAATACGGGTTTTGGTCCAAGCAATGATTTCAACTTTGCTTTTGCGGCCAGTCCAAATTTCTTTTCAATTTTGTCTCTTGTCCTTGATTCTGGTGTGTCTATGCCCATTATCCTAACACGTTCATTCATCTGCCATATGCCAAAGCCTAGGTCTATGTCAACGTCAACTGTGTCTCCGTCTACCACTCTTCTTAATTTACATCTGTACGTCCACATTATTTTTTCTCCACTAGGTTGATTAGATCTTGTACTGTTTGGACTTTGTCGCCATCGTCCTCTGATATTTTTACGCCGGTTGCTTTTTCAACTTGTATGCATAATTCAACTGTATCAAAAGGATCTGCACCAAGGTCATCTACTAGGTGAGCTTCAGGCGTCACTTTGCTCTCTGCCACATCCAGGTGTTCTGCTATTACTTTGACTACTGTCTGCATGTTACTCCAATATGATTTTCTTGATTGATTTACTTCCGTCTATGTTTGACTCAAGTTCTGCCTTTACCTTGAGACACTGATATTTTGTTCCTTGGCTGTACTGTCTTTCAGCAGTACGTTTGCCTCTAAGGCAAGCCGCCATTGACTCTTGTATCCTGTGTTCCTTGATCTCACCATGTATAATCATCAACAATGCCACAACTGTTTCTATCATTAATGTTCTCCGTTGCCGTTGCTGTACACAATCTCTCTGTCAGCATCTTTAAGTTTTTCAATATTTGATTGTGCTTTTTCCATTTGCTTTGATAAAAACTCAATGTTTATCTTGTTGTTGGACATGCTGTCCAGATGCTTCTGCATTCTGTCCACTGTCTTGTAAAGGTCCTCAATCAACATGAATTGTTCAATGTCCTGTGAACTTTGACCTAACTCACCTCTTGGGTATTTGATTCTAAATTCTGTATTTTTTTGAACTTCGTTGTGTAGTCTTTCATCTTCCGCAGTCATGTCTTTCTCAATCAAAACTCCTTGTGTTTCCAACTTGTTCAATCTCTCAATCACGCCAAAGTACGCCCAAACCCCAACGGCTACCGCGGCCACTATGGACAACAGATTCCGCATGGGCATTGAAATAGATGTGTTATCACTGATCTTCATTATAGTAGTATTTATTGGGAATTACCAGTATCTTCGTAGTACTT
>Ga0098048_1001139_pt1 | contig 11855 bp, 10 predicted proteins | sample 13_taG_FD_75052 | JGI IMG/M metagenome (GOLD analysis project Ga0098048, IMG submission 75052) | Marine viral communities from the Subarctic Pacific Ocean - 13_ETSP_OMZ_AT15268 metaG | ecosystem: Environmental > Aquatic > Marine > Oceanic | place: Pacific Ocean | collected 2015-01-16 | reverse complement strand
TCTGAGATTGCTCTGGGTTAAACCACATTGAGAACACTGCCGTTGTTGCAGTTGTGCTTGGTGCGGTCATTCCAGACTTCTTGTAATAAGAAGGACTAGCAGCGTCTGTCGAAAGAACTCCATCAGTGACTGTTCCTCCTCCAAACATTGTAAAATCCTCTAAGAAGGACCCAGTGCCTGTTGGAGTGAACGGTGCATCATCATCGTACTTGCTTTCAATTTGCTCTGCTGTCAGCACTTCGTTTTCGATTTCGAAGTTTCTAATCTCTCCATCAAAGAAAGCATAGGGCTCCTGAGGAGTACGATTCCATGGGTTTGCTCCAATATAGAGACCCCAACCAGAAGCATATCCATTAGCACCGCCTGATCCACCAGAACTTACTTGAGAACCGTCAACATATAAAGTATAGCCAACAGATGCCTCCCAAGACAAGGCTAAGTGATGCCAAGCGCCATCATTTAAGCCACTTGGACCAGTAAGCTCACCAGAGCCACCAGCTGGATGTCTATATTTCAACTGTCCATTGTTGAGTCTTGCGAAGAAACCGTTTTGCCGTCCTGCACCACTAATGGATCTGACGTGAGAAGAATAGATTCTTCTATCACCAGTTGCAGTAGTCTTAAACCAAACAGATGTAGTCATCTTGTCTGTAAATCTGAAACCATCGTCGATAACGCCGTAGTCGCCTGTTCCGTCAAGAACAAGAGAACCGTTGCTCAAGTTAGCATCTCCGTAAAGAGTTGCGTCAGATTCAAGATAACTAACACCTCCACCTTCCTCTTCTCCACCTTCTGATGGAATGATGAATGGCTCATTAGCCAACAACCAAGCCAACGACCCATCGGACATAATTGTAAGCATTGCGCCATCACGAGAGCCATTATAGACAGGGATCTCTTCGATGTCGTAAAACTTTCTAGTTTGAGGCGTAGAACCTGTTCTAATTCCAAGTCCCACTTCGTTTTCAGAAGATAAAAATGAAACTCGAACAGTTTGTTCGGATCCTGTTTTAGATTCGAAATAATATTTCTGATGTCCAATGTCAGAAATGTATGATGGTATTAAGCCATCAGCATCGTGCAATAGGTCCCAAGATGAGCCATTGAAACCGTAGATTTTAATATCTACTTCGTGGAGACTGACTGATATTTTCAAATCAAAACCAGTCGGCGGTAGAAATCCATCCGCCGGTTGCGGAGGGACTAAATAAGCCGTCTCTCTCAAAAGTTTAGTTTTTTTCATGATATTCTCCTTATCTGGTTACCCAGGTTAAACTTCCTAATGCATCAACAGTTAATACCTTTCCTGCATCAGCAACGGTAAATGCGGGCATATCAGAGATATCTTCAAGCTTGTTGGCCTTCGAACCCTCTACGGTCGGCGATACAACATGATCTTCAACAAAGAAGTATCTCATTACTTCTTGCTCTCCAGACATAGATACAAAGTATACATCTTCGTATTGCGCTAAATCAACGGCATGCGTATCATACCCAGGATTATAACCACCATCGTGTGCTTCATCCGTGTTCAGAAAGCCATCCGATCTGAGTTCATCAATCAAAGACCATGCTCCGCTCTGTTTTCCGTAAATATCAACGTTAGCAAATCCAACGATGATTACAGATTGTGCTGTAGCATTTCCTTGCGCTAACATCCCGTCGGTTGAGGGAGTAGGCTGAGATAGTGCAGCGAGTGTTTTATTTAATTTCATAGACATTTTGTTTCCTCCAATGAATTTTAAGTGTCTTAAAAAAATGGCCCTGAAGATTTCTCCTCAAGGCCAAAGAGCAACGCTCAACGACGTCGAGTATTGCAAACTAGTTAGCTATTACACCATGTAATAAACACCAGCATTCTCCAAGAAAGCTACAGAAGACCCTGGGTGAAGAGTGATCTTACCGTCTGCTTCTCCATCAATAGTAAATCCAGCAGGTGCATGGAATTCCATTGGTTCAGAACTTGAAGCAGCAAGGTTCAAAGTCATTTTGAAGTTTGCACCCAATACCGGCAATGTTGCCATTGCAGAAGCACCAGAGTTAACAACGATGTGATGTGCGAAACCAGGAAGTAACATGATAGAAGCAGAAGCAACCGCATTAGGGGTGTACTTAACAGTAGTTTCACCATCATGCATATTAGTGATTTTGCTTTGCAATTGAGCCTCGACACCAGTAGCACGAGTAACTTCAGAATTCAAAGAAGTAGTCAATGCGTCATCACCAGCAATACGAGCAGTCTCTTCAGCAGAAACAGCAGCCACACGAGCGGTAGCCTCTGCTTGGTCACCAGCAACACGAGCAGCGATTTCATCAGAGATATCACTTTCGAGATCAGTCTTCATAGCAAGGTCAGCAGCAGCAAAAGCGTCAGATACAACTACATCAGCAGCAGCAAATTCAGCTTGTAACGCAGCTTTTTCAGAAGCCAACTCAGAACGGATCGCAGCACGGTCAGTAGTTGCAGCAGCATCTACACCGTCCAAAAGACCCATCTTGGTATTGTAAGCAGAAACATGACCAGCAAATGCAGTGTCGTTCTCTGTGTCAACAGAGTTGACCAAAGCTACGATTTCAGCAAATGAATCTTTGTCAGCATCAGCACCAGCCAAGATTGCATCAATACGTCCTTTTTCAACATCAATATTGCCTTGAAGGCCGACACGAGCTTGCTCAGCAGACAAGAAGTCAGCATTAGTTGCAGCAATTTCAGCATTCAAAGCTTGTCCCATTAAACCAATTTCAGCATCAGTGTAAGCTTTAGCGTCATCCAAAACTTGAACATCACCAGCAGCACGGTCAAGAAGTTCTTCAGCCAAGTTTCCAGCGATAACACCACGAGCAGCCAAAGCATCAGCGAAAGAACCAGAAGCAGAAGCTTCGTTAGCGTCAACGTCAGCTTGGATAGCATTACGAGCAGCCAAGTTGAAAGATGCAGCAGTAGCTTCAGCAGCAGTACGATCAGTGATCTCTTGATCGATCTTGCCATCCAACGAACCTTCAGCAGCAGTTGCACGTTGTTGTTCAGCAGACAAACCATTAGACAAAGCCAACTCAGCAGCTTCAGCACGTTGCTTTTCAGTAACAACTGCAGCAGCATTTACAGCTTCAGCACCTTCAGCACGAAGTTTTTCAGCGTCAACAGCGTCAGAAAGACCTTGCATAGAACCAGAAAACTCAACACCATCTTTAGAACCGCGAATAGCATGATCAGCACCTTCACGAGCAACTTCTTCATTGCCAATCAAAACAGCCAATTGACCCTCTACACCTTCAGCACGAAGCTTTTCAGTGTTGATTGCAGCAGCATTTACACCTTCAGCAGCTTGGGCACGAGAAACTTCAGAAGCAAGAGCAGCGTCAGCAACTACTTTCGCAGCAGCAATCGCAGCATCACGAGCAGTTTCATCACCAGCTTGCTTGGCAACTTGAGCCGCCAAATCAGCAGTTAAAACAGCATCAGCAGCAATAGAAGCAGCTTCTTTTGTAGCCATTGCTTGATCGAGGCCAAACATACTTCCGCCAAATACTGCACCTTCTGGTGAAGTACCACGGATCGCAGTGTCTCCAGCAATACGAGCAGCCTCTTCAGTACTCAAAGAACTTTGAAGAGCACCTTCGGCAGTTTCTGCACGTGTCTTTTCAGCAAGAACAGCAGCATCATTAGAGATTTTGTATGCATCCAAGTCATTTTGAATAGCGGTATCTCCAGCAGCACGAACAGAAGCTTCGTTTGTATCAGCAAGTTCCAAAGTGGTCTTAGCAGCATTGAAGTCCAAAACATGAGAAGCGAAAGCAGCATCATTTTCAGTATCAACAGAGTTGATCAAGTCGACGATTTCTTTGAAAGAATCTGCATCAGCAGTAGAAGCAGCCAAGATAGCGTCAATACGACCTTTTTCAGAGTTGATAGCGGAAGCCAAAACACCTTCTTCTTGACGAGCCAATGTAACTTCAGCAGCAAGATTTTGTTCAAGAACAAGCTCAGCAGCTTCAGCACGAAGTTTTTCAGCAGCAATAGCAGCAGCATTTGCTTGCTCAGCAGCTCTAGCAGTTGAAGCTTCAGTTGCCAAAGAAACAGTAACTTCGTTGATACTTCCTTGAAGACCAAGTTCAGCAGCTTCAGCACGAAGCTTTTCAGTGTTGATTGCTGCAGCATTTGCTTGCTCAGCAGCTCTAGCAGTTGAAGCTTCAGTTGCTAAAGAAACAGTAACACTGTTAACAGCAGCAATACGAGCAGTTTCTTCAGCAGTAATGTTAGTTTGAAGGACACCATCAGCAGCAATGCGATCAGCGATTTCAGTAGTAACGTCCATTCCAATGTCGCCATTGAATTCTAATTGAGCTGTTTCGAATGTGCTGTGAGCCAAAGCGTTAGCAGCTTCTGCAGCAGTCGCTCTAGCGATTTCTGCATCAATGTTACCTTGAAGAACAACTTCGCGAGCATCAGTGTAATCTTTTGCGTCAGCTTCAGCTGTATCAGCATATCCTTCCAATTGACCTTTTAAAGCAACACGAGCTTGTTCAGCAGCCAATGCTTCAGCAGCTGTAAAGTCTTTAGCAGCTTGGATGTGACCCATGCGAGCCATCTTTTGCAATTCGCCTTGACGGATTGCTTCGATGCTGAAGTTCAGATCGAATTCGTAAACTACGTCGGCAGACAGGTAGTTTAGGTCCTTGATAACATTCGCTGGAAAGTCGATGTTTTCAGAAGACATTAGAGTCATATCGAATTTAGCAACTTGTGCGTCATATACGATAACTCCAGAATTAAAATTTTTAGCCATTATTTATTCCTCCATTAGAATATAATGTGCTCGCCGTCTCATTCATTACGGACAGCAAGCTACCATAACTACACTGCTAAAAATTAAAAAGAAAATAAAATATGACTAGTTTTTGATTAAGCTTTTTAAACATCAAAAATAAATTTTATTATTCTACAACATCGAGTATCTCGACAATGTAGAGTATTAGAACATGAAGAAGTTTGATTGTCCATCTGTATAAAAACTTATTGAGGACCTAGGTGATGATAGGGTGACCTGATTCTGACCGTCAATGGTCTGACCCACTCTTGCTCTGATTACGAGGGAATAATTTTGAGCCTGACCATCTTCGTCAGTGACTATAAATATTTGACCATTTTGCAAGGCTGTTGCGTCAGGCATTGTAACTACCAAACTTTCTGTAGCTTTCAGGCCAATAAAGTAATCGCTAGTTTGCATGTTGTAGCTGGTGGCCGTTGTTATTCTGTTTCTAACTTCAATACCTGGTTGAGATATTGTCGTGGTAATTACGTTCCCATTCTCATCTAGGGAAAGAGCTGTGGAGGATTGGCCCTGTTGAACATTTGTAAGATTTAGTTGTGGTATTATTACCTTGTTTGAAGAAGGGAGTAGAGATAGATCGCCGTTATCAGAAACATGGATGTCTGCATATGTGTGGCTTGATATTCCAAAAACTTCTTCTGTGTTGGTAAGTCTTAATTGTGCGTTTGCATCTTTGATCTCAACCTTTCTAGAAGGGGAAGTTATACCTATTGCTACTGATCCACCTATGTTTGCTGCATTTGCAACATGAAGTGAAGTTAGTGTTCCCAAACTTGTAATGTTTTCCTGTGCTGGCGTAACAATAGAGCCTTGCAAAGTTGTAGAATTTACGGCCGTTGCTGTAACGTTTGTAGCACTTAGTGTGGCAGTATCAACAGAGTTTGTTGTAATGGTTGTGTTTCCATTTGTAATATTGCTAGACGTAATGTTTGTAAAATACCCAGAGTGTGATGAGACAGACACCGATGAAGACATTTCACCAGCATTACTCAAAATAATGTCATTGTTAGAGCCCACACGAAGCTCTCCAAGCACATCTGTTGGCGTGGCTATGTTGAGAGACGCATTGTTTGTAGAAAGAGTTGTGGAGCTATTGTCGACACTCACAGACAAGCTTTTTGCAGAGTTCCCAACTTTAAATTGATTTGATGGAGCGATTACTTCAAATTTATTCCCAGATGACTGATCTCCTATCCCGACAAGTCCATCATCAATAAATATGCTATTAGCAACAGTGAGGCCATTGGGTGCCAACATATTGGCTGCGTTGATCGTAACGGTGTCGGAAGCTTCATCTCCAAGCACAACTGTGTCTGCAGATACAATAAAGTCTGTTGTTCTAGCGTGTAGGGTTCCGGTAACATATAAATCACCAGATATACCAACGTCGCCTTGTACGTCTAAAGAATAATTTGGAGTTTCAGTGTTTATACCAACCTTACTGTTTGTTGGCATGATGTGAAAGTTCCCGTTAGCATCCGTTCCTAAGTCCGTGTGCCTCTCTAGAAAGCTAGGTAAAAAAGAGCCGTTCGTCGTAGTAGCGGCTGAAGATAATCTAAGTTGAGAATCTGACCCATCTACAACGTGAAGCTTTTTTTCTGGTTGATTAGTTCCAACTCCAACTTGAGTTTCACTTGCGAACAGGGAGTTGTTGTTAACTGATAGCCCAGTATTGATTATTGCATAATTTAAGCTTGCAGCGTTTGAGTTGTTTAGAGATCCAAAACTATTGCTTTGTATTGATGTGCTGTTGGTCGAAGATATGTTTGTCTCTGTTTGTGCAGAATTAGATCCTAAAATGACATTTCCTTGAGAGTCTATCAAGTTACCTGTTATGATTATGTCTCCAACTGTAATGTCGTTTCCTTGCAAGGTTGTTATGATAGCATTGGAAGATGTTAATTGATTTGTATCTATGTCCAGCGCATCAACAGAGTCAAAGTAAGCTAGTGAAGAGCTGACTTCGTCGGTCTCAATTGTACCTGTAACATACAAGGTATCATTATCATAACTTAAGTTTGCTTCGGTCTTGATTTTTTTATGCCCATTACCAGCGCCAAGAACCAGATGGTTTTCTAAGCGACCACTGTAGGCATGCACGCCGACATTGTCCATATGTGCAGCATTGCCATAATAATTTAGGGCAGTGATATCACCCGCTGCATCTAAATCTTTCGTAATCTCTATTGATCCTGTGAAGCGGTGCTTGTCGTCCTCAGTGTCTCCGAAGGTCGATGAACCTGTGACATCTAAGTGTACAATAGTTGTAGTCTGGCTTTGGATCTCGAAGTTTTTCGCGATGATATTACCAGATACGACCAGAGCTTCATCAGCTTCTGACCAGACTAGTTTGTTATCGTGATCTAAATTAGTATCCTGTCCTGCAATTTGGATTGCACCTTTAGGACCAGAAGCTTCCGTCCCGACAACATATGCCCAACCAGATTCGATTGGCATTACTCATAAGTCCCTATACCTTTCATTCTTTCAGCAGGTATACCAGTCAAAGAAGAAAAGATGCTATAGTCTAAAGCTGCACCATCACACTGCACTGCCATGAAAATACACTTTGCTGAAATGTCAATTTGTTGCTGGCCCACCAATTTGAAGAATTGACCGTTTGCGAATGCTCGTGATGTTTGAGGGCCAAGTTCGAATGTAGCCGGTGTTAGAGTGCCACTACCGCCTGGTCCCAATATCAAATTGTTTGTCGAATTTCTGTCGTATACTAACAATCCAGTATCTGCTGTCGCGAAATAGTTTTTGTAAAAATTGTTTTCAAATGCCCACCAAGATACCAGAGTGTCAGAGCTTGAGTGATTTCTAGGATCATCTCGACCTGCTCCATCGAATAGTGCATAGGATTGCGATGGGTCCAATACATTACTAAATAGGAAAGCGTTACTATATGACCCATCAAAATTAGTGCCACTGAAGTGTCCGAGGGAGATTTTTTCTATAGCGTAATCGATGGCTACTGCGACGCTACCCTGAAGGGCGCCATCAAAATACAAATTAACATTTTGACCGGCTTTGTCTACAGTTATAGCTATGTGGTGCCATGTATTGGCAGACAAAATGTTACCAGTTTGGAAAGCTGTACCAGGAGATGGCGGCAATGCAAAATTACCATTAACCGACAATTTTAGTCTAGCACTAGAATTCTGAACCCTAACTAATGTATTGTTACTGGCATCTGTTAGGTCTAAAAGTCTAGCACTGGTCAAAGTTTCATATTTAAACCAAAGCGATATTGTGAGAACTTCTAGAGCGTCAAAAGTCGCCGAAAAGTTATTGTTACCCGTGTCAAATAGGTTCAATCCCATTCGTGGCTCGGGAAAGGCAATATTTAATGTGTGACTTTGTGCATTGTGGTCATTGCAAACATGGATTTCTTTTGTCACATTTGGAAAAGAATATGTTTGGACCTCGTCATCGACAATAGAATTAGATTTTAGCCATGGCCTACCGGAAACTTGATAAGATCCCACATTTTGTAAACCAACTTTGTATGTATCGGATGATCCTGCCATTAGCTTACTCCCTCAACACCATCTAGGCTAAACATTCTTTCCTTAGGGATACTTGTAAGCTCAGCGCAAATTGAGAGATTACCAGCGGCGCTGGTGTTCGTGGTAGAAATAAACACTTCTTTACATTTAACATCAAAAACTTCTTCTGCTCCATTTAATATTAGAAAATAATTAGCGCTTCCGGAAGCTCCATTGTCATAATCAAATGACGCAGTGTAAGGTGCAAAGTGAATTCTCAAATCTTTACCAGCTTCGTTTCTAAATGTAATTCTTTTTGTTACGTTTGGAAACTGAAACCTTACAGATTCTTCAGTCGAAGAAAAACTAACTGCTGACGAAGTTACATATGGAACCCCAGATACTTGATAAGATCCAACGTGATTTAGACCGACTCTATAATTTCCCATGATGTGTACTCCGCTTTTGAACTAAATAGTTATTTTTTCTTCTTCTTTAAGTTTGCTCTCCATTTTTTGCGAGCAAGCCTTTTCTTTTCAGACACAGACTGGAAGTGTCTTTTGTCTCTAGTTTCTTGGATAATTCCAAGCTTTTTACATTTCTTAGTGAAACGTTTGATAAATCTTTCCATAGTCTCGCCTTTGCGAGGCTTCATTTTGTAATTGGTAGCCATTATTTTCCCTTTGCTAATTTTGACCAAATAGCTGAAGACATTCCGAAAGCTGAGATATCAACGCCGGGATCGTTTGGTGCAACACCCTCAAGGGCTTTGCTGCCTGCTGCAGGGCTGGATTTACCAGCCTGTCTCTCGTTCAAAGGTTGTGTGCCTTCGAATAAGTCAACGCCATTGTATGCGTCTGCACCTATAGATTCCAACATTCTTTCACGTTGCTTCTTCATTTGTCTACGTTTCGCTTCATGGTCTATTTGTGGTTTTCTGTATGAAGGTTGTGTTGGCGTCTCAACAATGCGTTGAGATCCAGTGCCCTTCAAGACTTCTGAAATGATACCGGAGAGAACTCCATCTTCAAAAATGACTTCTTTAACACACTCTTTTATTAGAGGTTTTAAAGTTTTCTTCAATTGTTCTTTGTTCATTTAGTCTCCAAGAATCTTCTTAAATAGGTTATCAATATTATTTTCTCTATGCTCTCTAAGGCGCATGTTGAATGCTTTGGTTGTTTTGTTGCCCGATCCTTCACCAGGATACACATATGCATCTGGTGTAGACGGTTCAGAAACAATGTCAAAACAAATAAGTTGAAAGTCTTCTTCTACAACTGTTGTTCCCATTGATTCACGAACTGATCCTAACCCTCGTGATGAAATACCTAGTTTGACACCAGCGTTGATAAGGTCTTTCAAGATCCTTCCGCTTGGAGTATCTAGGACTTTAATCTTTCCCATGACATCTTTACCTTCCCACCAACAATCGGTGATCATGTGGGAGACGTTCTTTAGATTGATTACAGAATCATCGGGGTGATCTAACTCACCACACGCTCTGTTATCTTTAACGATAGCCATGTAATTATCCATCTCTCTCTTGAGAACTTTATGTGGATACTTACGACCATTACCATTCTTCTTATCTGCCGTTTGAATTCGACCGGTCAAGTAGACCACGCCTTCTTCGACAACTTCTTTTTTTTCTCTTTCTGTTAAAAGATCCAAGCATCGACCGTCGGGGCATAGTGCGTGGAACTCTCTTAATAATTGTTTACTCATTTTCTTCTCCAAAATAAAAAGGTGGGCAGAGCTAAGCTCCACCCTTAGCGGGCGCTACCCGCTTGCGCTACGAACCTGAGCAGCAGCGACGTACTGGCTGTAACATCCAGCGCGTACTAATCATCGACATAATCACCCCCTGGTCTCGATGATAGCCTTAGTCCAAAATCATCGACTAAGACCGAAATTAAATAAGATGTTCCAGCTGAAATACAGCCAAGAACAAATGCGTTCCCTAAAGAACGCTCGTAAGTAAATAGTTCCGTATATGGAGAAAGGAGCATTAAAACCCAACCTACGTGAAAACCCATGCACAACGGGCAATTCCACAGCGTGTTCCATTTCTTTGTGTAGTCCTTCTTTGGCCTGATATCTTCAAAGATTTTGCCGTAGACTATCATAAATGTCATACCGTAAGCTGCAAGAATAAAATTTAAAAGTTCCAAAAACTCTCCAGTTGTTAATCGTCGTATGCATTTGTAAAGCTAGCGAAAGCGGCTTGGCTTAAGAACTTGTTGAACTCTGTCTCGCTCATAAAACCAGAGTCGAGCACTTCGCTTAAGAATTCCATATGGTTTGCCTCATACATCGTCATTGGCTTTTCATAGATTTGTGGATTCTTGTGGTCGAAACTAAAGTCGGTAGCATTTTCTTCATCATAGACCAATACATCACAGTCATCGTCTGGGTCAGGTGTTACACTATCGTAATCAAAAGTATTGTTACCCGCAGGAGTAGTTACTTTGTCGAATGTTTGAGTGTTCTTTTCGAATGAATCCCACTTGATAACGGCATCTTCTTTCGATCCCGAGTCTTTATCTGATGTAAGACCGGCATTGTCATTCTTTGCTACGTAAAATGCAAACCCATAAAGGAGGGATCCGTAGCCAACGTTTCTGTACTTCTCTGCTGTATGTATTGCTTCAACATGCCACGATGGATTCTTTCCATCAGCAGTCAGACATGGCCCGCTGGTTTTGAGACTTGATATGTTTACCTGTCCTATTATTTCTAGTCTAGAAATTCTGTTGGATGCTTTTGTACCAGGACCTGGTGTGTAGAGTGTGAACTCGGCATCGCTCTTGGGGCTGATCTCTGCTCTCAAACAGACAACTTCATCACCTAGGCGGATGCCTCTCTTCTTCTCTTCGTGGAGAAAGCGTCTCCAGTTTTCCATTATAAGATTTTGATTCATAAATTACACCAGCAGTATCTTTTTTTATTTTTCATGTTATTTTCCTAAAAGCTATTAGCGTATGCGCTTCTGAATTGACTGGCAGAAATTCTCTTCATGGCATCTTCGAAGTCGCCGACGTCTACAAATTTGCTTTTCAAAAAGTTTGCTATTACTTTATGTTGCGATCCATAGTTGTCATATAGATTTTCGCCCGTTGCGTTTGATTTCTTTTCAAAACTATGTTCAGTAGCTGAAGGATCTTTTTTTGGCTTGCTACAATCATCATTTGGATCTGAGGTAGAATTGTCGTAGTCAAAAGTATCGTTGTCATCTCTCGTCGACTTCTTTTCATAGCTTGAACTTTTTTCAATTTTCTTCCATGCTCCAGCTGCGTTGGGTCTCGTACCATATTGGTGGTCTGACGTCAGCCCGGCGCCTTCCTTGGAGGCCACGTAAAAAGCCATATCCATTAGTTGCTTTTGCAATCCATTTCCCCTATAAGCGTCAGCGACATAAATTGCCGAGATTTGGTACGTATCTGCTATACATGGCTCCTTTGACATTATAGTGGAGATTACTAAGTCTATGCTTCCAATCATTTCTGCTTCTGTATAGTGAGCTCCGCTT
>Ga0098048_1001137_pt1 | contig 11882 bp, 24 predicted proteins | sample 13_taG_FD_75052 | JGI IMG/M metagenome (GOLD analysis project Ga0098048, IMG submission 75052) | Marine viral communities from the Subarctic Pacific Ocean - 13_ETSP_OMZ_AT15268 metaG | ecosystem: Environmental > Aquatic > Marine > Oceanic | place: Pacific Ocean | collected 2015-01-16 | reverse complement strand
AGAAAAGGATATGTATGATCAAGATATTCAATGGACATATCCTTGGGAAGGTTCGGTTGTTGATTTTGCTTCGGGTCTTACAAAGTCTGCTTATGTGACTGCCAACCCAAAGGCAAGAATGGCATGTGCCATGAGTCATTTTTCTTTATGGCAACTTTGCTTTGAAAGAAGACAGCCCATTATTATATTGGAACACGATGCTATCTTTACTCAGAAAATAGATTTTATACCAGATGATACTGGCTTTGATATTGTTGGTTTAAATAATCCTATTGGTGCTACTCGTAGAGCAAAACAATATCATGATTCCATATTAAAAAATAAGCAAGCATTTCAGCTAACACCTTATGTGGATGAGGATATGAAAGTTCCCCAAGGTCTTGCTGGAAACTCAGCATACTTTATAAAACCAGAAGGAGCAGAACAAATGATTTCTTTGGTTTATAAGTATGGTATGTGGCCAAATGATGCACTTATGTGTAGACAACTTGTAAATGGATTGGGAGTAACTAGAAAATTCTATACTAGAATACAAGGCCTTAAATCAACTACAACAAGGAGTTAAAATATGTGGGCTGTGAAAAGAGAAAAAGATGGTGAAATTATAGCAATGTGTTCTACACTTAAAGATGCTGAGGCAATGGCATGTAAAGATTTAGGTCATGGAATACACTATACAATTGAAGAAATGGAAGACGGTCCAGAAATAAGAGAAGTGTACCGCTCGGTTTATAAAACAAGGTTATAATATGAAATATGTGATAGATATTGATGGTACTATTTGCAAAGAAGTTATTATGGAAAATGGTAAGAAAGATTATGAAAATCATATACCCCTTCCCGAAAGAATTGCAAAGGTAAATAGACTGTATGAGGCTGGCCATACTATTAAATATATGACAGCACGTGGTATTACTAGTGGTGTAGATTATGAACCACTAACTAGACGACAACTTATGGCATGGGGCGCAAAATATCACGAATTGAGTGTCGGTAAGAAAGAACACTATGATGTATGGATAGACGATAAAGCTTTTTGGAGTGAGAACTTCTTCCGTGAAACAGGAGAAACATATGAATGATCTAAAGTTCACATCTGCTGGTGATTTTCTAAAGAGTCAAGAACCAGTTAAACAGTTTATTGCAGCTATGGATAATAGTGGCGGTAGTGCTGGCGGTGTTCTTGATCTATATGATAGAGAATGGGATGAAAAAAATAAAATGGAACGCATACACGAATTTCGTCTTAGAATGATGTCTGCTCCAGAATTTACAAGTGATAATATCTTTGGTGCTATTCTCTATAAAGATAGTGTAGAACGTGGTGCTGTTAATGTTTTAGATAAAAAATGTATTCGTAGTATTATTAAGATTGATGATGGATGCGAAGCTGATGGAACATTAAAGCCCTTTGATATAGATGGTATGATACAATATACTTTAGATTATGGTTGCTACGGGACTAAAATGAGAAGTGTTGTAAAATCTGAAAATATTATGATACCAATCGTAAAGCAACAAATGATATATGCAGAAAAAATAGCTGAAGCGGGATTAGTTCCTATTATAGAACCAGAAGTGCCTATTGATCACCCATTAAAAGAAAAAATTGAAAGTAATCTTTCTGTTTATTTGGAATCTTGTCTTACTAAATTTCAAGGTGATTGCATATTAAAAGTTACACCTCCAGAAAAACCAGGCTTATATGATTATTTTACAAAATTAAAAAATGTAAAAGTAGTATTTCTTAGTGGCGGCTATTCTACAAAAGAAGCATGCAAAAGATTATCCAGAAATTCTGGAGTCTCAGCAAGCTTTAGTAGAGCATTAAGTGAAGGTTTAGAATATCCACAGTCGGATAAAGAGTTTAATGACGTAATAGATAGTAATATAAGAAAAATTGTATTAGCTTCTGGATAAAATATGCAACATACTATTGAAGAATTAATTAGAAGAATAGATTTAATGAAAGATAAAGCTATTCAAGTTCATAGATTAAGAAATGAATTTTCAGAGATTTCTTATAGAGAATATGATCACGAAACGTGTAAACATCTTATATCCGATATACAGTCTATAGCTATGGGTATAGCAAATGATAGACAAGGGTCTGAAATTAAAACTGAAATGGATGAATGGAAAAAATGAAAGCTTTTGTTATAACAGTTGAAAATATTGAAGAGTCTGTACAGGCAGCAGAAAGATGTATTAACTCCGCAAGTCAGAATGGTTTTATGGTAAATAAACATTCGGGTATTACACCAGAAGATGATCCAGTAAAACTATTTGAAGATAAAGGTCTTCCAACAAAGAATTTTGAGAATAATAAATATTCAAGATATGAAAGATGTTTATCTGCATTTCTATCTCATAGATCACTTTGGGAGTTATGTGCTGCAGATAAAAAAAATTACCTTATACTAGAGCATGATGCGATAATTAATAATGCACTATCAACTAGTATAATGCACGGAAACGAAATGATTGTTTCTCTTGGCGAACCATCTTACGGTAAATATAACACACCTCAATCCATTGGTATAGGACCTTTAGTTTCTAAACAATATTTTCCGGGTGCTCATGCATATGTAATGTCTCCAAAAGGGGCAAAGGCTGCTCTTGAAAAATCTTTAACCGATGCAGCACCTACTGATATATTCTTTAATAATAATAATTTTCCGTGGCTAAAAGAATTTTATCCTTGGCCAATATCAGTAAAAGAAAATTTCACTACAATTCAGAAGACTGAAGGATGCTTAGCCAAACATGGTTATGGTGAAGGATATAGTTTATTATGATTACAGTAGCATGTGTATATTGGGGTGATAAATTTCCTATAGCGTATCTTGAAAATCTTAGATCAATGATTAAGAGAAATACTACAGTTGAACATAAGTTTGTTGTTCTTACTGATAGACATAGAAAAGGTTTTGATTGCAGAATACTTAAACCAGGATTTACTGGTTGGTGGAATAAACTACAGCTATTTGATACATTTCATAAACTAGGTGATAGATGTTTCTATTTTGATTTAGACACTGTAATCACTAGTGATCTTGATTGGCTATTTAAATATGATGGAGACTTTCTTGGAATTGAAGATGTTGGTTCTGTAAATTCACATCAACCGCACTTAAAAAATGTATTACAGTCGGCAGTAATGTCTTGGACTCCTATGGTTGGTGCAAGTATATGGAATGAATTTATATTAAGAAAAGATTGGGCAGTAAAATCTTTTCGTGGTGATGGAGAATATCTGCATGCATCGGTTCCAAAATATCAGAGAGAATTATTACAGAAGAAGTATCCAGGCAAATTGAAGTCATATAAGTACCAGATATATAATAAGGGTTTAGATAAAGACACATCTATTGTATGCTTTCATGGGAGACCTAGTATTATTCAAGCAATGGATGAAACAGTAGTCACGCCTATGCAAACATTTGAACCACAGGATTGGATTAAAGATTATTGGAGATAATTTATGGGTGATGTAGCACATCTAATAGGAAATGGTAAAAGTTCTGGTTTTTATCAGCATGCAAAAGGATTAAAGATTGCTTGTAATCTTCCACCTTTCGAGGTGCAGAATCTTTATACTACTGTTATGGTTGATTTTAAGATGATGAACGCTATTCATAAACAAAATATAACGGTACCTGGGGATTGGGTTCTTGGTGCTAGACCTCATAAATGGATGGAAATGAAAAATGATTTCTATGTAAAATATTCAAAACAAATCAAAGAATTTTATCTTACTCTTCCTAAGTATGCAGCAAACTATACAGACTTTAACTGCGGGCATATGGCTACACATTGGATTGCAAATAAACTGAAACGCAAAGAGATTCATATGTATGGCTTTGATTCAATCTTTGAGTTTGATACTACAAGTATGTCTGATACTTTTATGGAGTCTGCTAGAGACAATTTAAATACTCAAAGATTAACGTCTAAGTGGAGACCTATCTGGCATGGAATTTTTAATGAGTTTAAGGACACACAATTTATACTTTATCATGATGTCGGCAAGTCTCAGGTTCCTCTACCAAAAAATGTTGAAGTAAGAGATAATAATAAGGGTCGTAGAGCAAAGCGTACTCGCAATAAAGATTATAAGCCAGAACCTTTTGATAAAAGTAAAGTTTCTGATGCATAAGGGGTTTACATTCTCTGAAAAATAGTTTATTATAATTACAGAGGTGCTAGAAATGTATTACTATATCGACAACAGACCATCAACTCTTTCAATGGACTTTCTTGATGAAGTTCTTGACTTTGGGCAATACTATCTCGGATTGGATAGTGATTTTATCATAAAGCTAGTTTTTCTTTCAGACTTGGGTAAACAGGTCTGGGGCTATTGTAATGGGCTGGAAGATGAAGACTATGTAATTGAAATCAGTTCTAATATAAATACTTCTGATATGGTAGCTACCATATTTCATGAGTTAGTTCATGTGAAACAAATCATAGACGGGCGCCTAGATGAAGACGGTCGGACATGGAAAGGTAAAACGTATGACACAACAAAAACTCCCTATAAGGAGCTCCCTTGGGAAATAGAAGCTTTTAGGCTTCAAAGACTCATGACAAAAGAATTTTTCTCAGCATAATAGGAATACTGCAATGGCAGATAGCGACGATCCTTGTGATGACGTAAGCGGGCGTGACTTAAGTAAATGGTTATATTGGAATTAAAAAAAAAATAAAAAAAATGCATTTTAGGGGTTTACAAATGGGTTAGGATATACTATATTAGTAGTATAAAGAGAATCGGAAGGAACTAAAAATGATTGATTATATTTCAGCTAACAACGGAAACATCCAGCTATGGAATGGAAACCAAATCGTAGCAGAAGCCTGTACTGCTAAATCAATTGTTTATTTTCTTCAAGAGAATGGTTTTAATGAAGATGGAATTCTTGCTTCGTCTTCAATGGACTTTGCTTCTGAAGAAGGCTTTGAAACAGACGATTGTGCTAAAAATCTCTGGGACGAAGCACTTAATCGTTACTATGCATCAGTATGCTATTCTTAACTTAAAGGAAAAAATTATGAATACTCCTTGGATTCAAGAAACTCGTAATGGCTTTGATATAGCTGAAGAAGAAATTAATAGGCTTGAAGCTCGCCCTTCTCAAGGTGAACAATCTTGTATGGTTCAGTCTGATATGAAAGCATGGGCTGTTAAAAAAGGTATTTGGTTATCCGAACACTATAAGAACATTGTTGTTCTTCATGCTATTGACCGTGGATGGCTTCAAGATTATTTCACTGGAATGGAGATTTATGATTAATGTTACAAGATGCAATTTATCATGGTCAAGTAGCACTTGACATTTTGGAGTTTGATTTTCACAGACCATTTAAAAATGGTAAGTGTAATCGTGAAAATATCGAAGAAAAGATCATTGAGGGTATTCTTTCAAACGAACTTGAGCCCATGAATGATCAAGATGTTGATATTATTTGTGATTTAATTGATAGTTTAATACTTGAACTAGGAGTGAAGAAGTGACTGAAGGGCCATTCAAGAGTGCATTTGATGCAGATACTGCTGGTGTAATTCGCAGAGAGATTATAACATATCGAAGAAAAGATAATATTATGGTAAAAGAAACCGCAACAAGAGATTATTATAAAAGCGGCGATTATCATGATACAAGTTCAACAACACCGATTGTGGAAAGATAGATAAGTTAAATAGGTTCCTTAGCTCAGCTGGATAGAGCAACTGCCTTCTAAGCAGTAGGTCATAGGTTCGAATCCTATAGGGACCACCAATAATATGGGTGAAGTGTTAATGGTTGCACGTCGGATTCCAAATCCGAAAGACAGAGTTCGATTCTTTGCACCTATGCCAAACAAAAAGGATATATTATGCGTAGAGGAAACAAACCTGAAGCAGAAGACTATATAAAGGTAAGGTTAGAGTTTCTTCACGAAGAAAAGAAAAAGAACGATAATCAAACTGCACATCTAGTATTAGATAAAGCAATTTATGAATTAAGTATTGTTCTTGATCTTTTGACAAGAAACGGAGTTTAGCGCAGTCTGGTAGCGCATCTGCTTTGGGAGCAGAGGGTCAGAGGTTCGAATCCTCTAACTCCGACCAAAAATATTCCGGCGTAGCTCAGTGGTAGAGCAGTTGACTGTTAATCAATTGGTCGTAGGTTCGACCCCTACCGCCGGAGCCAAATTAGGGTCTGTAGCTTAGTGGTTAAAGCTGCCCGCTCATAACGGGTAGATCGTAGGTTCAAATCCTACCGGACCCACCATATATAATGAGGAGAAGTGAATTGGAACTTTTATATACTATAGCAATTATAATTGGTGTTTTTCAAGATGGGAGCCCATTCTCCCTTTGTTTAACAAATTGTATCGGATAGGCACAGGGGAAAGCCTAGCAATTTCGCTAAACGTACCCACTAAAAACCCTATTCACGTTAAACGCTCGAGCGGTGTTTAGGTTGGTATACGATCTGGTACCAGGAAACCCAGACGGTTGTTGCATACGTTAAATGCAAATAGAAAGGGGGGCTCTGCAGTAAGCCCCCCTTTTGATATAAATATTAATGTCTAAAAGGAGATATTAATATGAATATGAAAGATGTTGCGGATCTACAAAAATATGCTGTAATGCAAGCATCTATGTATAGACCGCCTGTAGATCAATACCCAAACTCGGAAAATATTAAACCGCCTATGAAAAAAGACAAAGTGCGTGTTATAGAGCAAATGGATCGGTCTCCGGTTGCATATGATAGTACAAAAGATTTCCATAAAAAATTAGATGAGCTTATGTCGCAAAGACAAAACGCTGAAATAATTAAATATAAAAAAGACGGATCTATAGATCCCGCCATGGTTGATGTAGGGCAACTATTAAATATAAGTGTTTAAATTATTTATTGTACCAATCTAAATCTGGATTTACAATACTAACAGATTTGCCTTTTATTGGTGCAATATTCATCGGAGATTTCTTAACGCTTCTTATAGACATCTCAAAAGTAAACTGGTAATTACCACCACCTTTTGCTTGTACTCTCGCTCTATAACCTAGAGTTGCTGCTTGACTAAATCTAGGAACACCTTTAAATTTTAAAGGATTAGATGCACCAAGTAAATAGAATCCTGTAGTACCTACATTCATATAATATGTTTTCTTTTTATTATAATATTGTTCAATGTTTGTTGCAGGTATTTCAGCTTTAATTTCTTCAAATCTTTTTAACTCTTTTGCATAGATAGCTCGTTTATCAAGGTCTTTTATTTCATCTCTGAGTTCTGGTTTGTTTGAAAACTTATAAGGCTCATTTTTCCATTTTTTGTTAATAGCATCTAAAACACCATATCTCATAGCCAGATCACGAATAAATATTTTTTCTTCTTCATTTGGTTTTGGTTCATCAAAATACCATTTACCATTTGCATATTTAATTACTAAAGATCCGCCAGAAGCTCCTGGGGATATTTTTAATTCACACCCCGCTTCCTTTCCTGCTCTTTGAATCATTAAATCTGGGATATCAGAACCAGCACCAGCCGGAGTAAATTTTTTCGGTACAATGCCCATAGGTTTTAAAACCTTTACCGCATTTATTTCATATTGAAACCCTTGTTGTGCAGTACTAGCCATTTCTATAATATACCCTTTAAATGATTGCATAATCATAGTCCTATTAAAATGATGCTTTATGTTATTTATACTTTTATTTTTTATAAATACTTTCTATAGGAACATAGGAGCTAAAAATGTTATCCAGATTATCATTTAAGGAAAGAAGTTTATTATTTGGTAGACTAGCAACTATAGCATATTTGCCTTTTGAAGACGCAAAAAGAGCTGCTAGACGATTAGGTTTTTCACAAACCACTTTTTATGATAGAGATGGTGCACAAGCATATAGATTTATGAGCAAATATGATATTGTTATTGCTTGTAGAGGCACTGAACCAACTCAATGGAATGATGTAAAAGCAGACTTAAAAGCAATTCCTGTTATGGCAGAAACTATAAGTAGAGTACATCAAGGATTTAAAGCCGAAGTTGATGATTTATGGCCAATGATTAAACCGCATCTTGAAGTCAAAGTAAATGTAAGAAAAAAGCTATGGTTCTGCGGACATAGTTTAGGTGCTGCAATGACAACTATTATGGCTAGTAGAGCATTTCATGATGAGAAGCTTGCAGATCCAGTTGAAGTTTATACATATGGCTCACCAAGAGTTGGTTGGAAAAAATATGTTAAGAGTCTAGGAATGACTCATCACAGATTCGTAAATAATAATGATGTAGTTACTCGTGTTCCTCTTTGGATTATGGGCTATAGACATCACGGCACTATGCACTATTTTAATAGACATGGAGATTATAGTAAAGCCACAGGCTGGAGACGAGTAAAAGATAGATTAATGGGCATGTGGATGGGCTTAAAGAAAGGCAAGATAGACAACATTGGTGATCATCCAATGGGTTCTTATATGCCATGTTTAGAAAAAATGCAGTAGGCGTTTTCTGTTTAAGTTTTCTTATAGCGTGTCAACCTATAGAAGAAACTTTAGATATATCCAAACCGGCTGAACAATATATCGGTTTAGACGAATATAAAAACAGAAAACAATTAAAAGAATTAGTAGGAGTGGATCCCGTTCATACTGAATGGTGTGCAGCATTTGTAAACTTTGTACTTGATATACAAGATATACCTGGTTCTGAATCAGTAAGTAATTATCCTCTTATGGCTAGATCATTTTTAACTTGGGGTGAAGAAGTTTTAGATAAGCCCATAAAAGGAGATATTGTAATATTTCCAAGAGGCGGTGAATTATGGCAAGGTCATGTCGGATTCTTTATAAAAGAAGTTCAGTATGAAAATAGAGCAAGATGGGTTATACTAGGTGGAAATCAAGATAATACTGTAAGCTATGCGGAATTTAATCCTGAAAAAGCAATAGCAATTAGAAGAAAAAAAGTAAATTAGGGGTTTACTTTTCCTAAAAAATATATTAGAATAGTAAAATCTAATGGAGAAAAAAATGAAAAAAACTTTAACTGCAATGGTATTAGCTATGACTGCATCTGCAGCTTTAGCTGCTACAAAGGGTGCTGAAGTTTGGTATATAGAAAATGTTAATGTTCAGCAGCAAACTCAAGAACCTGTACAAGAGTGTTCGATGCAACAAGTACCAGTATATGGTACTGTTCATAATCAACATGCCACAGGTGTGAATAATAATGTTCTTGCTGGTGCTATTATTGGTGGCTTAATTGGTGGAACCTCTAAAGGTAATGACTCGGGCATTTTGCCAGGAATGATAGTTGGAGGCTTACTTGGTAGTACAACACCTGGTGCTCAGAAACAGAAAATAATTGGTTATAAGTCTCAACAAGTTTGTAATACTGTTTATCAACCAATAAATCAACAAGTGCAAACTCAGATTGTTCACTGGAAATATGGAAATCAACGTGGCTATTTTTATAGTAACGAAAAACACTATGTTGGTCAGACCGTAATGGTTGATGTTGGAATGTAAATTAGAAAGATTATATTATGAGAAATTCAAATGCACAGAATACTTTTTCTGTAGATAATGATGGTCATATTCGACTGAAGACAAATCTATCACCTAAAGATTTAGGTATCCAAAGTGCAGATACATTTGTGGTTCTAATTGTAGATGATGAAGCAATTTTAGTTAAAATGGAATTAGAACTAAAAGCTCATGTAAATGTTTAGTCAGAAAAAAATTGAAGAAATTGTTGACTTACTTATTACTCTAACACCAGAAACAAAAATTTACTTCGGGTGTGATTCAGTAAGATACTTTAAAAATAATAAACCCTGTGCTCGTTATGCTACTGTAATGATTGTTCACAAGAATGGTAATAACGGATGTAGAATTTTCTCAGAGGTATCTTATGAAAGAGACTATGATCTAAAAAAAGATCGACCGAAAATGAGAATGATAAATGAAGCAAAGAAAGTATGCGAATTATATTTGCATATAATACCATTTATTGATGAGTTTGATGTCGAGATACATTTAGATGTTAATACTGATCCTAAACATGGATCCTATTGTGCGGTAAATGAGGCAGCTGGTTATGTTCTAGGTATGACTGGTATCGAGCCAAAATTAAAACCGCATGGCTTTGCTGCAAGTTACGGTGCTGATGGAGTTGCTCATGGAAGAGGATAATATAAGATCACCAAAACTAATTTTTCTAAAAGATATTCTTGAAACTAAAGTTCGTAAAGAACAAGAGTTAGCATACTATCAAAAGAAATTGGAAGAACTTGAAGTAAAGATGGGTTATCTTCGACAGGATATAAATTTAACAAATACTATTATTAATATTATTGAAGAAGAACAAGTGATTGATTTTAAAGAACAGATGGAAAAAAGATTACTTATAAAGGACCCTAAATGACTCAACCATCATACGCATTTAAAAAAGATTTACAGTTATTAATTCAAAGACATCGAATAGATGATCTTTGTGGAAAACCATCTTATACAGTAACGGAATATATAATGAAACAAATTGAAGCTTATCAAAGAGAACACGTGCAGCCAAAAAACTGGTGGGGCGATATAAATAGTATTGCACCCTCACCAGTTTACGAAAAAGGCTACCCTTCTTACGAAGCGGTCAATATAGAAAAGCCTATCCAAGAAAGATACCACGAATATATGGGTCGAATGTTAAAGGAAGAAAAAGATGAGTGATATATTTGATTTTGGTTTTACTGCCGTAGATGAAGATGAACTTCAGGCGGTACAACAAACACAAGCTTTGGCCAGTAGTGCAGAACAAGTAGCTACTACAACACAGGATAAACTTGATAAACTTTATAATGCTGTTATTCCTCTTTTAAATAATCTTAAGGCTAATCCAGAGAAGGAATATATTCTCTGGCCGAATCGGTTAGCAAAGGTAGAAGCCTTTGAAACACATCTAACAGATATATACAAATCATAAAAATCATAAGTTATTCTTTTTATTAGATTCTTTTTTCTTTACATTACACATAAAATATGCTATGTTGTAAGAGTAGAAAGAAAAAGGATCTATAATGCAAATCGTAATTACTTCAGACCAAAGAGAACTATTCCACAGTCTTAAAGCAAAAGACTGGAATCGTGAAGCTATTGCTGCTTATCTAAAGTATGAAAGTAAAAAGAAATCAGTAATTCGCAATAAAAGAATTACGCTTGGATCTGATTCTCAAAGATCAAAAACTTATAGTGCAGAATTTGCCTACCATAAAAAGTTTGGTTACGGTAAGCAATTTGATACAATTAAAGATTGCCAAAAATATACTAATAAAATAACTAATTCAGCTACTTGGAAAAAACTAGTAAAAGAATCTAGGCACGAACATCGCAGAAATGTTTCAGTAGAGACTCTTGGTGGCCATAGATTTGCTGGCATGTCTCACGGATATAAAATTCGTCTTAATACTACAGGTATGAATGAGTATGTCATACTTCACGAATTAGCACATAGTGCAGGATACATGCACCATGATGTTGGATTCCGTATTTGTTTACTAAAGCTTGTATCACGCTTCTTAGGCAGAGAACAAGCTCAGGAATTAAAGAGCCAATTTAAAGCTCGTAAACTTAAAGTAACGATTAGTAATCATATTAAATCTCCAGAGCAATGGCTCAAAACATATGAAAGATTAGAAAGTGCTAGGGCTGCGAGAGCAGCCTAATACTTTTGGATATGGAAAAGATAATGAGTATAGGTATGCATTTTAGGGGTTTACAAATCATTAAAAATATGTTATGTTGTAACTATAATAAAAAGGAATAAATATGATTGACAATATGAATAAAATAATCTTAACCGACTGCGACGGTGT
>Ga0098048_1001135_pt1 | contig 11887 bp, 8 predicted proteins | sample 13_taG_FD_75052 | JGI IMG/M metagenome (GOLD analysis project Ga0098048, IMG submission 75052) | Marine viral communities from the Subarctic Pacific Ocean - 13_ETSP_OMZ_AT15268 metaG | ecosystem: Environmental > Aquatic > Marine > Oceanic | place: Pacific Ocean | collected 2015-01-16 | reverse complement strand
TCATCTAGCCCCAACTCAAATGAGTTTAGGACCACATGGTTTAAAATCTACCCGGACTCTAATCCTGTAGACGTGGTGGAGGACATAGCAAAAAACTTCTTGCAGAGTAGGGTTCAGCTGGTGATAGGGGACGCTGGTGAGGGTGCCCTAGCTAACTCACTGCTGCAGAGGCACCTAGGAACCATACAGCTATACCAGCTGCAGTACTGCTCGTCCTCGACACCACTTAAGTGGAACAATGCGGACAGGTACATGGGAGATAAGACAACCCTAATAGACAACTACATGATGCAGCTAAAAAAGGGTAACGTAGTGTTCCCTCATATAGGTCTAATGTCCCTAGTGTTTAAAGACATGCTAGCCCTGTATGAGGAGACTACCGCCACAGGTAAGAAGATATGGACACACTCTCCAGTTATGCCAGATGACTCTTTTCATGCGCAAGTATTCTGCTGGGTGGCCCAAAAAGTCCTGCGCCGGGATCTATCCTTCTACTGATGCAGGGGACTTGTCGTCCTCCACCTCGACTGTAATACCACCGATACCGTCCGGTATGTTGGAGTAGTAGTCACCGGTAGTATCTATGATTAGTTTCCCTTCAACCTCGTAGACTACACCCATGATATTTACCTGACCGCGCGTAATTCGCTTACCGTTAGCGAATATGGCTAGTCTTTTTCCCTTACCTACAACTGCTATGTCGCTAAGCGCGTACATCTTGTTGTTTATCAGTATTTTCACATCTTTGTTAGGGTCCTTATCTAGCCAGTACTTGAACGCAGTCAGCAGGCTCAGCCACGCGAATAGGCTATGGAAGAATTCCAGACCTAGGTGGCTGCGCTCACCACTCACCAGCCGACCCATGTCGCAATCCGTAGTTGTTCTCCGCCCCAGGGGGCGTAGCCATATAATTTTTATACTCAAAGCTTACTCATTTCACCGTAGTTCTTACCGACCTTGAATCCATAGGTCATGGGGACTGGTATGTCCGGGAACTCGGAGGCTATGTGTTGTGTTATGTGCTTGTCCAGAAAGGCATTAATATTTGCTGCTTCACTAGACGGTACCTCGAACACGATAGAGTCGTGCACGGTCAGCATCAAACGACCCCTCACCTTGGATAGGTGTGTGTAGATGTTATGCAGAACTGACATTACGATGTCTGAGCAGTAGCTCTGAACATTGAAGTTTATACCTTGCCGGTAGTTCCTGCGCTCGATCTTGTTGGACATTCTTACCAGTGGGAACCTACGGGGCCTACCATTAGGAGTTACTAGTATCTCCTTGCCTCGTATAGCGTTCTTGGTTTCCGCCATGTACCTTGGTATAGCGGGGAACCTGTTGAAGATCATGTCCATTAGGTTCCTGTCCTCGGGGGTACCGCCATATATGATCTTGAAGACCACCCCCTTAGTCCCATCACGAAGGTCGGAGTACTTCTGACCTCTATCTGTGTCCTCTTTACGGTAGGCCTGTATATCCTCGTAAGGAAGACCATGTACCTCGGAGGTTATCCACGAGTGGACATCCAGACCCCCCTTTATGGCTTGTATTAGCCCGGGGTCCTGCGCGTACCTAGTAAGTATACGTATCTCGGCACCAGATAGGTCAGCGTCCACGACTACAAGTGAGTCTTCTTTAGTCCACCCATATCGTATTGCAGTTCTCTGGTTCTCCCGCGAGTCCCACCATGAGTCTCTATGTATAGGGGTAGCTACGATACACTTCTTTACTATATAGGATTTTCCTAATGCCGACACCCTCTCGGGCACGTTGGTCAAGTTCGGGCTGCGACCGCTAGCCCTCCCAGTAGCCGTGCCGTGCAGCCTGTACTCTCCGTGAAGTTTGCCATCGTAGCTAGACAGGTACAGGAACTTGTCAACGAAGTCTGATTTGGCTTTGTTAAGGGTAGAGTAGTCTATTAGAAGGCCAGCTATCTCTGATCCGTGATCATCTCTGTACTTCGACAGGTGTTCTCCCTTCATAGAGGCCTGCCCGTTAGAGGTTTGCTCCAATACAGGTAACCCGTACCACCCAACTAGTATGTTGGCCAAATCCCTATCAGATCTGAAGTTCATGTCGGAGGTACCCATACCGGGGAAATCTTCATCCAGTATACTTTTAATCTTAGACGCTAGGCCTTCAATACCAGTGCCCATTTCCAGGGATAAAGCTACAGTGTAGTCCTTGTCTACGTAGACCCCCTCAGACTGTATGTCCGCAAACAGCTTAGATAGTGGCAGGCAATGCCTATCCATCAGAGATATGATGGGTTTTATACCATGGCAGTGCTCAGTGGACTGCCTGTGCAGCCTGATGCGCTGCTCCTTTGATATGTGCACCGTGGCCGCTGCGTCTATGGCACCATATAGTAACAGCATGTCTAGTGGCACGTCTTCGTATGTCCAGAGAGATGGCTCTCCTGCAACTTTTGGAGACGTTACAAAAGCTTCCTCCTTAGCAGATTTCTTGCCCAGAGCAACTTCCCGTCTTAGAACAGAAAAAGCAGTATTTAAGTCTAGGAGCTTCTTCTCGTAGACTGAAACGGAAGTGTTCCTACCCTGAGCCTTGAAGCCCCTGATAGCTGTTTTTATCCTGCTTCGTGCATTCTTAATACCAGAGTTGATATCCAGGACTACCGTATCTGGAGGCAGTACTGCAGAGTTCACTCCAAGATCCTGGAGAGTCATCTCGTCCAGCGTCCCCTCTACTGAGGCCAGCCTCTCTACTGTGAGGTCGGACAGGACTGACTTTAACGCGTCTTCGTATCCGTGCAACCTAGGCAGGTAGTCTAAGACTACATCCTTTAGGCTGTAGAAACCGGACTTGTCCTCCTCTAGTAGATGTTCTCCAAGCTGGCCGTCCCACCTAGTGTTGTGAATGAACCTCTCAGAGAGTATGAAGTCCCAGCAGTGACCACTCACCCTCTCTATATCCCGTGACAGTCCTGGTGTCATGATCTCCATAAGCTGCCTCTTAAAAGACACACCGAACATACCCAGGTCGAACTTATAATTCCACCACGCCTTAGGGTGCTCCGACATGGTAAGCTTAATTACCCACGGAGCCACGTCTCCTAGCTCGTACCCTGAGCTCCTGTGATCTACTGCAAAGGACAGCGCCTTTGTCTTAGACATGGCAGCAGATATGGAGATTATCCTAGACTTATCCCACCAAGGGAAAAGAGTGTTGGTCTCGGTATCAAGTGACATTAGTGTCTGGGAAGGTCCTCCTGGACCTGAGAAGGCTACAAACTCTTCGACTGCACCTGTTACATCCTGTAGGTCTGTGGGGGTGTCATAAATACTATCCAGCTGGGACAGTGATGCCTTCTTAGTATCTTTCTGGTACAGGTGCCGAGCTGCAGCAGAGATGTCCTTAGACACCAATCCAGCAAGTCCAGGCTTAGCGGACAGCCAATCCAGAGAGATTGTATACACCACCTCGCATGTACCACCAGTTTTCCACCTGTGGGTGTACACAGTACCTCTCATGTCTCCTTTCTTCTTTGAGCTAGACTTGAAGAACGTGGATATGTCCTGCCCTCCGAATGCCAGTATCACCTTGGGCTTCACATTCTCCAGCCAGGACATGGACACCCTGTCCCTGCACGTCTCTATGTGCGACTTCTTTAGTACTTCATCCTCACCTAGCTTGCACCAGGTTATGTAGGTGAAGCCCACGCGTGGCTTCATGTTGATTACTAGCGGGTCCTCAGATGCGCTGAGTATGCCCCGTACCAGAGAGCCTCCGTACTCTCTAAATGCTCCCCGACTCTTAGGACTGGTGGCAAGGAACAAGACATCCGCATCTTGAGCAGCCGCCGGTTGTGTCATGCAGTTATCGTACAGTGTACAACCCCTACATCTACTTGGCTTCGTCATCGCTTTCCTCCAAAAAGGACTTTACGTCGTATATAGTACACGAACGTATTCTTATGCCAGTACCTAGGTATTTTTTGAACCCACCCTGGCCTTGGTGTAGCTTTCTTGCAGAGTGGTAGTTTATAACTCTGTCATCACGATTGGCTTTAGCCTGCAGACGTGCCGCTGTTTCCATCCGGTATACAGCGGGCCTACTGCGTGATAGCAAGTTAGGTAGCGCGTCTTCCCAGTGTACAATTAGCCACTTCTGATCGTCGAACTCCGCGTACGCAAGACCTACATCGTAGTCGGACATACGTGACCTGTCGGCCCCTGTTGATAGTATACGACGAACTGTAGTTCTTCCTGTTTCTGAGTCGTTCTTCTGTGGTACTGCGGATGAGAGTATATCAGAGAATAGCTGCGAGTGCGTTGACGTCTCCGCCATCACCCCTATCCAGTCTGCCTGCTCCTTGCAGACACCTCTAATGAACTCGTGAGGGTTAAGCCCAGCTGTCTTTACCACTGCGGCGCACATAACAAGCATACCCATAAACCTTGGAGGTACTCTGGCACCCCCCATATGCGCGGTAAGCTGATCCTTGTACTCGTTCTTGGCCTTCCTGGTGTATATAGCCCTCATCTCTTCGATGCTTTCTAGTACCTCCTTGTGGTGGTTATACACCTTGGTTGACAAGTATCTACGAGCCTGCTGGAACCTATCCTCGTCAAAGTGCTCCTGCAGTATCTGGAAAGAGTCTCCGTGGTCGGGTTTGCTCACTGTCCTAAAGCGCATAAAACGGGTTATGTCTGCCATGTTACGCAGAGGCTCTATCGAGGAGGCCCACACCTGGCACTGTAACTCGAACTCCACGTTGTGGGTATTGCTAGAAGTACCCCTGGATATCTTAGCCACCTTCTTGGAAGTAAGTGCCCTAAGGTGCTCCAGGCACTGCCTTACTATCCGCCCCTTGGAGGTGTTGGCTTTGTCCTCAAACTCGTCTAGCCATATGCCCCCAGGCCAACCGTTGGCTTTTGACCTGAAGCTTGCAGCTGTATACTCATCGTCTATAAAGCAGCACTCAAGTAGTCTGTTAGGGCCATCCATGAAGAACTCGGAGAAAGAGCTCTTACCCGTTCCGGGCTCGCCATTTATGATGGTGTACAGGTGCCTGTCTAGCATGCCATTAAGGCAGTTTAGAATCATAGCTGCAGCTAGGTACTTAGGGGCGGATTTGGATTCTTCGAATACCCATGCCACCTCTATGCTTCTAGACATGAGCTCAAATACCTCAGGGAATGTAGTACTAGACTGCTCTCTAAGGTCAGTAATATCCCGTATCTCTGTAGACCAAGTCTGGTCTGCCGCTGGGATGAAGTAGTAGTCTCCTATTACTGGGTCTACTAGCTCTATCCACTTCATCTCACCACTGGATTCTGACTCTCTGCCCAGGTAAGCCTTTGTCCCATTCACTATGACCCAGGACTCACAGGTGTACCCTCCGTAACCAACCTCTACAAAGTGTGCGCCCTTGCGTAACTGCTTGAGGTTGCTCATGCTTTTTACTTCTGGGAGCATAGATAGCAGCGCAAGCTCGAAGTACTCTCGTATCTTCTTTTGCTGCGCGGGTATGGGTACTCGGACTAGGTTTTCACCTACTTTTTTATGAGATACGAACCCAGGTACACCCACGTACTCCTGCACCCAAGCCACTGCGGACCCTATGTCCGTGGACACGCTATTTATGAAATCGGAGGCACCCTTGTGGAGCTCAATCTCTTTTAGGTACCCACGCACTCTATTCCATAGGGTCAAAACTGGCTTACGGTTAGACTCATGCTCTATACCGACGAACCTATAGATGTTACCTAGCTCAATCCTTATCCTGGATATAAAAGCCTCCTCTGTTTCTGCAGAGGATACTAGCTGGTCGTTTATTTCTGGAAGAGGCAGTCCTGTCAGTTCCGAGGCCCGGCGCGCATACATGCTCTTGTCTATTGAAGAGTTGAGAAAGTACCCCCAGGATGACGTGCATTGCAAGGCATCTCTGGGCTCCATATCGCTGCTGAATCTTAGAGTAAGACCATCAACGGCCCAATCTAGAGCGCTGTCGAAGTGGATCCTGGATCCTGACTCAGTAACCTGTGAAGTGATCTTAAACCAGGTGTCATATCCACTCTCACGGATAAACTGATCCGGGTCCTTCTCCCTCTTTGCGAAGCTCCAATTTAGTACATGTACTGGTAGGGAAGTAGACTGTATTAGGGTCTTTATCTTGTCCGCTACAACGGGCTCAATCTTAGGGTTATCTAGGGCTAAGTAGACATTGGTTACTCCCATACCCTCCAGAGAATCTAGACTCTTAGTCATAGACCCAGATATAGACAGCACTATGTCTCCTTGAAATCTGGATTCAGACTGTATGTCCTCAACCAGCCAGGTCACCATGTCGAACTCTCCCTCGACTAGGATTACGTCACACGGTATACCCTGCTTACGACCAGCAAACAGGTTTCTGAAGTTAGAGAGCCCGACTAGTCCAAGGTCCGGACTATCTACTGTAGGTCCAAGTACCTTGTACTGCTTCTTCACGTCACCAGTGAGGAACTCATGCCGGATACGAAAACCACCGATGCGGGTGGGGGTGCTGTGATGGTATATAACCAGTGACCCAGCGTACCTGGAGTAGCTGTTTTTGAAGTACCCAGCCGTTAGATACTCCATGACAGCCTGCCTGTCGTTGAGCTCCTTGCAGTCCATTACGAACTTAACGGGTGGCAGGCACCCCATAGGTATAGTCTTTAGTATATCAGACGTTATAGGTACTCCGCGCTTCCGTAGGTACTCTATACAGGCATGTCCAGCCTCACCCTCACCAGCTTTCATAGCGTGCAGCAGAAACTTGTTAGTTACGTAGGCCACCTCGTTGCGTACAGCATCCTTCTTTTCCTGTTCCTGCATCTCCAGTGCGACCCGGGCGGGTAACTTGCATCCCAGATTTCTAAGATCTAGTAGCGCAGCACCCCACCCAACGCTTTTAAGCTTGGAAGTGAACTGGATCAGGTCCGATTCGAAGTACCCGCACCCGAAGCACTTTGCGTAGCCGTCAGACATTCTCATGTAGAAGGAGGGCGTGTCCTCCTGGTGGAATGGGCAACAGGCCTTCACTGTTGACCCGTCAGCAGTGCTATCTATATTCCTAGACGACAGTAGGCTCCTTGCCCCCGTGACACCAACCTGTTTCCAGGCCTCTTGCTTTTTCATGATCTAGTCTTTCTGTCGTTCTTCTCCTTCCCGCATAGTCCTTTATAGATGCAGTAGTTGCACAGCGGGGAGGTAGATATCTCGGGCACCATGTTGCCGATGAATTTCTCAGATAGACTATTTATCTTAGAAATTAATACGGCTCCTTCCCAGCTGCCACGTTTAAGCAGCTGATCTGACCACATCATCCTCCCATGTTTCAGGAAGAACAAACCGTTCTTGACAGTATCCACCTCCGGAAAGTTTGCTAGCACCAGCAGTGAATAGAAGTCTAGCTGATCCTGGGCATACGCGAGTGTAGCTCTCTTGGAGCTCTTTAGGTCAACTATGATGGCTGTCTTGGTGCTACTGGATATAAGTACACAGTCAGCCTTACCTCTCATAACTGCTCCTGAATCCCAGTATGAGCAGGGTGCCAGCTCGGAGTCTACTGCTAACTCAATCTCCCTGTGCTCTTCGCTTATATTAAAGCCCTCCTTGAACGCTGATAACCGGGCCTGGAAAGAGGCCACAGTGTTCTTATACATCTCAACCTCTAGGGCTACGTCCTCAGATACCTCCCCTTCCTTTATTGACAGAGCTACAGACTCTTTGAGTGACTTTCCATCATGCATCAACTCGGAAGTTCTGTGTAGGGCCGTTCCCAATGCAGCCGCACTATCATCAACCTCCACTTTCAGTTCCTCTGGTATGGAGTCTACCTTAATTTTCTGCACGTACTTGTAGTGCATCTGCAGACCACACCTTCCTAGGGTGCTCAGCTTGGAGGGGGAGAAGGGAGCCAGAGACAGGGCCTGGGAGTTAAAAAAAGCCATTTGGCCTCCTTGTGTTGGTGGGATTTTGATTTGTGCCCCGGGTCTCCTGACCAGCGGCCTCTTCGAGCCGCTCTACGGGATTGTCTGCGTCCTAGTTACTAGTACTCAGAACGGTATATCGCCTGATATGTCACGTGCCTGAGGCTGCGGGGCAGGTGTAGGACCCTCTACGTCTAGTAGCCTATCCTGCCAGCTAGAACGCAGGCGAGAGGATATCTCCCGCATGTTCGCGGGGGCTTGGCCAGCCCCCTCCGTAGCCTCCACCTTAAATCTATAGTAGGCGTTAACCTTCTCTCCTGAGAAGGTGACCGCGAGCTTCTCGGGCTCCGCCTCTGCTTTCAGGAGCCGCATTAACTCCGTCCCCGCGGGGTAGGAGCTCTTACGTAGCTCTACGGTGAGCTCCTCGCCAGTGCCGTCCTCTACGAGAGTAACCTCCCAAGAGATAGCGCACTTGGACTTGCCGCCCTCTTCCTTCTCCCTGAAAGGGCAGCCCTGGCACTTCCTGTTTACAGGATCAGTCCCGTGGACACCGGCCTTACCACGTCCGACGCTCGCGTCGGGAGACCAGCAGCGGGTCTCCTGGTCTTCCTGGTAAGACCTCTTCTGCGTGACAAAGGCCACAAAACCTGTCACGGTATCCATAGCGACGTACACCCCGGCGCTGTTCTTGCGGTATAGCCGACCTGGCTTGCCGTTTTCGATCTCGCGCTGGGTCATGCGCTGTTGTAGATTGACCCACACTCGGGTAGTTCCCCCGCCTTCTTTGGTCCCAGTTGGGACGGATCCGTAGATATCACTCATATGTTGTCTCCTTACATAGATTCACTCTCTCGAGTGATCATCCTAGATAGAGAGGAGGAGCTCCTGTGCTTCCTCCGCTGGCGCGATTCTGGGTGTGTCGAATCCAAACGACGACTCCTAGAATCAAATCTCAGACTAGTTTTTAGCATAGCCCGAAGCTACACTAAAGACAATTCTGAAGATATGCTAGAGAACCTCATAAGTGCCGGAAATGAGGGACTTATTCGGGCTCTGAGCCGATACGACCCCACTAAAGGAACTAAGTTTAGCACCTACTGTGGGTCGTGGGTATTAATGCACATTCGCAAGTATTTACTTGAGGATATGCAGCTCATCAAAGCTCCGTCTTCTGTTAGGCGTAGGGCTAAGATGAGTGATGTTAAGAGGCACTCCTTACCGGTGGTTTCGTCTTCAGTCTTTCTACAGATATCGGACCCATCCCATACACCGGAGGAAATGTTGGAGGAGGAAGATTTCTCCGCCAAGGTAGACCTCTTTATACGCGAGGCCATCTCCTGGCTTCCGCCTAGAGAGTGCAAGATTGTAGCTCACTACTACGGAGTGGCCGAGCCACGCAAGTCCTTGCAGGACCTGGGAGACGAGCTATGCCTGTCTTCCGAGCGCATACGTCAACTCAGAAATAAGGCGGAGGCTCGCCTCTCTACTTGGCTATCCCTGTTTGGCCTCGATGGCCTCGTCGAGGTCCTCTAGGTACTCTTCTGCCTCTAAGAGGATGAACCCTAGCACACCGTTGGCGTTTTGCGTTGCCGCATCAGCCGCGGCCTTGATAGCCGCTATGGCACCTGCTATCACTGCTTGGTTTGTCTCCGACGCCGACTCCGCAGCTCCGTCTAGGAGTTGTACCCACGCAGTAGCGGTCTCCTCGGAAAGTGAGGGGATACGCTGCGCTGTTGGTTTTGAGGCCCGCCCCTTCTCTTTGATTTTCGTACCACCCGCCTGGATGGAGGAGATCTTCTTGCGTAGCTGCGTTGGAGAAAGCTCTCCCTCCAGGCACCGTTTAAGTAGCCCGGCGCGCAGTGCCTCCACTGAGTCAACCTGCTCCTGGTTGGTGACCTCCCCGCTCTCCTCGTCTACCACCGGAGCCAGCCAGAGCTGTCGGAGCTCCGTAAGGTGGGTCTTCAGGATGAGACCTTCCTTGTAGGCCTCATAGAGCTCAGGCTTAGTGACCGTTGGATCACTGAGCTTGATGAGCTCCAAGATCTCCTTACGGTCTTTTCCACTCTGCTGTACGATCTCATCCAGAGCTGACTTCTCGGCCAGCTTACGGAGCTTCTCGTCTGAGATGCCTGGCTCAGCGATCCCGAACGGGTCCGAGGGCATGAGGCCCTTCTGTATGCCTAGCTGCAGCATCTGCCAGAAGTTTACTGACCTAGATGCGTCCTGCCAAGTCACTCCAATGTTAGCAGACTCCTGGGTCTGCAACTGCTTGCTTAGCAGAGTGTTTACTGCTAGCAAGAAGTCAGGAGTGCCAGGCTCGTCATCACTCATATCCTCCGCCAATTCGGTGAAGCTCGGAAGAACCTCAGCATATATAGATGTGGTGGCGAACGAAACCTCCATACTACCTGTATGGAAGGTGAGCTCCTCGACACCCTCCTGGGCGAGCTCCTCGAGGATGCTAACTCGGGTGTGCCCGTCCACCACTATGAAGCGGTCGGTCCACTCAGGAGCATGGCTGGCCTGCTCCATCAGATCCAGAGCTCGGTCACGCGCCGCTCTGCCGGTGAGTCCCTCAGCCTCAGCTGCTGTGCGGAACTCAGCAGCAGCGATACCGCTGTAGCGGCACCACTTGCGTACAGAGATAGCCTTGACCAATGTGCCGGTTCCGCGGATGTCTGCCTTGAGTGACTCGCGACCCTCCAGGTCGCTCTCCTGGCGAGCCTGACTTCCAAAGTTTTCGCGGTCCATCTGCTGCTGGACCAATGCTGATGTCGGTAAGAGTTTAATACCCATTTATTTTTCTCCTCCGCGGCACTTTTCGAAGTGTCCGCAGTATTTTTCTGAGCACATCCAATCCCCTGGTTGTGCTGGTAAGAAGATGCCCGCCGAAATAGCTTGGGCTGCTGCCTGGATTGTCATCTCTACAAAATCCAGGAAGCGGTTGTCAACCTCCGTGGTCGACATGACTGACTTCGCTCCCACCCTTATCTTTGGTGGTACCATCTGCCAGTAACCCACATTGCTGTATCCAGTAGCAACGGAGTATATAGACAGCTGCGTGCTCTCTGCAGAGTTTCTTTTTTTGACCCCGACCTTGAGGTCAACTACGGAAGTAGTGTTGGTAGCTAGGTCTAGCAAAACCAGATCTACTTTTGCCATTATTGGCGTATCACCGACGGCGCAGTAGTAGGTGTTCTCACTAGAGAGTGGCACATAGAGCGATTCAGACATTTCCTTATGCCATAGAGCGTAGATATTTTGCGCTTGCTCATCCTCACAACTGTTGTACTCTAGAACCTCTCGTAGGCTTGGAAAGAGCTCCAGCCTATTTGACGCCGTTACCCCTAGAGGGTCCACACCTTGGCCCTTACAGTTCTCGAAGAACAGAGTGCAAAAATCCTCAACCATCTGATGCACGTCAGTTCCGAGCTGCATCTTAGGGCTAGGTGGTCCACCGGCTTCTCCCTCTACGTAGTAGCGACGGTACTGTTCTCCACAGTTTTGAAGCTTTGAGATACTGCTTGGGCTTAGATACCCCCGAGGAAGTTTTCCCTCTTCTATGTTCTTATTCTTAAGGAGCTCGAATTCGCTCCTACCAATCTTTCTCATATAAATCCCCTTTCTAGGGTGTTCTTCTGAATCCTATCCGTAAACACGCAGTCCCCCTTAAACGGCTCGGGGGCCGTACAGGTAACAACGTGCGAGCAGCTTAGACAGTCTGGTCTATCTGCCATAATCCGAGCCGCATCTATCTTCTCTTGCAACATCTTGTACACCCCCGCGTACACTGATCCTGGTATAATGAGTACCTGAACTAGCATGTTACCTAGGCCCTTGGCTCTTATACCCCAGTTCCTGTCCAGGCTCTGCAGCCACTGATCCAGTCCCATGGGAAGTTCAGTGTAGATCATTATCGATCCCTTGAATGTGACTCCTATACCCATGCTGACCTGGGCTATGAT
>Ga0098048_1001132_pt1 | contig 11913 bp, 15 predicted proteins | sample 13_taG_FD_75052 | JGI IMG/M metagenome (GOLD analysis project Ga0098048, IMG submission 75052) | Marine viral communities from the Subarctic Pacific Ocean - 13_ETSP_OMZ_AT15268 metaG | ecosystem: Environmental > Aquatic > Marine > Oceanic | place: Pacific Ocean | collected 2015-01-16 | reverse complement strand
TTCTAAGATAGTATAAATTGTTTGTCCTACTTCATACATATTATATCTCACTTTATATTTTATTATATAAGTGATTATATAATGTACAAACTATTGTTTACTAATTTTTGTTAGCTCATCTGTAATCTTTTGACCTTTTTCTGTAGCTGTTGCTAAATCTTCTAGTCCTAAAGCTGCTCTAACTTTATTGTAACTTTCCTCGTCTAACTCTTGCTTAAGTACAGTCATATTAGCAAACATATGTACAGCTAAGTCCTTCATGTCACCTTCAGCATCTCTAATTTCACAAATAAACAAAGCTGAAGGCATTGCTTTATCTACAGGAATATTAACAAAAGGTAACCCTTTAGTTAGACCATCTTGTGTCTCTTCATAAAAAATTTCTGGCATCCATCTTTGATTCATTATATTAACTTTCACTATCTAATTGAACTATTTTTGTTCTAGTATGTTTTCCTTTTTGTTCTTCAGAATCTTCATCTTCAGAATTTTCAGGACTTTCAGCATCTTGATTTATTTCTTCTGTTGTTTTTTCTATAAAAGATTCTAGTTCAGATTCTTTTGATGTAAAATCTTTTATTGCGTTATATGCAGATTCTGTTTTTTGAAATATTTCTTCTATTTCTTTTACCGAATTAGTCATATCAGAAATAATTTTATTATAATCGAGTCCTTTTTGAGATAATTTATTATTATATTTTTCTATAACTTCAACAAATTCTGGAATATTCAATTGTTTTCTGTAGTCATTTATAATTTCTAATCCTTCATAAACTTCTTTTTTAGTCAATTCTGGATCGTTATCTTTTATACTGTCTTTCGATTTTTCAGTAATATCTAGCATTGCTTTTGCATATGCGATATCTTTAGAATTCTTGTCTGCTTTGTCTGTTTCATCAAAACTTTTTTTAATCATCTCTAGTTGTTTAGTGACACCTTTTGAAAACTTTTCAATGTCTGAATTTTCAACTTTTTCAAGATTTATTTTAAATTCTGCCATTAGATCTAAGCTATTATTATACTTTTCAGATAAGTCATTGATTTCTTTGATTTTTTTATTAATAAGATCATTTAAATCATTACCTAGATTTTCTTTTTTTGCTAATGACTCTAAGAGTTTTTCACTTATTATTAAAATCATTGCGTCTTTTTGACTTTGAATATTAAACAAAGTTGTTAGTATTTTAATTGATGACAAATAATAAGATGCAAAACTTAAAATCATCGATGATTTTGCATCAATTTTTTTACTAGATTGCTTTTCTTTACTTTCTTCTTCTTTTAAATAAGTTTTATTGTTTTCTATTAACAGCTTTACTGATTTATGATTATAACTTTCAAATAAATTATATTTGTTTCTTATATATTCTTTTCTTTTTTTACCAGATATTAAGTTTTTTGCTAAGGAGTCTATTGAGTAGCTACTTTGCTCATTATACATGTAATCTATAATATCTTTTTTACTCTTTTTGCTTACAAAAAGATTTAAAACATCATATGCATCTTTTCCAATTCTAAAAGTTTCCTTAGCATCTTCTTCATCTTGATTGTAAAATGATTGTATTACTTTACACATTTTAATAAACTCAAATGAATTAACATTATCTAGTGCTTCTTGAGTAATTACAACTTTTCTTTTTCTATTTTTTTTATATGTTGATTTATTTTTAGTTACAGGAGTATTACTTGCTAAATTAGAAATTGACATGACTATGTTAGAATAAGCTAATTCGCTATTAAATTGATCTTCTTTGTCTTTGAATATATCTCGACCTTTATTCTGTACACCTTTTCTTAAGTTAGAAAAGTCTGTATCAACATATTTATCAAAAGCCATTGCAGCTGGACATGCCATGCTCATAAACATTTTCATGTCAGAGTTTCCAGGCTGAGATTGAATTAATTGCTGTTGCTCGCTTTTTATTGCTTTATCTTTTTGATGAAATTCTTGATTTACTTTATGTATACCATCAATACCATCTTTTTTTATAGCAAAAGCTACGTCCCATGTATAAAGAAAAGTTGCACCCCATGCTCTTTTAATTGTTGCCCTGACCATTTTAAGTGCATCTACTGCCATCTTTCCAAGGTTTTTTGCAGCTTGCATTCCAAGCTGACCATATTTTGTGCCTTCTTCTTTTAAAAGAATTTTATTATTTTTAATTGTTATTTTTGTGTTGTTTGTTTTCATCAAGAATTAACCTCGTTTTAAATTTTTCTTCATAGAAATTAATTAAATTAACTTCAAAATTATTTAAAATATGCTTTTTAGTTTTTATGTTTCTTTTCGAAAAAACTGTTCTTAGCTTTGGATTTAAATATTTCAATATATATTTTTTAACAATTAACCAATCTTCGCCTTTATAAACTTCACCAATTTCAGTAGCTAAATCTCTAACTTTTCTTGTAATTTCATCTTCCATTTAAAAACTCACAGGCATTAAAGGTGTATTTAATATTTTTTCTTTTTTATTTTGAACAACATTAAACTTCCTTACTATTTTAATTTGATTATTACTAATTGCATCATGTATTATAATATCATTTATTTTATTGCTGTTTAAGCTTTCTAGCAATTTATGATTAAACATTAAAGTTATATGATAAATTAAAAACCAGAACACTGAATCTTCATCAATATGTTCTTCTTTATTTATAATTTGAATATATTTTTTAATTTCTATTTTGTCTTTTTTTAATTCTTTATTAATATATTTTTTAAATGAAATTACAACATCATCGTTTTTACCTGATTTAAGTATTAAGTTTAAGTTTTCTATCTCTTCTAAAAAATCTAAATATATTTTGTTGTAATTTTCAATCTTGTTAATTTTTTCTTGAATTTGAATAAAACTAAAATATTGTTGTAAATAATTTAAAAAATCAAAAGAGTCATCGATTAAAACTGATTTAAATTTTTCAGGAGAATAAACTCCGCTTCTTTTGGAAGTTTTGCATCTATTGTAAATGCCTGTGCAAAATATTGATTCTTTGTTCACTACAAAATTTAAAAATCTATTTTCATTCTTTTTTAGCTTATACATATCAGCAATATGCTTAGAATTGCTGCAGTTTTTAATATCATTAAGTATTTGATTAATACCATTAAACATGTCAGAGTTTAAAACAAAGTAAAAACGTAAGTTATCTAAATGTATACCTGACACATCTCTTTGCTTATTTGACCCAAAGTCTACAACAAAATCATCGTATAACTTTGACCATCTAACAGGAATATTAAAACCTGCAGGTTTCTCTCTTGCACCTTTTTGTGATACAATCCTTAATATGTTTTTTAAAATAAACAAGTATTCATTTATAGATTTAATATTTTTTATTTGAAAAGGATGTTTTATGTCTATAAGCTTAGACATTTATTTGTTTTCTTTAATGACTTTATAAATGTTGTTTTTATTTTGGTGACTTTCTCCGATTTTTATAGGAGTATTTGTATCAACTTTTTTATCTTTAACTTTTTTATCATTAAGATCTTGTGAAAGTTCTATTTTTCTTCGCATAGATCTTTTCTTTTCTGAAGACACATTGCCTGACTTATGTATTTTATATTTAAGTTCTGAAGGTGTTCTGGCAGTTTTACCATCTACATCCATTAGTGTGACCTGTATTAATCCTTTAAGAATTATGTAGAAGACTTTCTTTTCATCGTCTTCTAGTTTTTGAAAATAATCTTCTAATTCTTTAGATATTTCTTTATCGTCAAATGAATGAGCTGCTCTGAATTTGTTTAGATTATCAACAAATTTTTTATAATCTAGAGAATCAGCAAGCTTTAAAGTAGTAGGAGATTCATCAGGTGTTTCTACTTCTTCTTGATCTTCTTCATTATCGACAAGATCGTCGTCTTCTTCTTTTTGAGTTTTGCTGTTAACTTTATTTTTGTCTTTTCTTTTCTTTTTTCTTTTAGTCGATTTTATTTTTTTATTTTCAACATCATCTATAAAATCATCAGCTTCTTCTTTTGATCGATCAGGTACTTCTTCTTCATTTATTAAGTTTTCAACAAGAGAAAATAAGTCAAAGTTTGATATTGATGTTGCCATTATGTTTGCTCCCATTTGATTTGATTTTGCCATCTTTCGTGATATAAGCGTGCTCTTTGGCGTCTTCTTTCATCTTCATCAATAACATGATTTTCTACTCGCTTCTCTTCCCTTATTTGATTTTCTCTTTTTTCTAAGTCATTTACAAAGTTTTCAAATTCAAAATTCATAGATCTTTTCCTTTTTCTATCTTAATTTTTAACATATATTTATCTATATCTTTTTTAATAATACCATATTCCAAAACTAATTTAGTTGTGTCTAAAGAAAACAAAACATCATCTTTAAGAAGTAAAGAAACTTTTTCAACTTTAGCATTAAGATATCTTGAAAGATCTTGTTTAGAAACTTCAAAAGCTATTAAATAACTCTTCTTTTTATTTTTAAACTTTTCTAAAGCAAAATCAAATACATCTTCCTTTGAAAATATCTTTAATCGAAGTGTATTTGATTTTGTACCTTTTATGTCAAGTCGACTTGATATTTCCTTAGACATAAATACATTTTTATTTGCTGATGCCATTTGATCTTTTAAATTATTACTTAACATAATCTCTTATTTAGCAAAATAATATGCTACATCCTTTCTTATCTTATCTATGTCACGTGCAGCTTCTGTTTCAATTTCAGAAACTTGTGGTGATAATGAATGTATTATAATAGCTACTTGATCGTTTTTCAAACGTAATTCAACTTCAGCGTCAGTTTCTCTTCTGTATTTTAAAATATCAACAACAAATGCTTCTTGTGTTTTTGTTCTCTTGAACGTATATACTCTTTGCATTTTTCTTTCAAAAGTCTGCCATGGACTTTTTTTAACTTCAATAGGATTTTCACCTTTAGGTATAATTTTATTAGTAAGTTGTTTTTCAACTGGTTTATTGTTTAAATAGTTTTCCATAAGCATTTGAAGCATCATTTATAATCTCACTTTACTTTACTAAATTTACTTGATCAAAAGGTACTTTAACAAGTGTATCATCTGGTAAGTAAATGTGAATTATCTTTTTATCCATTTCAATATCATCAACTTCGCATTTCTGTCCCTGATAAGACACATATTCAGCATCTTCAATTTTAAGATTTTTTCTTTGTTTATCTATCTGATCTTTGTACATCTTCATGTATTCTTTTAGTCTGCCTTGTGACTCTTTAGAATAAGCTTTTGTCATACTTGGTTTCATAAATTCATCATGATCCAAAGCAGAACTAGCTGAACTTAAAACTAAAGCCTGAGATGCTGTTAATGTCAAATCTTGTTCCTTTAACTTGCCAACCCACTCAACAAACTTGTTATATTCCTCATCAGACATTTTTTGGAATTTTGTAAACGTTCCTCCAATTACCCCTGATGCATCAAACATATCATCAATAAGTGCATCTAAATCTCTTTGATCAAAGTCTGAGCCTGCACCAAACTTTGAAACTAATCTATTTTGAGGAAACTCTGCATTAAATTTAGCAACTCTTCCTAGGAATTTTGATTTATTTCTAAATGCATCTTTTCTTTGATCAATCATTTTATCTGGAGTTACTAATGATCCTTTGCTATCTTTGATACCTGTTCTTCCCATAACTGCATAGATTACTGTATCAAAGAAAGTTTTACCTTGCTCTTTTTTAACTTTTCTAGATTTCTGACCTTTTGGCAAATCTTTTCCTATGTTAGAAGAAGAATAGTTTTTGGCGAAATATTCTTTAATAGAATATGCAAGATCTTGTTCACATTGATTCCAGACGTTATTCGTATAATAGTCTTTCATTAAAGATGTTGCAAAAACTCTAAATCCATTATTTCCTGTAAGCATTACATCAATAATTTGATTTTTTTGAATGTCATCGTCTGAGACTCTTCTACCTTCAGTCTCAGCTTCTTGTGCTTTCATTTCAAATTCGTCTGTTAAGAACTTCTTGATATTGTTTGGCCTTGTCATTATTTTCTTGACATGATCAAAATATCTAGCAGCGCCTGTTTTGCTCATGTCTCTTTGATTAACTTGTTTAATTGTGTCATCTTTAAATAAATCTAAAAGTTCTAAAGAATAAAACCATTTATCAGCAAGGGTTGCATAAATACTTGCCTTTTTGTCATCATCAAAAGAAAAGAACATAGCTCTAAACCAACTTTTAGTTAATCCTTGTCTAACAGCATTAGCATCTGAAGCTACTCCTTCTTCCCCATGAGACATAAGAGCGCCTAAGTCTCTTAAAGTTAAAGGTTTATCTGTATCAACAAACTTACTAACAAAATAAGCAAAGTCTTCTGGAGTTGCTGCTGTATCGTATAATTCACTTCTAATATCTGATTTACTTTTAGGCGGTAGAATTTTAATATTAATTGATTCATTGCTATTAATAGCATCTATAAGAGATTCTAATTCTGTCAAATCGTCAGAATCAATAGTATCACTAATCTTATCTAACTCTTCTTCTAAGTCATACAATGTAAAGTCAGAATTGTCAACCATACTTGAGATTTCTGGACTTATACTGCTAAGAGTTTGCTTTACTTTATCATAACTTCCAAAAGTTTTATCTAACATATTAAGTGCATCTTCAGCACTAATCTCTGTTTGTGAGCCGATTTCTTTTTTATTCTCTTCTTCTCTTTCTAAAGACTTCTCTCTACTCATTCTTGCAACTTCACCAACGTCAGGTTCGTACAAAGGTTGTCCTGTTACAGGATCAATACCTGCATCTAATTTTGCAAGATCATCTTCAGAATATTGTGTTCTATCAAGAGTTGCCATGTCACTAGAAAATGTTTCGTCATATTCTAAAGGCTCTGGTTCTGGTGTCCCTTCTCTTGGAAGCTGTCTATTTAAATATGTTAAATAATCACGAGCATCTTCTGATCTATCACCAGCAGTTTGAAATAATAATTTCAGTAATTCACCTTCACTAATAATAGAATCATCGTCTAGATTTAATTCCTCATAGTTTCTATGTCTTAACAACATATCATCCAGCTTTTTTCTTAAAGTTTTTACCTCATCTTCGGTTAAGCCGCTAGGTCTAAAAGAAAATTTATCTTTAGATTGGCTTAGATCAGCAGCACCTTGTCCTTGAATTTTTGCAAGATTAAGTTTTTGCTGAACATTTAAATAAAAATGTATTTGGCGGATTATATCAAATTTTCTTTTTCCTATGTTTGATAGATTTTGAATTTTAAAAATTGCTGCCTGTCCTGCTTTTTCTAAAGCAGTATATCTTGCTTTCTTTTCTCCTGGAACATACTTGTCTCTTTTATATCCTAACTTTGACAAACTGATTTTTTGAGGATCAGACTTGAAAGCTTGCATGTCTTTTATTTCTTTGTCGCTAAAGTCTCTGTGTAGATCTTCATCTTCTTCTTCAAAGTCTTCTTCGTCTAAATCTTCAAAACCTTGTTCTTGATCATCAATAATTTTTTCTAGCTCTTCAAAACTATCAATGTCTGTTTCACCATCAGATTCAAGTAAAAGACATTTTCTTTTATTGATTGACTCCATTAATGTGTCTAGAAGCTTTTCATTAAGTCTATAATCATTATTAAGAATACTTGATAACTCTTCTTCAATAATAGACTCTTTTAATAATCCACCTTGAGAATTTAACATATTATTATAATCTTTAATAAACTTAATTTGTTTTTGAACGTTTTTGTTGCCTGAAAAACTTAAAGCTTCTTCGTTCAACTTAATCAAAAACTCTTCGGCAGGTTTTTCGCCGTTTGTTTCCATTAAAACATTTGCATAGCATTCAGCTTCTGAAATTAATTTTTTACTTTTTTTTATATTTGTTCTAGCTAAAGCTGATAGTAAAAAATATTTTCTTTTAAACTTATTGCTTTTGTTTTCCAAGAGCTTGTTTACTCTTCGTATAAGTCTTTGTTTTTTAGTCATTATTTTACCTTGTCAATTATTTTGCTTAAAGTTTTCCAAACTAGTTGTATTTCTTTATTACCTATGTCTTTTTTGTTATCATGAATTAATGATTGTGTAGCTCTCATAAGTTCATCAGAGTTTGCTGGAACATAAGTACCAGAATCCATTTTTTCAGAGTCTATTTTTTCTACATGAATTGTAGGCATAACTTCATTTGGAGTGATAGGCAATTCAAATATATCTTCACCATCAGCGACAGAATCATAATTGTTTTGTCCATCGATTTTATCAGCGGGTCTATCAAACATGCTGTGTCTCATATTTTTGCCGCCATCCATATCATGGTCTAAAGGAAGTCTAAACTCATTTAAGTTGTTTTCAAACAACAAAGACTTAGCCAAATTTATAACATGTTTTCTTTTTAAACTGTTCATTTTACACCTTTAATTCTTAACAGTAATAATTATGTTGTTTTAAGTATTAATAGTTTTTAATGAACAATTTTCTTCTTTTTTTTGTCTTCGTTTGAATCTATTTCAAGATCCAGCACATCATCTGGATACATGAAAAAATCTTTGCTGAAAAGGGAAGCTAGAACTTCATACTGCTCAGAGATTGCCTGAGATAGAAGTAGTACATCCTTTGAGTATGCAATATTTAGTTTTTCTAAAGCTGAAGTTCTTTTGTGTAAAAGTTGTACTTCTATATCTTTTTCTCTTAATTTTTCTTTTAACTCATTTACTTCTTGACGAATATCATTATTATCTTCTATAATAACATCAAGCAAGTCTATATTACTAATATGAGTTTTAATCTTCTTTTTTAAATGGTGAATTTTCTTCAATAGCATTGTACAACTCGCTTTTATTTACATTTCTTAATTGATCTAGTCTTTTATTTTGTATATCATCAACTCTTTGATCTATGAGTTTTTCCAAGTACTCGTCACCATTTATAAATGATTCAGCCATTAATCTAAAAAATGCTTGTAATGATAGTTCTTTTAAAAATAGCAAGGCTCTAAGTTTTTTATGTACACTGTTGTGAACTTCTATATGAACTGACTTGTTTATACCTGCAGCTTTTTTTGCTTGCCTTGTCATTTTTCTATTGGCCATGTTTTTTCCTTGCAAATCTAAGAAGAAGCTTTAGCTCCTTTTGCATTAGTATATTCCGTTGGCTTAATATTGTTAACGTTTATTGCATGGCTTATTCCTCTCTTGTCAAGAGCTGCAGCTAACTGGTACGTAAATTCTTCTATATTTTTCTTTAAATCTTTAGGATCACTTTCCTGCTTTATCTTTTCAAAAAAGTCTCCAGCAACAACTGAAGCCTTGTCATAATGGGAATCAAATTTTTTTAATTTTTTAATTGTATCACTTACTAAAACAGGTATTTGGGCAGCAAAATTAGGATCGCCAGACTTAATTTTTTCGGCATTAAACTTTATATTTTTAATATCGTCTTCTCGATCTTTTAAGACTTTTTGAATATCATCTAAACTATTTTCAAGATCTTTTGCATCTTCATTCAACAAAACAAAGTTGTTTAAGTTATAGTATTTGCTATCAAATATTTTTGCGTTAGGAAGATATTCTGCAACAAAACTGTCAACTTTAGGTTCAGACTTGATTGTATTTATAGATTTTTTAACATCTTCAACATCAATTGAAGTTTTTATTTGCTCAGCCTCTTCATCATCTGAATCAGGTGTAGAATTATCTAAATCAGGTGTAGCATTATCTAAATCAGGTGTATCGTCATCTGAATCAGGTGCAGAGTCATCCGAGTCAGGAGAAGGTTTATCATCGTCTTGCTCTTTTTCGTCTGGCATATCAAATAAATCTTCTTCAAGTAAAATTTTAAGTGAAGGATAAATTCCTTCATTAGACATTTCATCAACTTCTTTTAAAAATTTTCTTTTAGACATAATTTTACCCTAAGATCTTTGCAATTTTATCTGCTTTTTTAATTCTTTCTTCAATGACAGACCAGTTTAATTCTTTCATCATTCCGTAAACGTAAGTTTTTCTGTCTTTTAAATAGTCTCTATAATAACTATGCTCCCAACAATCCATTACAATAACAGGCATCAAACCAATCATTACATTAGAACTATGTAAATCAATAGTTGTATTCATAAATCTTCTTAAGTAAGGATTATAAAAAGTAACACCCCAACCATTTCTTGCTGAAAGACAACACGCAACAAAGTCTTCTTGCCATTTATCAAATGTCCCAAAGTCTCTTGCTAATCTCATATAAGATAGAGAGTCTACAGTAACAGTGCTATTTAAATCACTAATGTTTTCAAAGTACAAACCATGCAAAAAAGCTGCATTATGATTATAAGTTTCGTCAACTTTTAAACTTCTAAACTGTGAATTGTTAAGATTAGCACCAGACTTATCTACACCATCTAGCTTAGCTGATACATCATTTAATTCTTTGACATATCCTTCTAACAGTTCTTGATGTGCATTTTTTGTTTTTTGAGATAAAAGTTCTGTGCCTAAATTAAACTTACCTGCTTCAGCAACATAAGCTTCAGAAATTACACTGTCGTGTTTGACGTTGCTCTCTGTTTTAAGTAAATTATCTTTCTGAGTATTAATACCTCTTTCAGATAAAGTCTCAGCGATAGCATTTTTTATTAATTCATCTATGTTCATTGTTATACCTTTTAATTAATTGAAAATCTTTCTTCAAATTCTCCCATGGGTACTAATATATATTTTGGTTCTTTTGAAGTACTTTGTTTTTTAACAGGTACAGAAAACATGTTCTTGTCTTTGTAGTTATCAAACTCTCCGCCAAGACCTGTATCAAACTCTATATCTCTTTTGCCATCTTTCTTTCTACTAATAAAACCAGAAACGCCGCCGAAGTCATCGTCTTCGTATAAAGGAGACTTGCCACTGCCAGTTTCATTTCCCAAAGGTTCTTCAGGCAAAACTAACTTTGCAAACTCAGACCCGTCTTCTTTTTTAACGATTCCTGCAAAAGTATATCTAAATCCAGCCTTATCAAACACTTTTAAACCAACTGCATCTTTAATAATATTAGCGCCATATTTAGTTGAAAAAGTCATTTTCTCGTTAAGAAAAAAGTCAATTCTGTTTTGATACTCTTCTTTTAGTATTTTTTTCATATCTGCTTCGTTGAGTTTCACTTTGTTCTCCTATTTGTCAAGCCAGATTTTTCGCCACTCTTCTTGTAAATCAATCTTACTAGAAAGCTTTTTCTTTTTGTCACTGTACTTTGGTTTATTATAACTATTGTCTTCAAACAATAAATCACTTATCTTTTTATTATAATAATTCTTTTTAATTACTTTCTTTCTTCTTACTGACTCTTCAATAATTTTTGCATCTTTTAAAACTTCTTTGACGTGTTCAATATACTTTGCTTCATCTTTACTTGAATAATTTTTGTTAGTTTGAAGTATTTTTGAAGAAATTAATTCTACTACTAATTGCTTATAATAGTTACCAGTTGCTTCTTCAGCAGAAGGAGTATTAAATTTTATTTTAAATTCTTCTTCAACACTTTCAGCTTCAACTTTAATTTCAATTATTTTATTTATAATGTCTTTCAAAGGTTTAATTACAGATTTATCGTAATTGACTTTCTTTTTGGTTAAATTAAAGCTTTGTTTTAAAGTACCTACAAATATTGATTCATCTAAAAAGTCTCTGTCAAAGTCAATACTCACGACGCCTTGCACATCTTCGATCTTATTTCTAAACTCTTGACTCTTTAGTGTAAAGAAAATTGCTCTTGCAGTTGACGTCATCATCGGAGGCTTGCTTCCGTTTATTGTTTTAAGAGCAAGTCCCATGGCTTCTTCTAAGTTGTCAAACTTTGTTCCAGGCATTTCTGTAAGCTCTTTAGATGCTTGACCTAAAGACATTTGCTTTTCTGTCATTTTCATTAAGAAGTCTTGCATTTGTTTTTGTTGCTCTATAAATAGAGTTAAAACTTGT
>Ga0098048_1001129_pt1 | contig 11922 bp, 14 predicted proteins | sample 13_taG_FD_75052 | JGI IMG/M metagenome (GOLD analysis project Ga0098048, IMG submission 75052) | Marine viral communities from the Subarctic Pacific Ocean - 13_ETSP_OMZ_AT15268 metaG | ecosystem: Environmental > Aquatic > Marine > Oceanic | place: Pacific Ocean | collected 2015-01-16 | reverse complement strand
GGTGAAAAAGAGATGGCTAACATCAAGGAGGGTATCAGAACTGGTAGACTCAAGGATGACTTACCTATTATTACTATGGGTACTAACAAGGGTTCTAACAGAAATGCTGGTAGCCCAGCCCCAACTCTTACATCTAACTTAGCTAGATTAAAAGATGGTAGTATAGTTAGCCGAGCGATTGCTCGTATACTTATGCCTGATGGCAGTATGAAAGAGGTAACACCTCTAATGATGGCTCGTATAATGAACATCCCGGATGGTTTCTCAATCGGTAAGATGGACATTAACAATCTTCCGAGGGGATTGGCTAGAGTCATGCTCGGCAATGGAGTGCAAGGTAAGGTAACAGAGAATGTTATTGTTCCATTGTTGGAGTCACAGAATTTATTTCAAGATCAACCTACAGCAGATACCATAGACAAGGAAGTGCCTAATGGTACACCAACTAATTTAATATTTGAAGTTGGTAACCAACCAATGCAAGGCCCTAAGGTACAAAGAAAGATCATCAATAAGAACATACCATCTATTAAGATGTCAGACTTAGCTGGTGAAAGAGTTTTTGTTATGGCTATGGATCGCATGGGTGTTGGTACTTACCGAGGATATACCCCTAATAGTCCTATCAGAATACCAATGATGGGTGGAGCTGGCTTCTCACATATTCCAGATATGCAGAAAAAAGGTGTAGCTTGGGCATTTAGTGGTAAGGGCGCACATACTGCAATAGGTAACAGAGCTTCTGACAGTACAAGTGGTATTGGTTTACAATACTTAATGAGTGAGGACAACCACATAGGTAATGAAACATTTGCATTATACTATGAAGCTGAGTTGAACCTAGCTATCAAAGAAGGTAGAATAACTTTAGAAAAAGCACTCAAGATTCTCAATGAAAAGAGAGAGCAAGATGCTAATACTAAATTAGTTACTGGTATTGAATATGAAACACCAATGAGATCAGTAAAGGATTTAGCTAGGTTATTAGCTAATGGTTCATTCAATACTCGAAGAGCATTGATGACTAAACTGATGAAGGATAATGTTATCAAGCAAGGTATGCCTGATATCAATAAGATGGTTGTTAATTCATCTGATCCTGAGTTTACTGGAATGCCAACAGGTACAGTAGTATCAGCGATACAGATAGATCAAAATGATTTAGGTGTATACTCAGCTGATCAATTGAAAGTTCCTGCTCATTCATCATATCCTTTACTTATAAAAGGTAAGGGTCTTGGTTACTTTGATCAGCCTTTTGATTTATTTACAGAGGTACAACATTTAGAGAGAGCAGCACAAAAAGGCAGAAAGTATGGTGAAGCATCTGATGCAAAACAAACACCAAAACAAGTAAGAGCCGCGGCAATCAAAGCATTTGAGGGAGAGAGAAGAACTTATGGTATAGACCCGAAGGGATTGATCCTTAGTGCATCAGAGCAACAAGAGTTCAATACTGTAGAGGAAAGAATAGAAGCTAATGAAATCAAGAAGTATGTCCTCGAAAAATTTGGTTCAATTGTAGATAACCCAATGTTATCTTACAAAGGTAAGAAATTAAAATTCATTATCAACAGAAAACATAAGGGGCCTGCTCAGTACAGATTCCCTGAACATGTCATTGCTCTTAATCCAAGAGCATTAGGTATGTATGGTATGGATACTGAAAAATCCTTATCTCAAGTTGTTAGAGAAGAGATTGTTCATGCCGCAGGTGTGTTGATAGTTCTTAAAAACAAAACAAGAAAAGGTAAGACAGATATAGAAGTAACTAAAGGATTCTTTGAAAACTTATCTTCAGATTTAAGTAGTGCTGACATTGATTCAATACAACAAGTATATGCTGATGGAAGAACTATGGATGAGTACAACAGGGGTGCTGAGTTCTTTAGAGCAGTAATACAAAAGAATGTGTATGGTATTATTACAGAAGAAGCTACACTTAGAAATGCAGAGAACCAATTAAAGTATTTATTCAAACAAATCCAAAAGTTCTTCGCTGACTTATATGCTAAGACAAAGACCTTTGATCCAGAGTTGGCAGCAATAGTAAACCAAACAGTTGATCTTCTAAGAACAGTCGATCCGAATGCTAGACCAGTACAACAGCAAATAGTAATGGAAGCTAGGGCTATGGTTGATGAGAATGGTGACAAACAAATAACACCCGAATCATTTACCAACACAGAACCCGAAGAAGATAATGTCATTGTTAATGATGGTAAGAATTTAATTGTTACTGGTAAGGACAAGGGCTTGAAGTTAGGACAGAGAGTTATTGTTCCAGTAGGTACATTACTTAATCGTATTGACCCAAGATTAGCTAAGGTGTTTAGAGACTTCCTTGATTCTAAGGAAGGTAGAATTTTAGATGCTCATACTAGAGCGCAGAACTTTGCCAAGAAGTTCAAAGCAATTAAGAATCAGAAAGACAGAGATATGCTTTCTATCTTAATTACATTTAGTAAGTTCAAAGAGAATAGTAGAATAACAGAGGAACAAGCTGATAAGTTATACAGAGACAGAGATCGTCTTCTCAAAAAATATAATATGTATAATGAGTATCAGAGTATTGTTACTCTGCTCCGAATGATCCGAACTGAAGCAGTCAACTTGGGTATGGAGATTGGTGATCTTGAGCAATACTTCCCAAGAGCATTGACTAAACAAGGTGTCAAAGCATTGAGAGAAAAGTATGGTGTAACCATCAAAACATTTAAGGATGAAGTAGCCAAAGTAAATCGGATCAGAGCTAAGAACATGACTAAGTACAATCAAGTATATGTCATGGTCAATGGAGTTGAGACTGCTGGTAATAGATACGACATCAGACAAGTCCAAGAAGCTAATGCAAATGCCGAGGCATTAGGTGGCGAGGTCAGAGTAATCGAGATGCCGGGTAAGCCATTGCCTCCGATTGAGCCGGGATCTAAAGAAGAGACAGAGCTACTAGAAGATTTGATTCATCGTAAAGGCTATGACCTAAAGAGTGGTAAGCCTAAGTTTACTAAGACTCGTATGATAGAATTAATTAGCGAGTCAGATATACAATTTTACAAACAACCTCAAGAAGCATTGAGCCAATACTTTAATTCAATGCTTACATGGATTGAAGCAACTAAGTTTGCTGGTCGTATCAAACCAATCACATCCTCTATAGATGGTGTGGTAAGAATTGATATGTCACAAGATAGACGAAGCTCACTTGGTAAAGTATTAACTGAGTTGGCTAATGATCCAGAGGTAGACCAAGAACTATTGTATCAAACCTTCCCTGATTTATTCAGAGGATTTATGGCATCAAATGTTAGAGAGCTACCAATACTTTCTTGGTTAAGACAGTTTAGTTATGGTTCATTGTTGGTTGAGTTTACATCAACACTATCTCAGTTATATGATATGCCATTCTCTGCATATGATAATGGATTACTTACCACAACACTAGCTGGACTAGAGGCAATAACCGGAAAGTCTTATGCTGATGCTAAGGACTTACTTGATAAGAATAAGATTATTGATGCTTACCAAAGTGGTAATGATTTCTTCGGTGATATAATTAACTTTGGATTAACAGTATCTGGCTTCAGAGCTATGGATCAGTTGATGAAAACAACTACCATGAATGCTGTGTACAAGAGACTAACTAGAGTATCTCAATACTACAACTTAGATGGTACATTGAATCTAAATAAATTAGAGAAAGCACCCAAGAGAGTACAAGCAGAAGTTAGGCGCACAGCAACTCAGCTTATAAAGTATATGCCTGAGTCACAAGTAATGCCAAGTAGGTTGCCAGAATTTATACAAGCACTAAGGACTGAAGAAGGTAAGCGAAATGAAACTCAGCATGATCTAATCAAAGGTATGTTAGTTACAGTATTGGCAGAAACTCAGCCACTAAATGCTCTGCGCCAACCAATTTTACCAACAGAGAATGCCAACTTCAGAGGTGTGTATACTATGAAATCATTCATGGTAACTCAGTTGGATGCTGCTCGAACAAGAATGTTGGACGATGTGTTTAGTACAGAGTCTACCAAAGAGCAAAGACTCAGAGGTATGAAAGAGCTAATCAAACTAATGACATTCTTCGTAATGCTTGGTGTCCCGGTTGATTTAATCAAAGACTTACTAGTAGGAAGAATGGGATACATGTCTGACTATGTATTTAATAGTATGGTTCGAGTCTTTGGTATTAATAAATTTATGTTCTACTCAGTTCGCAACGAAGGTATCGGACAAGCGGCAATGGATTTCGTAACACCAGTACCATTGGCTAGAGTGGTAGATACATCTAATCAAATGTCTCAGATCATGCAAGGTACTAAGACAAGTATGGAATCTGGCATTTGGAGAACTACACCTTTCTCTGATCTATGGTACTACAGAACTGATACCGAAAAAGAAAAAATGAAAAGACAGATGAGAAGAAGAGAGACAGGTGATACTGAAGGTGTACTCAAACTATTTGATGTGGCTAGTCCAAGACCAGTTGGTATCACTAGAGATATGATTGGTATATAAAAGAAAGCCCCACCTAGATAAACTAGATGGGACTACCACACACAGAGGGATTAACTAGGTTCATATGATAAAACCTTGTGGGCATTACTGCTACCACTCCCCTCAGTATGATTATACACTATGTATCAACCTTACCCTCTATTTCAAGGAGTAAATTCTTAAAGTGTCTTTTCTGTTCTTGTAGTTCTTTTCTTCGCTCTTCAAGTATAGCGATCCGGTGGGAGAGAGTTCGTGACTCTTCTCGAATCATATCGATTCGTGTGTTCAGTCTTTCGACTGTATTACTTCTGAGTGTTTCGTTTGTCATAAAGGTACTGTAATATATTTAACACCATCGTGCCATTGTTTGATCTCTTGTCCTACAATAGAGTTGGCGATATCTTTCATGGTTCTGAATATAGGCTTACCATCCTTGAACACAAAGACAACATAGAAGTCACATTGATGTGAGAACAGATTTGCGAATGTACTGTACTCAACAAAGTCATGTAGCTTCAGTTTGTTGCTGCCTTTGACTTGACACCAAGATAACCCATTATCTGTTTCCACAAGATAATCTGGCAATGCTCGAATGGTTGGGTGAACTTTCCAAAACTCTTTAACTGGATTCATAACTGAATCAAAACCAGTATGGTGTATTTTAATACCTTGAGTTTCACAATAGTTCTCGAATAAGGTTTCGGACATTTCATCCTTACTTATCTTTTGTCTTTGCTCGTATGAGCCTGTGTTTGTAATATCTTTCATATTAGAAGAATCTACCCTCCTTAAAGTAGAATTTGAAGTTATCTCTCAAGCCTCGCTCGCCCTCACGATTCTTGGCTATCAAGTAGTTAATGTGCATGTATGGCCCATGTGAGTCAGAAGTTTTAGCAGACTCCGGGTCATTGTCTTTACAGTTCATGATAAGTACGATGTCAGCATCGTTCTCAATTGAACCACTATCCTTTAGATGGTATAGGTCTGGGCGATCCGATCTAGCTCCCTCACGATTCAGCTGAGATAGAAGAATGATTGCTATATCATTCTCCAATGCTATCTGCTTAACCTTCTGAGATATCTGTGCGATCCCATCAGCCTTTCCCATTTTATTGGAATTAAAGGGAATTAACTGCAAGTAGTCTATGACCACTAGCTTTATGCCCTTTTCTTTTTTGTATCTGCGAACATCTGAAGCCAAAGAATTAATACTTTTGACTGAATGTATTGTGTGCAGAGGAATGTTATTAAGTTTATCCATTGCTTCGTCTATCTTAGCTCTGTTCTCAGGGGTCTCCACAAGCTCCTCAGTTCGTTTTAAATCCAAGTTGGATAGTGTACCTATCATTCGCTTCGTAATCTGTTTCTGAGGCATTTCTAGGCTAAATATGAGAGTAGGAAACTTGTCCTTTGAGGCTGCACGAAGTGCGATATTAAGTGAAAGTGCAGATTTACCCACACTTGTTGGGGCGGCAATCGTAAATACACATCCTAGTTCTAGCTTAATCTTATCATCTAAGTGCTTCAAGTGAGTCAAAACATACTCATGTTTGTACTCTCCACTAGCCATCCTATCATACTCATCTCTAATTATATCTAGAGAATGTTTGATGTGGGTAGTGTCTTTCTCTTGGGGCTTTAGCTTATCAATCTCTTCGTTAACTGCATCAACAATCTCATCGGGTGATGTGTTGGCGCTGATCTTATCGAGGGCCAATGTATACTCTCGCCTAAGTGTTCTTAACTTGGATTGATCTAAGACTATCTTTACATATTCTGGCAGTACCAAAGTGCTTCTGTTTAAGCAATCAAGATTGATGACTGTGTGTACCAGCTCATCATTCTTTCCTTTGGCTAACTCAGTAACTGTAACTATATCAATTGGTGTATTAGATTCCGACAGTTCATTGAGTGTGTCCCATATCTGTTGATGTTCCTCGAAGTAAAAATCCTCTGTACTCAGCGAGCTTTGAACTCTCTCGAATACCAAGTCTTCCCCTCCTTTAATACAACAAGATAATAGGGACTCCTCAGCATCTCTACTGTGTGGTATCTGCATCAATGATTTCTAGTTTAGTTTGTAGTGTGGTTAATATTTGTCCGAGTGATTTGATAAGGATTCGGTTTCCTTCGGGTTGGCTTCTAAGAGTTAATTCTTTTTGTGTGTTAACTGCCACCTCTAGTGCTTCTTTGAATTGTTCCATAGTATTTTTTGTCATTAGTGTATAAAAAAGCTAGGCTCGCTCATGTCGAGCCTAGCAAGGGTGTTAAGAGATAATGGTTAAAATGTATGCTTTCGGACTTGCTTATCTCTTTCAAGCATTCCTTGAGCAAGAAGGCAGTAACCCATGATGTCAAAGAAAATATCTTCAACTTGGTCATTGCCCTCTGTTACCTCAAGTTTACCATCCTTCGCAAATGTCATTGCTCGTTGGAACTTGTCTTGCATCCTAATGCACAGACCAACAAGGGGTTGCACACCAAAGTCTTCCGATCTGTCAAAATTGGCAAATGGATTCGTGTTGGTAGTCCCGGTCGTGTAGTCATTATTCTTCTTAGCTGTTACCTCAAGAAGTCTTTTGACTACCGACTCTCTGAACTCATCGTACCATTCCTTATCGTAATAAGCATAGTCATCTGGGTTCGTTACATTTGTAGGACAAGGTTGCATTAGAATGGGTCTTCTTCGGTTCTGTTATCAGATTTCGGTGCATCCTTTGCAGTTACTGCTAAAGAAAGAAACTTCATTCCGGATTTAGATGTTTTCTTCCATCCTTTGATCCAGTATTCCTTACCCTCGATATCAATGTTACCTCTGAAGTCAGGGTGGGTTTCTTTTTCTTTCTTGTCGTTGGGGAACAATGCTCCTCCATTAGTGTTATCGTATGTTTTTTCAGACATGATGATTATATTATGATTTTTAGTTATATATAACAATTTATTTATTATTGTTTTTTAAGAAGTCTTCGATCTCTGATCGTCTAAAGCGAAAGCATCTCTGCGATAGCTTGTATGTAGGGAAGTTCCCTCGTTTAACATGGTTTCGTAATGATGACATTCCGATCCCAAGGATTTCACAAGCCTCTTTGGGCTTGATCAATGGTTCACATGCTCGTGCTAAATCCATTCTTCTTCCTCTGTTTCTAGTGGTGATTGTTTTGTAACTGGTTTCTTCTCTTTGAAGTCATGAGTAGCATCAGCATCCTTGCAGTCATCGCACAGAAAAAGTGCATTAATTGCATACTTCCGAGCATAAGAAGCCGCAGCTCCAAATGTCATTGAGATATCCATCCCTTTCTTTTTGGGATCAATACCAGCTTGGGCTTTGGCTGCACCAATTAACTTGTTGGTGTCAGTACAGTACAAGGCTGCAGTAGCCTCACAGAATAATATACTACCTAATTCTTTTACCTCATCAGAGATAATAAGTGTGCAGTTATATTGTTTTAAAAGAGGTTTCAATGCATTACATTGATCCTCGTGGTTTCGGTAATAGTAGTTACCGAACTTGTTGAATTGAGTTTTAGGAGCATTCAACTCGCTCTGTATGTGTAGTAACTTTTGTTTCATAAAATTTTTTAAGTAGTGTGCGGTAGAGCTTAACTCTATCTGATTGGTTAGTACATAGACTAATTGCATCATTGTCAACAAGGTAAAACGAATTAAGCAATTTTATTTGTTGTTCCTTGTTTTTGCCCTTAAATTTAGCAACTAGTTGATTTAAACCCACAGGATGTAAGTATCCAGTTGGTGGGCGCTCAAGGAAATCTGCTATGCGCCTAAGCACATTCGGCAAATCTTCTGCCTTCCCTGAACAGTATGAGTAAAACTTTCTTTCTATTACTCCTAGTAGGTTGTTAGCATTGAAATCAATAACCCCTCGAACCTCTCCAGTTCTATGGTCATGATCCACTACTGACTTGGTCAGTTTTTTAAGGAGAATTGGGCAGATTCCCGGATTATGTCTCTCCCTAAACTCTTTTATTTTGTTGGCGGGTATATACATTTTGTAGATAATAATTTAAGTCTAGCACCTTTCTTGGTAGTGCAGTAACCATCTTTATTAGGCTTGCTAGTACACAAGAAACTAATCGCTTGCTTCTCGTCCCTCGCCCATTTAGTTGTCTTGCCCACATATTCTGGGGGCATGTCGAAGTGCTTATATTTAATTTCATATTTATTCACTTTTTAATTTTGTTAGGAGTTTATCAACTGCATTGAGTTTATCTTCACAATGCTTTAATCCACTCTTTAAATTACTGATATGTTTTTCTGTGTATTCTAAGTTATGTGGATTGATTTCTAAATCAGTTCTATACATCTCTACATTTCTTAGCCAATGATATCGTCTACCCTTGAGTTCTGAAATGAGAAAATCTTTCTCTGCTTGTGTGTACATGCTCATAATATTTATTCACTTAGTATTTTATTTATTAGGATTGTGAATGCTTTGGCGGCTGTGTATTCGCACACCCCATTGCCGAGCAGTCGTAGTCTGTCCACCCTATGGGTAAACCCATCAGTTGTTCCACCCAATTCGCATTCAGATAACCCTTTGGTAATGACTCTTGGGGCTTCCCATTCGTGTTGGACTTCGTTTGGTCTTGCTGGGACTTCGGTTGCCATCCATTTACTTGTCTGCCAAGGGTCATCGCATTCCCGGTTTTGTCGTTCGGTGAATCCTTGTGATCCCTCGCACATGGAGTTCTCCAATTGGTCACTTGATTGCTCAACATCTTCTGACCATTGGGGCCAGATGGTTTCGTCCCATCCGATGCTTGTGGTGTCATCCATGTTGTCGGTGCTTCCTTCGCCATCTGTGCTAGTGGAATCCCTCCCTTTCTGTTGGGCCGAGTCTGATCCCCATTCACTCGTGGTGTTGCCCAATTCCTCATTATCACTTGTTCCTCTAGGCAGCCTTCGTTGTAACCTCGATTGGTCTTGGCTCTCTCCTCCAGCCTCTTCTCCATTCCCTCCATGGTTCGTTGAACTTGAGTTACTGTCGGTGTCTTCCATTGAGTTTGACTCTCGTGCATTGTCTCTATCGCATCCCTTAGCTTTGCTCCGAACATTTGATTGCTCTTCTTCCGAAGACTCTTGAATCCATCCTTGGTCACAATCGTCTCCACTCTGCCACCCTCGGCATCGCTCGATCTCGGAGTTGGATATGCCAACGATGAAGACTCGCTTTCGCTCATGTGGGAAGCCAACTTCTTTCGCTGAGAATATTCCGATCTCAACTGTGTAACCCAACTCTTCCAATGTTCTTCCGACATATTTGAGAACTGGTTCTCCTTCTCCTGTCTTGCAACTGAGTATCCCTTCAACATTTTCGAGGAGAATAATTCTAGGTTGGCACTCTCTGATTCCTTCTGCGATGTATGGGAACAGATGCCTTTCATCTTCAGTAGCTTTTTGTTTTCCAGCAGAAGAGAATGGTTGGCATGGGAATCCTCCTGAGAGGATGTCCACTCGTCCTCGAAACTTCCGGTATGGGAAGGTTTTAAGGTTCGTGTATATAGGTGTCGGATGAAGCCACCCCTTTTCCATCTTGTTAACCAAGTTCGCAATAGCGAAGGCTTCGATCTCCACATAAGCGACTTCTCTGACATTTGGCAAAACTCTTCTGAGTCCTCTCCCGATTCCTTCATAGCCTGTACAGAGGCTAAGGTGTGTAATTGTTTTGGTAGTATCCACATGATTCATATTATTTCATTCTAACTTTCCAATAAAGTTTGGTAATGAGTTTCATGATCTCAATAGCATCCTTTACCTTGTCTTGATCCCATACTTTATGATGGTGTTTCTTAGTAGTAACATCAATGCAAACTGATATGCATTGTGGCTGGTAGTCTAAACCCCTTCTGCGAAGCATCTCTGATTCAATAGCTAGTTGCCATAAATCTTTGTCGTAGAATTGTTTTGATTTCCTACACTTGTAGTCAGCTAAGAATAACTGAGATGTAGTCTGATCCTTGAGGATAGCATCAACTGATCCACAGAGTTTCAATCTACCATCAGCTAACATGTATTCAGTAGCTATGACTTTATGTTCGCATTCCTTTACCCAATCCAAGAATGGTTGAGCGAATGGATCATAGTGTTCGTCCTCTTCGTAGTCATCGCTATACCGATAAGCATTGAGTAGCTTCTCAGCACAGTTGTGGACTCTAGTACCAAACTCAGAACTAGGAATCATTTCCTCAGTTTCCGGGCATAGTCTTTCGCCATAGCATAGTCTCTCTAGGTCTCGCCAATCCTTGTCATCATGCTCTTCCATCCTCGCAAACTTAACAAGGCTGCGAGGCTTGTGAATAACATCTAGGAATGGGTCTCTTATCGTGGAAGATATCACAGTTGTTACACTAGGATAAATCTTCTTCCCGGCTTTTGTAGCTTGGGATGGTGTGGTAATCTCAGGGTTTAAGATGGGAGATTTAGCATCTTTGCAATCATAGAAATGTGCCATACAGAGAGGGCTACAGTCTTTGGCTGCTTCTGTCAAATTCAAAAATCGCCTAGTTGTATATGAAATGCGCCTAGTTGTATACGAACACAAAAAAAAGGGCTGAAATTAATCAGCCCCAGTAAATGGATATTTTGGGCCTTACAATGCCTTGGATGGGAACTCCTTGGCGAAGTATACCATAGCATCGTGCATCGCATCGATGAGGGTCTCATGATGCCCTAAAGATTGTAGTATCCATAGATGGTCATCACTGGGATCGTAATGCTTATACTGGCGAACTTCAAATCGCTTCTCTCCAGACTCCTCTCCATTGTCTACGATGTGGATATCGGTGTATGTATTGAGTTCCCAACTAGGCGATGCCAATTCGTCACCCGAATCATATGTGAATAATGATGGTAGTATGTCTTTCATATTAATGTCCGAACTCCTCTTCTTCACAATAATCACACATAACCCTTCTGATGCCATACTCAGTCTTTCGGTATACTGCATCCCAAAGTATATCACCACACATCCAACAGACATTATCTTTCTCACATTTCTCAATGTGTTTAATTAGATTTTGATTACTCATATCTTGTGTTTTCCTCTCCATCTTTATAACAATCTACTATTGTTCCACTATGCTCGGCTGCCCATGCTTCTAATGAATCCCAGTTGACCGAACCATCTCGATTAATATGTGGTGCTAATTCATGGTCAGATAAGACTTCATAGACTCTTCCACAGTAATCAATTCCGATCTCAAGATCGTCAGCTTCAGTAAATGGAACTTCACTCTTACTGATCAGAGAAAGGACTGATGGCATGAATTCTGATATATGATTAGACATCTTTCACCTCCACTTCTAATTCAAAATAAGCTACTCTATTTTTGTCGCACATAGCTTTAAACTTTTCTTCAGCTTCTTCATAAGAATTAAACATTGCAACTGAACCATCTAATT